>Ga0126339_10000054_pt1 | contig 39253 bp, 26 predicted proteins | sample OrbTmetagenome_2_FD_92532 | JGI IMG/M metagenome (GOLD analysis project Ga0126339, IMG submission 92532) | Coral microbial communities from Petempiche,Puerto Morelos, Mexico - Orbicella T R C metagenome | ecosystem: Host-associated > Invertebrates > Cnidaria > Coral | place: Petempiche,Puerto...
TGTGCAAGTGTTTTGTGATTTGTGGGGGTGTTTCGTATTTGTGAAAATGTATAGTGATTTGTGAAAGTGTTTGTATTAGTAGAATTGTTTTCGATCTGTGCAAGTGTTTTGTCACCCGTGCAAGTGTTTTCCATCCCAGCAATTGTTTTTTTTCCGAGCAAGTGTTTTCCATCCGATCAAGTGTTTTGTGATTTGTGGAAGTGTTTTGTCCCTATGGAAATGTTTTGTCCCTATGAGCCACCGTATGTTCTGTCTATGAACATCTTTGCGAATTTCTCTGGCTGCGCTAACTATGGAGTAACAAAATTAAACTGCACGAATAAGTCACTTCATTCAAGACAATTAGCTCCAGTGAACCGAAATTATTTAAAATTGAGCTAAATATAAGTTATTTTAAAATAACTAAGAGTTTTAGCACAAAAGTAAGTGCTGGCATCAGAAATGGTAAAATTACTGACAATATAACATGAAATGAGGCAAAGTAGAGTAAAAGCAGCTTAGAGAAATGAAAGTAACTCTTGAGAAAATTCGGGTTGAGTTATGCGGCTTGGAGAATTTTTTAATCTTGACTATGAGTAAATATAACAGGTTCATTCTCTGGCTAAATATAAAGAAGCATTTTTATTGGAACATCGAATATCGTTTTTCTGAAACAAACCTTGCAAACTGCACTATTATTGAAGGTCTGTACAAGCAATGGAAATTCTGTTATAACAGTAAATGCGAAAACGCAACTAACTTAATAAACGTTTGGACATTCGTAAATTTTCATAACAACAGTGGAAGGATATGCTTCTATTTGTTAAGATTTTAACCAATCATAACTAACTGTGGAGTAATTAAAAATCTTATAATCCCTCTTTTAAAAAGTGTAATATTGAAAGCTTTTCTCTTAAATTGACAAGTCCCCGAAAGTAAACGTTATTTGAAAAAAGGTGTGTTTACACTGATTCCCAGTGAGAATCGTACGCTGGAAGCAGTGAACATAAGGGTGAACATAGCCTAGCTTTTTGAAGGTCTCAATGGGGCCGGGTTATCTTTGATGGTTGATGGTTAAAAATGTAGCTTTTGGATGGTCGATGGTTAAATTTAATTTTTTTTCTAGGCTATGTTCACCCTTATGTTCATTGGTTCCAGCGTACGATTCTCACTGGGAATCAATGTAAACACACCTTTTTTCAAGTAGTCACACCAGAATCCGTGCCCGGATAAAGGGTCTCGTCCTTGCTTGTGCTCGCGCACTAAATGGTCAGACTTAAAGTTAGTCTTTGGAGTACACCGAGTCTGAACGCAGCGTCACTATTTGCACTCAATAGAACTTTACTCTGCATCAAAATGTAAAAAGAATTCTAATCGTCTAAATTATTATCTTGATACTACAAATAGCCAACACCTGTTTCAGTCCGGGAGCTTTACAGGTCCGTAGCCAGGATTTTCGATGGGGGAGGGGCGTGAATTTAGCGATCACCGTAGGCAAGAGCTTGTAGGGGGGTCTGGCCTTATTTTTCTCACCCCCGGAATTTTTGAAATATTAGGTCATCTGCATGAGAGAGCATTTCGGGCGTTTTGAAAGCAGCTCGATAGGAAACCAGGGCAGCCGAATGCGAAAGTAAAGCCATGAATTTTGAGAAACAGAAACTGTCACAAAAATCCCTTTCACTCAGTTCGCTGACCTTACATAATCTGGTTCAAAATATGCCACGCAACAAATCTACAAATGGCGGACCTTCGAATAAAGAGATTTTCAGCCCATTGGCCAAAGGAGTAAATATGTCGATTAAAATGACTGGCTTGATGTCACCTTTTTCGTCAAATACAATAAAGCTAGTAAGCAAGTAACACTGAATGCAATGTTTCCCTTGTGTTGGTTTATTGGACGAACCAGTACACTCGGACTTCATTTTCAAACTACACTTTTTAGCAAATTGGAATAAAATAACACTGCTATTTCAGCCTTTAAAAAAAATTCATTTTCTTTTGAACCATCTTCCACAATGGACAGAGTAACCCATTTCCGAGTTGTCTTAAGCTTCTCTATCGAGGCCTGATAATGTACAACCATTCAAAAAGTAGCTTAATTTGCATGTGAATTAAATCTCATTTTCACGTGAAAGGATAGGCAACAAGACTCGCATTGAGAAAGAAACTTAAGGTAATTTGGAAATGGCCTATTCCATGGCTCATGGGGGTTGTAGACACATCCGTCACACGCCCTCCCTATGGGCCTGGCTTTAGAATCAAACTGAGATACATAAATTAAAGCAATTTTTAAATGTGTGTGAATTCAAGTTACTTCAGCAAAGTATTAACTACAACTGTAACTTGAACAGAACTTATGAGGAACCATAGTATGCTTTTTAAACAGTCGAAAGTAAATTGGCACGTTGCCGGTGTTATCGGAGTAATTTTTGTCCGCTAGCTTGAGGAACTGGTCTCGAATTGTTTTTTGTCAGTAGATTGTCAGGTTTAATTTATTTGGATTACTTTTCCATCAGAAAAGTTGTACTGTTATATGTGGAAACGTTAGTTAGGATTACGCGAGTCGCACTTCAGCAATATTCCACTTGCTTCGGTTGTCTTCCCACATGCAAGCACTACCGACATAACACGATGAAACTGTCTTGACGCCGACTACATGGATATACAGTAGCATTTCTGGTATACTCATGTCCATAACAGTTGGCTCTGTTTCTGCTAGTTTTTCGGTGAAATCGATCAGCAGTTTCTTCCATATTCAAAGACCTCTTTGAAGCCTTCCGCGGCAGTGTTGACATCCCAGGGGGAAGGACGGAGGGTCCTGCCACATAATAGCTATATGTGCCGCAGGATATGATATGGTTTTTGAGGTTCCCGATCCTTAAATATAGGTATCTTTGGCTGTTGGCATTGTGTTCCCGGTGTAATCCTTAGATACGGTATCTAAATTGTATCACCTAAAATTCTACTGTGTAAATGCCCAGCTAAATTAAACAAGAAACAAATTTTTATGTTTGATGCTTAACTTCCAGCGTTACAGAAACGAAATAAAGTTGACCGTTCACGCCATTCATAGTTTTTGTTTTTCCCTTGAACAGGGTGTCATTTTTCGGGTTTGTGCGTGATATAGGTTATCCGAATTTTCCTTTTCCTCTTCCTTAAATAGCCTAAATAGGGACAATTGCTTAACACTCGCATGTCAGTTCATTTGCTACAGACCATAACAACGTTTGACTACCAACACCTTTGCAATCAGAACGCGGTGTGCACTTGTAGAGTCCGATCTCTGTTAAACTCCCTAATTGAATAATAACAGCAGTCAAGCGCTTACGAATTGGACGCCTTACCCTGCAAAACTGTCAAGACTCTTTTCTGCCATCTGGTTCACACAGAGCTATGCACAGAGAAACAACACTGCCAACCTCGTTATCAGGATCTCTCATCTTACAGCTCTAGGTTGCATTTTTATGGGCTTTATTGCATTATGCATGCATTATAATATTGTGGGCTTTTAATATTATCAAATTTTGATGGGCATGATAAGATGCAACTTTTGGCAAAGTTTAAAAAATTCTGTACATAGGGTTCAGATCTGGAGCCACCTTAAATTCTCAAATCTTAAGGTGGCTCTGAACCCCATGTATAGATTTTCTTTAAAACTTTGCCAAAAGTTTCATCTTATACTAATAATAAAATTTGATGATATAAAACAATTTCACCATGCTGTTTTTAAATATTAAGCCCCTAAAGCTGTAACTAAGGGTGTTTTTAGCAGGTCATACTGTTGCTATGGTAACCTATTACATCATGAAAATGATGTGTTCAACAATGATGGGGCAGTTTTTTGCTACCATGATTGTAGCATCAACTGATAAAGAGTAGTGGTTACAACAAACCATCAAAATCTAAGTGCTGGAAACTGTTTTGATCCACCTTTTTATGACCAGATACCTTTCCTATTGTTTCCCTGAGCAAGTTTATTTGAAGCAGGATTAATAGTTTCTTTGTATGTAATGTAGATGGGTAATCAGCCTAAAGAGTGACAGCTAATAGTTTATTGGGTTTGATTGTCAATGATAGGCTTAACTTGTGACCTGATACACAGCAACAACAGTAGTTTCTTTAGTCACTTTACTTAGGACGGGTAATGCTCAACGCAAAATATCTTATAAGATATATAAGGGAATAAAAATGTCACCTACTCTCCCTGGTTCCTCCAGCAATCAACTTGGCACCCACAGGGGTTGAAGATGTTTTCTGTTTGGCCACTCGCTGATGTCCTCCCACATGGTGCTTGGATTTGCTTTGAAGTTTTATGATCCCTTTCTTGCCCTAATTGAGCAAGCTGGAAGGGTGGGGGAGTGGGCGGGGTAGCAATTATATCTTGCCAGAATTGCAAACTTTTATCATGAGATTAAGTCTGTTCACATTTGTAAGATTTATTGCCTTCAGGATCGTAGCCAGAACAAAAATATGATGGAGGTAATGTCTATGAAAAAGTTATGACTGAGGCAATGTCCAAGGTTAAATTCTCTTCCTTGGTATTTAGAGAGTTTATGATGACAATCACAGAGATACCAACCTCAATAATTCAAAATCTGGGAGATTGCCAATTTTTCCTTCTTGATCCTAAAAATAATCATTACAGGTTAAGGCTCTGCTGATTCAATCACAAAGAAAGGATCAAATGTTCCCAAATGTCTCCACAGAAAATACAAAAATTTGGCCAATTGTAAGTGTTGAAATGTATTTTAGCTCTTTCCTTTCTTATCCGGGAGGTTTGGTGAGCCATATGCGAGACTGGAAAGTTTGGTCTGTATCCAAAAGATGTGGTAAAGCCATGGCAATGGCACATATGTTAGCTTAACTACAAAAAAAAAAAAAAACAAAAAAAACAAAAAAAAGAAGTTTGCGTTGTTATCTTGCTTGTTGCCATTTTTAGTGACCAAAGGAAAAAGGTGAATGAAACACAGGTATCAAAACCTGTGTTCGGCAACCTTCACTGACACCGTGTAAAGGTACTGCATACGTTTCTACTGAGGACCCTTTGAGGCTCATAGCTGAACACCCTAAGAGGTACCATAACCGTTTTTATAACCATGGTACAATGAGAACCCCTGTCCTTTTTAAAGGCAGTCCCTCTGCCCTCCCTAGGGACCACATTCAATGTTGACACAGCTATATGGAAGCTGATAAAAATGAGGGCCTCCCAGAGGGTATAGCAAATTCCCTTGAAAATTTCACCTGTGTTCAAAATTGACTAATTTCATAAAATTTGTTCCCTAAGCCTTTCTGTCAAAGTTCCCTTATGGTAGAGGTATCCCTTGTTCCTTCAAATTAATAATGGTAATAGGACTGAGTGGAGTCCAATTTGGTCTGTAATCATACAAGTGATTAATAAAATTGGAAGAACGAGAAGCGGGAGTCTTATTTGTGAAGTAGACTATGATTACAGACTGAATTGGATGACACAATGTCCTGTTACCAATTAATCATAACCATTACAATTTCCCATGAAAGTAAATGTTTCATTTGAAAAAGAGCTTTTAATAGAAGTCATTTTTAAATATCATAATTAAAAATATGGAGAAAATTAGCTCGCAAAATGGCTGTTAAGTTTCTTTCAAAACAGTCACCGGAGACTAAACCTCCACAATTTTACAAAGTCCCGTCTCTTGAATTGGTTGCTATGAATAGTGATTGTAATCAATGTTGTGATTGGTGGATTTAGTGGAGAGGACTTAAAATGATTGGTTCATGTAACTGTCCAATTAATCCTTGCAGGTGTCCGATTACAGCCAACTGTCCGATCACAACTTTGCAGATTAATAAAATAGAGCTATTAATACAGCAGTTTATGCATTAATCAAAACTATAACAAAATTCTCGAACATGATTGGCTATCAGCAGCCTGATTTGAGCATTAATTGGACAGTGTATGCATCATGCTTGTAATTGGACAGTAGGCATTTTGCGCGTGCTGTTGTGGTGCACTTTGAATAAACTGCTGTGTTTTTCAGCATTCATAACGACGTTTAATCGTTCAGCAATCAATCGATGGTTTGTTCATTTCTTGAATTTTGTCATAGTTTTGATTAATTGGTAACAGGACATTGAGTCATCCAATTCAGTCTGTAATCATACTCGTGATTAACAAATTGGACTCCCGCTTTGCGGTCGTGTGATTTTGTTAATCACTCGCATGATTACAGACCGAATGGGACTCCACTTAGTCCTATTACCATCATAAATCACATTTGAAGGAGTTGTAATTGTTATGATTAATTCCAAAATTATCCCTCGTTTCTTTGAAATAAATGATCATGTTCCCTTATTCCCCCAAACCCCTGAAAGCCCCTAAAAAATTTATGTCGACAAATGACATGACTTTTGTTGAAACACTTCAGAAACTTGAACATGAAAAATTTAGAAATTTGAAATTCAGATGGGGGACATCTATACACCCTGACCCCTTAAAAGGGCTTCAGTTTGGCTTCTGTCAGCCATTTGAGCAATCAAAATGATGTGCTATACTCTATCAGATTATAAAGACATTTATTCATTATACATTGATAAATAATGCTTTGGTTATTATCTAAAGATGCCCATGAAAATTTCTACCACTCTAAAAAAGCTTAAAAAGTTTAATATACATAAATTTATTTCTGAGATAGATTTGTGGAGTCGAACTAATTCAAACACATTTATTTGCTACTCCAAGTTTCAAGCTTCCCGTGAAGCAATCATCAGGCAACTGCCAAAAATAATGTTACAATCTTAGATATGTACACATTTTAAAATAGGGAACAATGGCTTCCAGTGTGACATATCAAGATGTTATTGGATGATGAAGTCTTAAACGGTCTTGAAAATAAAATACAATTAAGAAATAATGGTATGTAACCAGACTGGTATCAGAAATTTCTGCAAATAAACAAAACTGATCTTAAAGTCTACAGGTTGATGTCAGTTTGTTTCCATGATTAAGTGTTAACATTTCTGGTTTACAAATGATGAAAAACTTTTTCCATAAACACAGATTACATTTTTTGTTGATTTTTGAATACGCTCTCGCGTGTTTCACTTTTGTCCATTTGATTTTGCAATATTTCATGGTCCTTCAGATTCCATATGTGTTTACTTAGCTCAGTTACATTTCAGTACCATTCATTTCTGAAAGAGCATGATTGTGTGGTTTCCATGCTGTTCTTTGAAAGTTGCATCGCAAAGACCGATGTATTTTTCTTTCGATTCTGGGGTGGCAACCTCTGCTTGGTAAATGTTCCTCACATTACAATTTCTGTCCAGGGGCAAGAATTCTTGTTGTGGCAATTACAGACTTTTTTTGTTTCATCAGAGGATTTTAATTTGTTGTTAAGTTCAGCCTTGTTGATGTTGGAGGTTATGGTCTTGACTTGGCTCATGCAGCTATAGCTCAGTTTGAACCATGTTATGTTTCTTTGACAGTTTCTGTGGCTTAATGGTTGTGGTGCATCAGGGGTTGTTTCTTGGTAAGACAGTTTGTAATTGTAACCACTTTTGTTAAGTGCATCCGGTATGTGCTTTTGGCCTTGTCAAAACATTCCTTGTCAGACAATATTACTGTTAGATGCTTGTTGATTGACTCAGGGATATTTCTTAGATCACTCTGATCAGGGTGGGAAGATCTTTTCCTCCTGCAGAACTTGAGTATAAGTGATGCCAGAAGTGGAACAAAGACGAATACTGGTCACTGGCAGTTGCGTGCATCACAGGCGCCACTGTGTTAAATGCAAAAATAAATAAATACAAAAATAAATAAAAAAAATGCCAAAGGTGTCCAGCTGATGAATACTAAATTGAATATAATTTAACCAATGTTGCCTAATATTGGACTGTCATAGCTTGCATTGTAAGTCAACATCTGACTTCTTCAACTTTTACCACCAGATCAGAGGAGAAAAAAAAAATTCCTTAATGGATTTCTTGGACGGGGGCACAAACAAGACCAAATATCCAGACATGCGACAGCATAACTAATTTACACAGTAAAAAAATGACAAAAATTTACCCAAGTTTTATGGTGAAGACACTCAAACTGTGACATTTTTTTGGTTAATTTTTTCAGTGACCACAGAATGAGGGCTCTTCTTATTAACAATAGTATTTAAATTTAATTAGTGTTTTTACACTGTTAATATGCCAATCTTGTACGATTGTATAAAGAGCCTCTGATCTACAGTCACCAAAAACAATGTAATATGAAGAAATATCAAGCGTTTATGGCTTGAACATCCTTACCGTAAAAATCTGCTGATTTCATAAAATTAACGTACATTAGGTTATCACCCATGTCATTCAAACAAGGCAAAAATACAAGGCTGACGAGTTGTACCTTGTAATATTAGTTTGTTTGAAAGAGCAAACTAATCAGCTAGACAAATCAGAGCTTGTAAATTTCCATAAAAAAACTGACAATATGTAGTGAGTTGCATTTGTGATGTATCCCATGACAAGAGGGATCCTAAGCAGATGTGTCAGGAGTTTTCACTCCAATTTTTTTCAGAATAAATCATGTCTTGTTTCACTTTTTTCAATGTGTTGCTTATGTTCTTGCTGTCAGTGCTAATTACAGAGAATTCTGCAAGTAAACATTTTAACAGGAATTGCTTCTCAGAAAATGAAATTTGAAGCAATCATTTTTGTACTAATGCAGGTGGCATCTTGAGATTCTATATGGGATGGGGGGTGGCGAAGGGGCAGTTAGACTGGAATTCCGAGGTCATAGGAGATAATTACTATGTTGCACTGGAGATCTGAAGACAGAGTTTTTTTTTTTTTTTTCAGGTCTGGACTTCCAGAGGGGAATACAGATATGCAAAGTGAACCAAAACTGAGATCGCACATATCTAAACTGAGCAGAGGAAAGGCAAACAAAGCATTGGAGGGCCTAATGTTAGTAGATTGCATGTTAGATTGAAACTTAAAAAAATATATATATTTCTCACTGCCTACATAAATAAAAAATCTACACCTTCCAATTTAGACTCTAGTCAGGCTAAAAAATGCTTCAAAATTATTGTTGGATTATATGAAGAGGCTGCTCATGGTTGGGTATGGATATATTCTGCAAATATTATTATATCGCCCATTGTTTATGGCCTTATTAAAGCCAAGGCAAAGACTCAGAATGAATGAGTGAGCAATATCTCTGTAGCTATTATGAGATAACATCAGTTATCTTTGTTTAATTTTCGAACTGGGGCAAACTGAAGTAATTAAAACCACACCCATAACATGAGATTCTTAAATATGTTTTAGAGTTTCTTTTCAAACTTATTGACAATTGTTCCTGCCACTTTTCTATATGATGCCACCCCCTTGCAATAGATGGAATCAACCTACCAAACGCTAATTACTTTCAGATTAAACTCAAAACTTTCCTATAAAAGTTACAAGCTAATGCTTTCATTACAGTACTGAATGATCAAACTAACTCATGACTTACTTTTTGAAAACTACATTTTTTTAAATCTAAAACACAATCTGCTGCTCTTGTTCCTACTTCCTATAATTATATATATGAGTCAGGCCCTTAGCTAGTGAAAATCATGCTTCATTTCTTCATTTCTTAAAGTTGTTTGAAGTGGCCTGAAGTTAATTTTAGCAAACTTGATGCATCATTGTAATTCATATTACATCAGTGTGTGTACAAACGTGAAAGTATCTCATAGAAACTGAATGAGCTGGTTTTGAGGGAAAGAAATCAATATTTGTTCAAGCACAATATATTATTTGCCTGAAATAAATTGATGCTGAATTGAAATACCAAAACCTTTTTAATTCACACTTGCATTACCTCTAAACAAACAAACAAAAAATAAATTAAGGACCCAAGCTAAATAACTTATTTTTCAATGGACAATAGTTTGTATAGTGTGATAATCTGGGTGAGGGTAGTTCTAAAAAGAACTGTTGTTGGTTATTGATGTTTCAACAACCTGAGTGCAAGTCATCTTCAGAGTCAAGACTCTTGACTCTGAAGATGACTTCCACTCAGGTTGTTGGAAGTTCAGTCACCAACAACAGTTCTTTTCAGAACTACCCTCACCCGGTCGATCACACTGTACGAACTACTGATACTTCTGGGTTCAAACCATATGCTATGAGACTTACAGTACTTGAAAACATTTCTTCCCCCAGGTGGGCGTTATTTTCTCCTTCTCATGTAAAATATAAATTTGACAGGGAAAAATGCCGCACATATTGTCCTTTTAGAAACAATACCACCACACCAAAGCGGTAAAAATTATAACCATTTTTCGGAGACAAAATGGCGGAAGAAAAAGGCATCAAATATCGCCAGGCGTTCCTAACGGGCGGAAAAATACGGCATTTTCTGTCTGGGGCGAGGAAAATTTGCATCCAAATATGGAGGGGTTGGCCTTATTTGGATTGGTTACACTTGTGGACGTTTTTCAATGATTGCTGGGAAAAGCTTTCGAAGCTCGCCTACGCCCTACAACACCGAGAGGTTCACCATTTTGGAAGAATAAATTCGGTAGTTTCAGTGAACTCGTAGCTCCATTCGGGGCTCGAGTAGCGAAAAGGACAACTATAGTTCCTTTCGACGCCATCGCTGGTTTTAGTTGTGGCGATCGGAGGCAATTTGTTCTTTCAAGATGACGTGCTGTTTGAGTGAGGAGCAGAAAGAGATCAGACGAATCAACGCCGAGATCGAAAAGCAGCTAAAGCAGGATAAAAGGAATCAAAGGAGAGAACTGAAATTACTTTTACTTGGTGAGCATGGCTTATGTTTTACTGGAACGCATTCATATTTTATATTAAATCTGCATGAAATGCAGGGCTCTGTTGCAGTCGAACCTGGTCGCATGGATGGATGCTCGCTCGATAAAATACAGATAAAAATATAAATATAAAACATATACATTTATATAGCAATTTATATACATATATATGCTATATACACTTATATAGATGTACATTTATATACACGGTCTGTGTATTGCTGTGCTGGATGAGCGAGATCACTTGATGTAAAGTTACTGATGGTAGTGCAGCGAGCGATTGTTCCAGACCTTTGCCGACTCCATGTTGTCAGCGCACTATCATATTTGGAGTAAATGCTAAAATTTAATCCTTACTGCCACTAAATAAATTAGGACCTTCTTTTAGCCTGCATATGGAATAAGAAACTTTATAGACCTTATAAATTGTAGGCCAGCAAATCTGAAGTTCACAGCCCACAGCCTGGTCTTGTTGTTTCCTCAGTCTGTGGGCACGGGATGTTGCTAACTGTGGGATGTGCTCTTTTCACAGGAACTGGAGAATCAGGCAAAAGTACCTTCATAAAACAGATGAGAATTATCCACGGGCAGGGGTACAGCGATGAGGACAAACGAGGCTATGTCGCTTTGGTACATCAGAATATTATCACGGCCATACAATCCCTAACTATAGCGATGGAATCCTTGAAGATAGCTTACAAGGATCCAGCAAATCTGGTATGAATTGCGTTCTAGAATGCGTTATGACCTTGTTTATTAGATATACTTTGTTTCTCGTCAATTGCTTCAGAAGTTGCCCGCTCTCAAAACGCCTCCGTAGCGAATTAAAATAGATGAACTTGATTTTTTTGAACGGATTTTGTTTTGATGTTTATGTACCTGTATTTCCATTTTCCCTTAGGAGCATGCCAAGACCATGAGAGAAGTTGACCCCAAAAATGTTACCACCTTCGAAAAAGATTATTACATAGCTACGAAATCTCTTTGGACCGACCAAGGAATGCAAGAATGCTACGACAGAAGAAGAGAATATCAACTTAGCGACTCTGCGAAATAGTAAGCTCAAGTTTATGTTTATGTCAGTTCACTTTCAGCGTATTTCTTTTTAGAGTGAAATGTTCAGTTTTGTTCAATGGAAGTAATATCGCCGCCTCGATCAAACGTTCGATTTTTTTTCTATTTTGTCACACGTACTAGCAATTCACGCCATATTCGTATTTTCTGTGATTCCATCTGGAATATCCTCCACAATGCCTTTGTTTCCGAACATCGACTACTCATGCTGGCCGAATACATTACTTCCCTCCTTCTGGTATTACTTTGATTTTGAAACATGTATGGTATCAAAGAACATGTTCGAATCAATATTTTGTGGACGGAGTATGATATCTTCGCCCGGTAGAGGTCGCTTGTCAATTTCTGCTGCAAATTGTGTGCGGTCATTGACGTGCTCCATCGTTTGAGGCTAGCGATTTTATTCATTTAGTTTCTCTGACCCGCATGTAACTCAGCGAACGAAGAAATTCGATTTGGAACATTATTTTTTGTCTTTGAAAAAAATGCTTTCTATGCTGCTATGAATGTATTTTCGAGGGCAGGCGATCGTAGCGGAGTTTCTTGCCCCTTCATTTAAAACGAAGTTGACTTTTGTTCTTTTGCATTTTGTATGCTGTAAATCTAATGGTACTTCTCTTGCTAAACTTTCAGCTATCTCACCGACTTAGATCGAATAGCCAAGCCAGATTATCTTCCGACGGAACAGGACGTTCTTCGAGCCAGAGCTCCCACGTCTGGGATCATAGAGTACCCGTTTGATCTCGAAACGATAATTTTTAGGTAAGCTTAATTTTCTTTTCAGCCATTAATGCTGTTATTTGATCTCCAAGCAACGGTAGCAATCTTTTCGATTCCTGTTGTGGCCGATAAAGGGTTATGCCTTTCTATCTCGATTCGAATTTTAATTTATGGCATTTTTTTGTTAGGGGCCTCAATTTTTTCCCCTTCAAATTCGCCTTAAATGGACAGGAAATATCTCCCACACAGGATGTTGAGGTGGTTTGGTTGCTTTTCTATAAGCCGTGAATCTACATAAAGGGTTAAATGAAAATGTTTAGTTAGTCATCATAAATATTTTGCATTTGAACATAAGGAGGTCTGGAGTCAGGTTGTACAAACTATCCATTTTGCAACACTTTGTTTACTTGTGGCCTGTGGCACTGCATACAGAATTTTTGCAATAACTCACTCATCTGAAGTATACCATGGCTCAGCATTTTTCATTGTGGCACATCTTGAGCAGGTTATTCCCTAGAAACAGGATTTCCAGAAACAAATTATGTCAAGTTTGTGTAAATTGTTATTCATTTTTTTCAGTGCTGGGTTGAGAATGTAAAGAATCCCAACTATCAGTCAGATGTGCACCTTTTGTTAAATATCTTGTTTTATTTGATTTGCAAATTTTAGCATGTTTTTATTCTATGTTAAAACTACAGTTGTAATGGGAAGGGATGCTAGTCTGTGTTGAAAATGCAGGTCTGTGTTAAAAAGGACAACATTATTTTACAGGCAATACAAAAAAAAAAGCATTGAGCCAAATTCTTAGTGATAGAGTGTGTTTGCTAATTTTCTTCATCAACGTTTCTACGAGGATTTTGGGTGTGTTGTCTATCTCGCAATTTCTTTGAAACAAGTTGAATCAGATCATTCAATACTAGATTGCACATTAAATTTGATTTCTAAGTCAAAAATATGATAAAAATCACCAATGATCACTATCACATAAAGACAGTTGAGCAAGGTTTTGTGATTTATTAGGTGACCATTAGCTCTGGATTATTTTGTTGGGAAACCTGCTTGCTAGTATGAGAAGGGACTGTTGTAGTTTGATTGTGGGCTGAACTTGTGCAGCATTGAAGACCTTGTGAAGAGTGTTAAAGAGGAGTAGTAAGGTGATCTTCAGATAACCTCTCCTTGTGTTCTACAAATTTTATGAAGCATTGTGACTTAATCCAGGGGAAACAGTAGTTTTGGTTTCCTGAGACCCTGGATGATTGTACAAATTCACCATTTTCCACATAACAAATTTCGTCCGCATGTAATTCATGTATACCTTGTTGCAAGGTTCCTTTTTTAGTTATAAATGTATTTCTTAATCACTGTTGTTAGTGGTGTTGCTGTCGTAGTTGTGACAGTACCCCAACTTTGAGGCTGTTACAATGCCCCAAATTTGAGGAACACGTAACTTGTATCACATGACAGATAAAAGCGCAAGCTGTTTTTATGCCACTGATCGAGTTAAACAGTGCGTAGGTAGCATATCATGTGATGCATTCTCATCCAACTGAAAATTGCATATCATTTGTGCAGTATAGCAAAAACTGTTGTAACTGGGCAGTGAGCAATGAGATGGCAGGAAATGTTGTCTGCTCTTCATGTAATGGTAACATAATGCAGAAACTGGACATAAATGGCCATCCAGAGACTAGTTGAGGATGGTGCCAAGTGGAATTTTGTACCAAAGTGACGGGTCATGGTCATGGCCAGACTAAAATTCTTACTAAGGCAATATCAGAAGAAATGCTTTGTTGATATTGATGTATTTTTTCAATGCATAGCCTTTTACAGGAACTTAAAATAAATTCCAAATTTTTAATGGAGGCAACTACTTAAACAGGCTGACCAAAACTCATGGTAAGGCTTGAAATGATAGCCTGTCTTTGTCTGGCCAGATTGCTGATGTCAAGCTTCAAATGTATTAGTCGGGAAATAAGAAAAATGTGATTTAGCTTACAATTTCACTTAGGTCAGTGGTTCAGGGTGTGACTATACATGTCAACTCTCATGCCTCAGGCGCGAGTCTCGCGCCTGCGGATTGAAAACTTCGATCTTACGGCGGGTCATGCTTATGGGCCAAATTCTCAGGCCTGATTGAAAAATGTGAGTGGTTGCAGCTTTGCTTGACACAATTTCCTAAAATATGTCAACTCAAACTGATGTAAGAAATGAAAACTCTGTGTAAATGACAATACTTCCTTTTTCAAATAGAAAGCACTGGGAGTGAGGTCATGTTTAGCGATACATGTCCTGAGACTGGGACTGGGAAATGTCAGGGCTGTTTCCGCTTCCGCTATCTTCGGAAGTTTTTGGACGTCTTCTGGAATCTTCGGATATGTTTGTGTCGTCTTAGAAAAGCCCGGCACTCCCAGGATAAAAATCTCATGCCTATGACTCAGAAAAAGTTGGCAGGTATAGGTGTAACCTGTAATGGAGTCATGTCCCATCCAAAAGAAAGGGGTGGGGATGTAACTTGTATTACTGAACTACATACACATCATAGTTGCTTTAAATATGATTAGGAAAACCAGTCTCTATTGGTACTGGCTTGGTAAATCAAGAAGACTCTAGGGTAGATTTAATTGTAGCATAGGATTAACTCATATCCAGATTGCACAAAGCAGAAAATAAATATTTTTTGTTTACAGATGGCACTAAAGTATAAACCTAACTACATTTGGAACCATACTTTTGAGGGCTGGCATTTGTTACCTTTGTCAGTTTGTAAGACTAAAATTGTTACACTTGCGCCTTTTTGTGTAAAATGCAGTCGTCGTGAAAATGGAGCCATAAGACTTTGTGTGCCTTATAATAACTTTGTAGTTTGTTTCTTGAGGTGATAAGTGATCAAGAACTTATTGAATACTCCTTAAAAATCACAGAAACATTGACAGTGATCTACAGCAAGATTGTTTTTGGTTAAGTTAAGGTTTCGGCATGTGTTTTGGTGTAATGTTATAATAACACAGGACTTTTCTAGAGAGAGGGCATGAAGATTCGCGTTGCTGTTTGGTCAAGTATATTGTAGGTGATGGTTTTGTCTTCCAACTCAAAGGAAGTAAGAGCAATCTTCATCAAATTTGGGAACCTAGTAGGTCTAATTGCCAGCCAAGTTGTGTTAGGGAGTTCAAAAAATGCGAACGCCCTTTAGTGACTCTCAAGGAAGGATTAGACCACCAAAAGGTTTAATCAGTTGATGCCTTTAGTCACCACAAATTGACTAGGTCTTTTTCAATGTCTTAATCTACAAAGGTCTAAGTTAAGTGATGCTTTTTTACAGAATGGTTGATGTTGGAGGCCAGCGGTCTGAGAGAAGGAAGTGGATTCACTGCTTTGAGAATGTGACGTCAATTATGTTTCTTGTGGCACTCAGCGAATATGATCAAGTCCTTGTAGAATCAGCCAATGAGGTGAGATTGTGTTGAAATAAATTAAAATTGTTATAAAGTTATATGTATATAGATCTGTATTTGTCTCAACAAGATAATTAATTGGGGACACACAAAAAAGAGAGTACTGTTGTGAATTAGTACATTAAGCTTTGGCTTCTTAACAGCAATAACGTAAAACTCTGAACATTCAACATTGTACTTTACCACAATTGGGACACTTGCTAAAGCGTTATTGAACTCTCACTTGAAAATCATTTAAACAGTGGCTCTAATCTGTTCAAAAAGAAATTCTCATTTCAGTGGTTATGGTCATCTGTATATAACCAAATCTGAAGTCTCCATGCATTCGAGCAACTATCTTGGGTTATCTGCAAGGATCAGCCTAAGCAGTTGTCTGGTTGTTCAAGGCAACCTTAAAATCGTTTTGACAAGTAAAAAGACACAAACATTCATCAACTGGATAAATTAGTTTTGAGAGGCAAATTTTCTTAATTCTGTTGAAGTTGAAGTACAGGTCTTTCAACATTTCCTCTGGTCACCAACCATTCCTAGCTTTCGCAAAACAGATGGGTCATGTTTTGTTAGCTTCGTTGATTAGAGGCCAATTTTATGTGGCTGGCAACAGACAGTTTTTTTTGTGAGGTACTGCTGCACTGTTGCTTGCATCTAATCGAGGACACGTGACGCCAAAACATGCTCTAATTGGGTGTTAAACATGGTATGATTGATCATCAAACATTTGAAGTTTAGCAGACTGTAACATGAACTTTTGTGCTCAAAGTTCAGCACATGAAATGGTGAAAGATTGGACATTAAAGACTTCTTCAGAGAAATTGACCCTGACCTGTGTCAATATGCATACGCCTTTTGCGAGAGTGGTTTCACTGCTAGTATAACCACGAAATATTGCCTGAAGCAAGACTTTCAGAGTCTTTCAGAGTGCGAAAGTTTGCATTACGGTCTGCTAAACTTCAAATGTTTGATGACAAATCATGCCACGTTTGACACCCAATTAGAGCATGTTTCGGTGTCAGATGTCCACGTTTAGATGCAGACAACCGTATTTGAAGCAAAGAAACTGTCTTGGCCAGAGGCTACAAAAATCAGCCCAAACAGAGTTTGGTTGAGAGGCATGGTGTACACCCTATGTTCTCCTAAGGAGTCAAAATGGTAAAGAGGAGACTGCACCAACTAAAATGCAAATCCTGTTCATAGCATTGTAAGCTTGGTGGTGATATTTCATGGTACTTGGTAATGTTTCTCCACCATGAGCAAAGAAAAGAGAGGCGAGGCTTCCAAGCAAGAGCATTGAAAGGGTTCTTTTATACCATTGGTGCGGAAATGTAGGCCTTGGATTAAAGCAATAGCTCGGTGTATTGTAAAATGTGTCAGAAAGCTGCAAAAGTTGACCAAGGTGTTGAGCAGATTTCCTTCTTTCGTTATCAACTTTCCCTAAAACAAGGTGGTTATTATTGAATCATTCCGCCTTTCAGTGTTATTTGGTTAGAATTTTTTTCACTCCATGCTCTTCATACTATTCTTTCCTAATGTCACGGTTGCAACTCATCAGTAGAAGAGCATCATTTTTTCATCCATGTATTAAAACCCAGGTAGGTTACTGTAGATTGCCATGTGAGAGGTCACATATAGTGGACACAAGTGTGAAATGGAGATATTATTATCATTAGTTTTAATTTGCTCAAATGGAGATTCAGATAAGTAGAAAGGTGCTCTTAAACCCACTGTGATTACATGATGAGTGCCCATCTGTAGTTTCTGTAGCATGAGTGAACTAGCAGTGCGTAAGCTCTGTTTAGATATGACATGTTAGGCCATCGCTGTAATGCAGCCTTACAGTGTGAGAAAATGCCTTGAAAAAAGGTGCATGCCAAAAGCCATTGATATTTCTATAACTGAATAGTAACAGCAAACTAACACAAGCTGTTGATTTAATGATGGTACTAGTGAAGAGAATGTACATCTTGGTAATCAAACTATAAGAATAATATTCCTGTCATTTTCCTGCAGTGTGCATGTGCAACATGTCCTCCACAGTTTTGAGTTATGGCAAAACTTCTGAAAGTTAGAGAGGACTCAAAAAAGCTGTAGAAACAGCCAACTGCGGCTTGTGTTTCTCCAAACTTCCACTCGTGTTTCTATAACCTGATAGAAACATGAGAATTGTTTTCTATGGCTATGTTCACATGTAGCACCTGATTATGATTCGTGCTGGCACTAATGTGAACACACCCTTTTTGTGAGTACCCACACCTGAATTTGGGCACAGTGCTCATTCGTCGGCCTTGTACTCGGGAACTGAATAGTACTTGGGTACTTAGATTGCCCAGTGTCAGAACGCAACACTTTTGAGCACTGTAGCCCACACGCAAGTGCTTGGACACCAGGTGTAAACACAGTCATAAATGTGTTAATTAGTGTAGATGTTAATGCACATTTTGCTCTGTCCTTTTTAGAACCGAATGGAGGAGAGCAAAGCGTTATTTCGTACCATTATCACATACCCCTGGTTTCAGAACTCTTCCATCATATTATTTTTAAACAAGAAGGATTTGTTGGAGGAGAAAATTATGTTTTCGCATTTGGTGGAATATTTCCCTGAATTTGATGGTAAGGTTGAAGTTTCACTTGTCACCTGTATGTATAATGGTATTTGTGAAAACAGTGTTAACGAAAACCTCATTCATTTGCATCTCTTGAGCTTCAGGGCTTGATTTTTTGACTTGTAAAAACCTGAAAGTCACTCTGAGTGATGAAAAAGTAGAAGAGTCCAAAAAGGAGGATAAGAGAGTGAAGATGGGAAAAAAAGATTGACATTCCTTTCAATGTTTATATTGCTTAGTTTGGAGAAAAAATGCATAGACTGAGTTTAGGCCAAAAGGGTGTAATTTTCGCATACACCATTCATAAATCCAGACATCTGCATTTCCATTACTTTCTTATGCTTGATAAAACAAAGTTTGTCTAAATTTAGCAAAGAAAACTGTCATCTTGATCTGAGTTGGAGAGTAACAGTCCCGTAATCTTTGTCTTCTGCTCTTTTTGCAAATTGAAAAAAAAAAAAATACTAAAAGTCTTGAAATAGTTTGGAAATGCTAGATGATGTTACCTGAATTTTAGCCAGCACTCTAGACGCTGAGTTCAGACACATCTTTCTTGGAAGTAAGCAACCAGAAGACACAACTGAAATTCAGCCTCCAAACAGATGGATCTCATTCACCATACAAACACACAAAAAAGAAAAACAAGGGGCCAAATGTGAAAAAAAAAAAAATGTCAAAAAACAAAGCTTGTGAAATGATTTTTTTCCTAATCCACCCCCATCATTTCACACTACATGTTTTTGTGGAATTTAGTGTTCTGTTCACTGGATTTTTGGCAATGCAGTGGTTTCATTAAGGGCAGGGCACCAGGCAAATTGATCGACTGTGAGAACAATTTTGCCCACCAGCTTTGACCATCTAGAGGAAAGTTCTTTTTATAAAGAAATTCAGTCCATAAAGCTTTGCCCACCTGTGAACACCAGTTGTCCTCCTGATGAAAACATTCATGAAACCCCTGCAGTGATGTGGCAATGTTGTGTTATATGTCAAGTGTTTGCAGGAAGTGGTTAAACTCAATCGTTGAATTTTTCATTTCATTGCAGGACCCCAGTGTGATGCCCAGGCTGCACGGGAGTTCATTCTTAAAATGTTTGTCGATCTGAATCCTGATTCAGATAAGATAATCTACTCCCACTTCACGTGCGCCACTGATACAGAAAATATCCGGTTTGTATTTGCGGCAGTGAAGGACACAATACTGCAGTTGAACCTAAAAGAGTATAATCTAGTTTGAATAGAGTTGGTAAGAGATCTTATAATCTGAATTAAAGATAAGAAGGCAAGCAGGATGTGAGAGATTCAACTTGGGGATGAAAACTGTAGAAAATCACAAAATGGTTGAATAGAGATTTCTTTATTTAAGGTTGCTTGTCTTTGACTGATTCTAAGTGAAGTGCTTTTGTGTACAAAATACCCCAAAACAAAAGTTTCTGTGTGAGAATATAGCTAGTATTCAAGTTATCGAGACAAGTGCCGCACTGTGAATTGTTTTCCAGTATATTTCAACACAGTTTAATGTTGAGTATTTTGAACGTAGGCAAGCTACTGGAAATATTTTCCAAGTGTTAAATATATAGCTAGAATGTGTCTTAAAAGGATAAACAAGATAGTAGTTTGTCCACACAGATTGTGTCCATTCCACTTCCCCTTGACTTGACTCTCCAACCGACATTGAGGTTTTTTTTTTCATAAGAGTGAGATTGATTTCTCAATTATTCCATCTTACAAGAAATTTTGTATTAATAGGCTTAAGGAAAAAAGTCCTGTTTCTGTTGCTAATCTTCCTTTCTTTTGCAAGCATTGTAAAAAATTATTTACAGCACTGGCTTGCAGAGATTTCAGTACAAAAAAAGCAGTTATTCATCTGCCTTGAATTGGCCATAAACAAAGTGTATATGATATCAATAATTTAACTTTTAAACTTCAGCTAGGCAAAACCCATCTTGTTTTCTTTGTATGTTCTGGGTAAGCTGGCTTCAGCCTGGAATTCTTCATCTCTTGTGCTCTTTTCTTCTTGTCACATAATTCTCTCAGCAATCTAGCTGAATTGTGTAGTGTCTCATTGTAAATCTTGTATAATCCACAGAAAACATTATATTAATAAGATGAATTAGATTTTTCGTATTCAGGTTGCAGAACTACCCCCTCCCCCCCTTCCGTTCACCCATTTTCCCTTCTGCTATACTGTTAGCACGATAATTTTATTCTCTTTGTTGTAGTTAATTGTATAGAAGGTTTAACAGAAAGGTATTTTGTTAGCTTTAAGACTGCTGGAAAGGAAAAAAAAAAAAATGCAGTTTTGGTTAATGCTTCATGTAAGTGTCAATGCATTTTATAAAAAGTCTTTAGTAAGAATAGGCTGTTCTGTATCATCCTAAACAAAGTAGCTCTTGTTAGCTTGACTTGTTAACCCTTCCATCCTCAAAGTTATCATTGTGTAATTTCATTTGGTAAATCATCGGAACTTGTACCTTAGAAATGTACCCAGACCAGATTGCAGAATTTTTAGGTTTACTTACTTTTGGGCCATTAAGGTTTGAAATCAAGCTCCTTTCTGTTAAGCCTTCTTTTATCATTCCTGGTGTTTGTACTCTGTACATGTAATTTGAAGGACAAAAAAGTTAATTGTCTTACCTCTACAATCTGCTTCATGATTGAAATAAGTCTGTAATGGAGAATATACAGTAATCAGTGCTAACGATTTGGTAGGGTGTCTGTCTTGGTTCAGGCCAAAAACTACTAAAATCAGGATGTAAAGTAGCTTGAAACATTGGAACTGACACATGTCTATAAGAGACATAGATTTGTCTTAAACAACTTCAGACTTGCTTTATCTCTCTGATTCTCGAATTATTACTGAAGAAGGAAAAACAAGTCTTCACTGTTTCCAAGCCACAATTTGTCAAAGGAAAAATATGAGTCATTTTAACAGAAGGTAGCACTTTTTACTTTTATTAGTCATAGAAAGTTTTATATGAATGCAAAGGAAAGCTAACTATCTTTATTCTATGCAAGCATTGTTAAAGTAACCTTGAAGTTGGGTAAAAGATTGTTTCTGATGTTTCACACTAAGGCAGCTTTCATTGATGTCTCTTGTCTATGATCATTATGTTGCAATGGTTTTGTTTATTGTTCTTCCAACTTAGCAAAGAATTGCGAGTTAAGTTCCTGCTTGGTCGAATAGTAAGAAAAACTGGTGCAAATGTGTTTAACTATTCTACAACCGCCACTAAGTAAACATTTGGAGGGTTTCTGTGTTGACATTAGCTTTAGTTACCTAATAACTTCTCTATAACTTTAATTTGGCCTCAGTCTGATTGACTGTGCCTTACATGCTTCTTTGTGTTGCATTCGTTGTCGATTCTTTCCCTTTGCGGCTGACCATTCTTGAACCATAGAAGAAATAGAAAAGAGATAAATTATTATTGTTATGGAGCCAAAATATTTGGCAGACAATTCCAATAAATTTTTTATTCGTTCATGATTATGTCAGCATTGCATCTAGCAAAAAATGGCTTGATTCCCGTTAGCTTGTGCCCTGTTGTGGCAGCTCTTGTTCTAAGTAATCGATTACTGCCTGTATGTATGTATCTATGTATGTAATTCTAGTACTTTTATAACTGTTCGTTTCTTTTTCGTTGCTGTAAACCACAAGTGCTTGTTTTTAAGGGCCAGTGAAGTCACTACTCATCTAGGCTGACGGACTTTTTATTGTAAATTTTTCTGCAGCAGAAAGATTAAAACATAGCAAAATGACAAAACATGGGAAACAATTTTGTTGTGTGGGTGCTTTTATTATCTCTTATCTCGTATGGGAACGCCAAGCATCTCTCTTTTCCGTTACTTTTAAACAGTTTTTGATTCATTTGTGACAACTTTGTTTGAGGGCTTTCGTTTGGCCCAACCAGAATGAAACAACTGCGAAAGGTCAAGTTGTTAGAATGCTTGTGTAGGGGCAGATAGGTCAGCTATTGAATCTCTGCCTTTAACAGTTAGTACAGTGTAAACTCAAGTTGTAAAACAGATCAGAGATGAAAAAAGTTGTCATTTGATCAGGAACCTCTTGTAGCGGTCTTTCCTGTAAACTGAGGGGCAGGTTGTCTGGGGTATTGGTATCGTGCAGACTTGGTTGTTGGTTGTTACCAAAGGGGGGCCATACAAGCGGCGCGTCTGTTTGTATGTTCGAAATATAAAGAAATGTATGGGAATATTGAGTCTAAATATCGTAAACTGATATCGAATAATGTCTATGTCAAAGCTCAAAATAAACGTAAACCTACCTCAGTTGTTGTTTATTGTCGTTCCTGCGGCTCAGAATGGCGAATTTGAGCGATTTGGTGGGTTTTGCTTTGACTGTTACTACACGGTATAAGGAGGAGACGCAAAAATCGGCTTGGCGCTGGAGCGGTCGAAAATGAGCTTTCCACCCTTATCTCCTTATAACGTGCCGTAACAGTCAACGCAAAACCCCTCAAGTCGCTCAAATTCCTCTTTTGAGCCGCAGAAACGACAATACGCAACAACTGAGGTAGGTTAACGTTTATTTTGAGCTTTAACAAAGACATTACTCGATATAAGTTTACAATATTAAGACTCTTCAATATTCCCATACATTTCTTTATATTTCGAACATACAAACATACGCCGCTTGTATGGGTCCCCTATGTTGTTAGCAGTCAGTGATTTGAACTCTAAGAAATTGTTCTTATTTCCCGCCTACACTGGTTGGTAATTAGGGGTCTGTACAAAGAATAACATCCCACTCGTTTGTGCCAAGTGTCCTGAACGAGAGACAAAGCACAAGTGCAAAACTTCTCGAGAAATGGAATTTGATACAAGAAGTATACTAACACTATGATAGGCACAATACTTCAACTAGGCTCGTTTTCTTGCTTGGAACGAACGAAATGAGTCTTGCGTTGGTCTAGAGCGCATTGTTTAAAATACCTTCAAAATTGATGGAACGAGGAATGACCCCAAATGATATGAACGAAAAGGAAATTTAAAATGGGTTTCTGATTGACCTTCAAAACTGGTGTGCTTGGCTTAGGTTGGAAAACATTGGGGAAGGGCACTGGCCTTTCGCGTTTGATCTAACTCTGAGCTCTGATTGGTTCGTTGCGTTATTTATGTCACGTGATTACGTTGGTTCTGATTTCGGTGAATTACGGAATTCCATGTTATGTCACTCGCTGGCAGTGAGAAAGTTGTTCTTATAATAGCGTTTTTCAGCTTTTGCCAGCAGCTTATGGACCCTCCCTTCCGAAGCAAGGATCGGGTGGTGTGGAGATGGCCAGGGTAACTTAATTAAACTGTTGATTAGATATAAGCTTCAGTATCGCTGGCCAAAAACAATCCCTCTGATAATCCCCTTAGTGCAGAGTAAAACTAAATACTCTAGGCGGAGAAAGCGACATCAGACGTTGCTTTTATGCGGATTTTGCGAATCGAAATTAGAATATCTTGGCTATTGAGAAAGAGGAAACACCAGATTCCGGCAGCAGGCCAGATTTTTTTCCCATATTCTTGGTGAGGTCACTGCTGATCAATCTATAGCGAGCCGCAGTCCGTGGACAGCGGGCCTGCTTGGAGCAAAACCCTCGAAATATGAGAAATATCAACTAAGTCAGTCATTCCACGTTTGGCAATGGCTGGGTTCGAGCTGTCCCGTACGGAATCCCACCTAATTCGAAGTTTAACTAGTTTAGCACCCCTGCTCCCCCAGATGACACCTGTTAAAACTGGACAGGCTAGGTATCCTCGATCCATTGTCCCTCAAGGCTGAGCATGAGTGATACAAGAATCTTGTTCCGCTGTTATTAGGTTGTAACGTTATCAGGGTCGGTTGCGGCAAATTGTGTTCTCGAAGAGGCTGGACGATTCGAATTGTCCAAGAGACCTCAACAATCATCATCTTTCTTTTATCCAAGTGTAATAATAACCCAACATTTTTACTTGTTCCCTAACTTTACCATAAAGTTCTATATTACTCTCGATTTTGGAATTTCTCCTCCGTCCTGAAAGAAACATTCCAGCGTAATCTAGCCTAATCCAACATTGTTTTTATAAGAAAATAATAATAATAATAATAATAAAAAATCAGAAACAACCGTAGGATGAATCTGGAGGAGTGTATGGGGCGGCCATGTTAGGAGGGCCGACGTAATGAAATCGGTGACCCCGCCCAATTCAAGAAGAGTAAATATGCTTTCTGAACTGCAAGTTCCCCTTCCGCTCAAAGCTTGCTGGTACTCGCGGGTTTCTATTCACGAACGTAAAATAAGAGAGGACTGGATGGGGGTTAACTGATAGATTGGAATTGATCAAAATTTGTTCGCAGAGAAATGACGCGCTTTGTGATTGATAGATGAAACCTGTTAAAATAAGTGAGGTTTACAAATTTGTTTATAGCTGAGGAATGGGCTGAAATGTTTTTCCACTGATAGCTGAGAAATCGCCAAAAGTTAACTAATAACGCAATTTCCCAGCGAAAAAAATGGTCCAATCCCAGTTTTCATTTTACCTTTTAACACAAAGCACCTCATCATCATCATCATCATCATCATCATTATCATCATCATTTTATTCTATATGCACCTCCTCCATGCCATCACAGCGCTTGTGTATTGCTTTTGATAGCAGACAATCGCTATTCCCTGGAGTAAGAAAACTTTTGGTTGAGTGTAAAGGGCGTGGTCGGTATATATATATATATATATATATATTTTAAAAATTATATTCCTGAAAAATAGCCTACAAAAGATGTTGTCTCTTTTGTCTCTCTCAAAAAAATGTGAGACACCTATATAACGATCCGGTTAGCCAGATCTGTAGACCACATCGTGACACCATCTAAAGGGTACCTTAAATATTGGTCCCTTGATCTTGTGAATGTATAATTATTTCCTTTGAAAGGCCAAATAAAGTTCTCTTTTTCGTTTATTTAACTCGAGGCCGGAATTATAACAAATTAAATCGTCTGAGTTGCTGAAATCCAAGTGTTTTCCCAGACGTCTAACACACGCAGTACAGACTCTTTAGCCCGGGCAACAAGCACGAATCTTCGCTTTGCAGCCTCGTTTTCAAACGTTGGCATCTAAACAGTTTCTGAAAATATACTACAAACATGGCTTTGGATTACTGAAAGCGTACACTGCTATCGATTGAACGTAAAAGGAAATATAAATCGGAAGTAACATGGCTGCATTTTTCCTAAATTAGAGACCTAAATAATCTTTTCACTGATTTATCGTGTGTTTGGTGCAAAAGTGATGGTGTGCTGCGCTTTCTGAGGCCGTAGAAAAATCTTTCAGCTGACGCGACTGACAAGATTCGCCACGGAGAGATGGGAAATTATGGGATATCACTGGAGGGGGCTTGATGAATTGCCACAATGTTCGCTACAAGTCCGAGTGCTTTGATGGGCTTCATGAAATCGAGCGGACATTGTTGAAGGAAAATTTCGTAGACACACCCAGAGGTCCGCTTTCGCCTTAGAAATGAAGTTCTCCTCTTTTTCAATTTACAGTAGCGTTTCTTCGTCTGAAGGAAATGCTTTCTTACGGTTCATATGGCGGATGGAGGGAGAGATCTGAAATCGCGTGTCGCCAGTGCTTGTACCGAAGGCAAACAATGGCGAGTGTGGAATTCTCACTGTTTCACAGGTTTTCAGCCAGAAAATGTATGGCTGTGGCCCTGGTGTGTACGTCTCACTATTTCGACAGTCGAATTTTGCAATATAGTGGCTTTGTTTCGAAATATTAGGACAAAATTTGCAAAAATTTTGCCTTCGAAGCGACCAAGATGGCTGCTGTGGTCACGTGACTGAAGGCTTGCCTTATGGTGACGTAGCTTGGTAAGTTAGGAGAATATAATTACTGTAAACACAAGCGTTTCTTTACGCGTCGTTTACCTCGTGTGAGAAAAAAAAGTTTGGATCGAGTTGGTGTATTGTCGATACATCTTGCTTTGGTGTACTTTTTGACGTAATTTTGGAGTAAAATGGTCTGTTTGGCTTCTCTGAGATTTGTTTGTATTATCAGTTATTTTGAATTTTGGATTCCAAACTGCCCTTTGAAACGTCCATAATAACAGCATCTGGCTAACTTAGGTATAGAATTATCGGCTTCGTCACTCTTGAGCTTCATTTGAACGTTAAGGTGTTCTTTTTGACGCAGGATCAAAAGAGATTTTCTCGTTACCATGTTTACATTCGTCCAAAACATTCGTTATTTTTGCAGGGCCACGCGGAGACAATCTATTGTACCCCCTCTGGGGAAAATGCTACCGTGGCGCGAGGCAAACTAAATCGTTCGATTTTGTAGAAAGGTGCAATGGATAATGCGACTCCAGCTATAACGAACAACACAAGGATGGAGAAACGGATCGCTTTAGAGTGCGGCAAAAGAAAACCGGATGAGGTAGAACCTCGGGTCTTTTGAGCTCTAAGGATCTCGTCTCGATGAATTTTGAGCCTTTGGCTCGATTAGTGGGTAGAAAGTGCAGTAAATCGGCTATTTTGTGAGTCGTCCCTTCTCCATGTGCTTTTGTTGTTTTGCAGATTGTCGAGCTCATCTTGGACAATTGTTATTCCACTAATGTCGTCGGTCTAACAGATGAATTTGTCAACTTGGAGAGGCTGTCTTTGATCAAAGTTGGGCTGACAAATTTGAAAAATTTTCCCAATTTACCGAATCTGACTCGGGTAAGTGAATTTTTTTTGGAGAGCGTATGTTGTTCTTCATGCGTTTGCACCCTACCTGGGCTATTTTGAAAGTTCCTTACGCGTTTGTAGCAGCTTTAGATACTCAGTATTCGTATCTCTTTATTCCCAGCTGGAACTTGGCGAAAACAGGATAACATCAGGCCTACAGTCTCTTCAGGGATCACCGAAATTAGCGCATTTGAGCCTCAGTAATAACAGAATAAAAGATCTCGAAACTTTAGAACCCTTGGTAAGTACAAATGTTCTGAGTAATCGTCTGAGGATGAGACGCGGAGCCAGTATCGATCAACTTGTAAATTTGACTACGAATTGAGCGGGAGCTTTTGTTATTTTTGTGTTTGCGGCCTGGCTATTTCCAAGTAGCTCTAATGTGTTGTGACTCTTTTCTCTTCGATAGTCAAAACTACAAAATTTAAAAAGTTTGGATCTACTAAACTGCGAGGTAACGACGATAGAGGGATACAGAGCCGAAATATTTAAAATGATACCATCCCTGAAATATCTCGACGGTTATGACAGGTAAGGCAAGACGAGAGCGCAAATTGCTTGCGCCTTCCTTCTGTTGCTTATTCGCAGTTATACAATTCATTGTCTGTGCTCGCATTTTATTGCTTTACTGTTCTTGTCCGCCATTAGATACGGCAATGAAGCGGAGGACACAGATTCCTCTGGAGAAGAGGACGGCGAGGAAGGCAAGTTTTGATTCCTTTTTCTATTGTTTTGTAATGTTCCGGACTGAAAGCGTCGTCAAAAGGAAAACGAAACTATCCTCGACCATCTTCAGAATTGAAAACTTTGAAATAAATTGAAGTTTGCATGATCCTTTTGGCGCAGCGCGTTAAAATATGCAAGGGCCCGGCAAGATAAAGAAGAATTGAGTGAAAAGCTAATTCAAACGCCAAATCAAACGATTCTTTTGCATTTTCGTCGTGGGACAGAAATAAGTTGTTGTCCTTTCGTATGTGAACAGTTACATGAGGGTTTCTTTGGTATTTTCGTACTTATTTTATCACGGGGGGAAAATAAATGGTCGCGAAAAGCGGGCACCATGCATTGAATGAAATTCCCGCGCATTTCTATTTTCGACGCTATTTTAGGATTTTGTTTTCGTTGTCGTGTTGTAGATTTTGGTTACGTTGGGCAATCTTATGTTGTAGCATAAGTACTCCTGTTGTAGCGAGCTTTGTATTTTGAGTTCACTTTTTATGTCGGAATCGGATCAAATTTCAGTAGGGCTATGGGAGAAACCGTGATCTGATCTGATTATTTCAATGACTAAATTCATTTGAACATCGACAGATTTTTTTTGGCCATGTAGGGATTTACAAATTGTAAGGCCATTTCTCTGTTGTGCTTTTGAATATCTTTTTTCCTGCTTTGATCGTTGAAAATTAAGGAAGCATTAGGTAATGATTGGCTTGATATTGTGTTGTTTTTTTGTTGTCCTATTTTGGATGTTTGAACCAAAGGTGTGTTTCTGTCTGTTCATTTCAAGGGTGAAAGGTGTTACACTAGGTATTGACTAATGGCCATCAGTAATGTGTTGATAAACAATCTTGGTTGACAGCACTTGCAAAGTGATATACTATAACCTTAGACACTTACATTTTGATTGAATAATTCCTATTAATTTCAATAATTCTCTCTGGACTTGTATCTGGCCATGAAACAGAGTTATATTCAGACAAAATTAAGTACAATTGAACCCTGCTATTTTGAACTCTCAGGGGAAATGAGGAAGTTCCAAAAAGCCGTCACTAAACGACTGAAGGACAAATCCAAGAGAAATGAGATTGAGTTCAAAGTAACAGGGAATTCAAAATAACCGAGTTCGAATTAGTGAGGTCAGACTTTACCAAAAAATGATTTGTCATGGCAGATGTAAAATATCAGTGATTATTCAGGCATAGCAGTTTTCGCCACTCATTGTCTCGCCGTAATCAAACCATGGTATTCAGAGTTTCTAAACTGCACAGCAAGGAAGAGAGTGTTATCCACCAGAAGGCAGTCATGTGCCTCTTGAGGTCTTTCATGAAAATTAAATGAGCATAAAAATACTGAGTTTTAGGCGTGACTTTTGTAACTGGGCCACGTGAGACAAAGTAAACAAATCCTGTGACAGAATGAGACTTCACTGATTTGTGGCAACCTGAATTTGCTAACCAACTGCCTGGGTATTATACATAGGATCACCTATGGTCAAAATTGTTTACAACTGGTCTCAAGATATTGCTTTAAGATAAACTGCAGGGCTTAGAGGTATCACATTAGACTATCTTGTTTTAAAAGCCAACCACTTTCCTGTTTTAAAAATTAAGATATTAATTAGGTATTAATTGAGTTATTAAAACAAGACACAACCACTTTCCATCAGAATCACTCTTCTTTCTAGCTTGAGCTCACTAAATTTGCCTTTAGTTAGGAAGAATAAGGTTCAGGCATGTAAAATCTATGTTTGAATGTAGTGGCCAATCAGGCCCGTATTTATCTCCGGGCTCCTTGTCATTAAAAGACTAGGAGCATTTCAACTCCCCCTTGATGGATTCCAGCTCATGACAAAGTTACCACCAGCATTTAATTTGCCTGTGTCAATTTATAAACCTGGGTGGAGAAAGGCACTGTGAGAGTAAAGTGCCCTGACCAAGGACCCTAAACAATGCTGGCCAGGGCTTCAACCTAGTTTGGACTTCAGAGCACCAATTTACTTCTAGGAAGAATTTTACTCACCATTTCAATATGCTTTGATCAGAGTGAGATATGATTACGGTATTCACTGTCCTTATCTTATCCTGGACAGATGATGAAGGCGATGAAGATGATGAAGGAGACGAAGATGACGATGATGAAGATGGCGAAGGTAACAGTGCTGCTGTGATTTACCTGCATAAAATAGAATGAGTCACATAGCATGAGAAAAGTTAGGGTAGAGTTTTATCATTTATTCCACATAAAATAATTGGAGAATAGTTCTAGTCTCTGGATGCTTTTTCTGTAAAATTCTTTGTAATGAAAGTGTGAAATGTCACATGGGCAGTCACAACTAGCCATGAATAAAAGGCCAAAAATAGCCTCGTCTTCTCCGCCCCCTGTTACATTCAGCATTGTGGACAAGTTCAGCTTGAAGCCATGACCATTTTGGTTGGCATAGCAGGGAAGAAACATTTGGCAACTAAATTTTCCAAATACATTTCTAATTTGGTGACTACTGTACAGAAAGCTTATTGCTCATCATCAAGTTTTTTTTTTTTTAGTATAATCACTTAGCCAAACAAATTCAACCACAATTTATGCATGTAACTTGTAGTTAAGACTGTTCAACAAAGACAATAGTGATACTTTTGGCATTCAATAAATCTTACTTTTAGGGGAGGATGACGACGAAGATGATGTAGATGACGAAGAGGGATCAAGTGGTGATGATGACGATGAGGGCGTAGAAGGTGAAGGTCTGTTAACATAATGCACATTCAATTTTTCACTTCCCAATAAAATCTAATACAAACGATGATTCCTAAATGATGAAATGAAATGATTCCTAACCTTTTAAGCCAGTTTCCAAGAGTAAAACTACAGTTTAACCAGGGATGTCCTCTAGGAGCATTCCTGTGTCACAGGCTACTACCTTTTGCCCCTGGGCGACTGGAAAACTCACTTTTTTCAAACAAACTCAAGTGCTGGGCACCCAGGATTTCATGGTTAGAAACCTTTGGGCTCCTCAAAATTTTTGTTAGACCACACCCTAGAGTTTCACACCAGTATCTGACACTCAAAATGGCTGAAAAAGCTCAATCAAGGAGAAGTGATTTGAGTAAGAGATAGCAGGGGGTTCAAGATGTCCAAGTTCAAGATTGCAAGGCTCAATCTGTAGCTAGGAATATTTGAACCATGGTGACACTTAATTTCTCCTCAGCTGAGTGGAATTGGTTTAAGTGTTTTACTTTTTTATGGCAAGTATAAACAAATCTTTGAATATTCATTCAGAGGGTGATGAAGATGAAGATGAGGAAGATGAAGAGGATGAAGGAGAAGATGAGGAGGAACCTGGTCTAGATTATTTACAGAAAGAAAACTTAGAGGTAAATTTTAGTGGATGGCTGCAAAGGGGTGTTATCATTTGATGACATCAAAGCCCTTGTAGTGTGAGGCACAAATTTATAATAGCTTTCCCTTCAGGCAAGCTCTTGCCTAAGGTTACCAGCCGAAAGTTCTCAGGGATAAGTCTAAAGTTTGCTTCTGTCAAAGAGTAGTTTGTAGGGATCTAAATCTGTTGAATCAGTGTTTTGGCCAGAGCGCACCATTACAGGAATCCTGTGTTACAAGCAGATATGGCCCCCAGAAAAACAAAAAAAGGGCCAATTTGGCCCTTTTCTTTAACAAGACTGCAGGCTTAACACAGGCATATATTTTAAAAGCCATCCAAGGGCTTCAAATTGTGATCGATACGATTGCCAATGCAACAAGCATTTCACCCTTGGCGACCAAAAATTCTGGTTTTGTCGCTATAATATGGCATCATGGCGACTACATTTCTCTGTGTTGACGATCAATAACGGTTATTTTGTCACACATTATGTCTTTCTAGAAAATCATATTGAAAGATCTTTGCCCCTAAAACATTCAACATAAGAAAAGAAGTCAATCCGTCCTTTTGCTTTGCTGTATTGATTCTCTCACATCGGAAAACTTCCAAATGGATGGCCGTGTTTGAAATCGCCCTATAATGCATTGCAAACCTTTGATCATTGACTACGTCATGTATGCCTAAGGATTGTTCTCTTGTAATGCAGGGATCCATCATACTAGTATCTGATTCAAAAGAAACTTTATTGAGTAGAAACACTTCAAAAAGCACTTATTAAATTTTATCATAGATCGTAACAAACTGCTTTATTTTCCTTGGTACCCTGATGCATTTTTCCCTTCTGTAGCTTTCAATTTATTGGCCCCTTTCCTAAAAAATTGGCCCCTAAAGAAGATTTTCAGGGACCACTTTGGCCCTCAAGCAAAATTTTCTGGCTGAAACATTGTGAATGTCTTACTGCTGTTGGTATGACTCGTATAGCAGGTGTCTTTACACCCAAAAATTCCACTTATTACTTGGCTCTCTATAGAGTCCAATTAACCTTACTTTGGTGCAGATTTCTAGCCAGGATTTAAAGAGTGGGCATCCAAAATGTGCTATAGGGCCTGCTCAAATGAACAAGTTATGAGGCAACATATGGAATAAAACAATTTTCTCTGAAAAGTGGCCATCCACAGGATGCCTGGACACCTATCTGACTAAAAGCATGTTTTGGTGCATAAGTGTAGTACTTTCAGTTAGAGCTGGCACTTGCCAGACTTGCTAAAATCACTACCAAGCCTCAGTTTGAGTATGGAAATTTTAAATTTTATCATGAACTAATTTCCAAGGCAGCAATGATGAAAAGAATACTTACATGAAAACAACACCACAGGAAAGAAGGGTTGAGAAAAATGCCATGCAAACGAGGTTTGGTGGTGACTTTTGAGCATGTTACGTTATAGCGCTTAAGAAGAACTATAATGTTAGCAGTTTTCATAGTTGACTATCTAGAGGAAGTTGTCTTCAACCTCTCATATTACTGTCTCGCTGGTGCTGCACCACAGCAGCCACGTGCTTCAAATCTTATTGAAAGTCCTCTAGTTTATGGAGTGTTCACTTATTTGTTTTCCTAGGATGAGGAAGAAGGGGAGGACTTCAACCCTGATGAGGAAGATGAAGAAGAAGAAGAGGAAGAGGAGGAAGAGGAAGAAGAGACAGGAGAACCCGACAGGAGAGGAGAAAAGAGAAAGAGAGAAGACGACGAAGATGATGATGACGACGACTGACAAAAACTCCCATAGCAAGCGTGGAACTACCTACCCCAGATTGGAAGTGCTCTTTTTGTATAGAGTTGTCAATGGTGTTCAAGAGGTCCTTATTATGAGCCTTCACAAGTGCCCTTTTATAGGCCTCCCACTAGAAGGGGCCCATGGCTAGCAGGTGGCATGTTCCTTGATTCCTGGAGTTGTGACTGAGTCGTTTCTTATATAGTAGTCAGTGCTAGCTTGTTAAAGTGGTCCCACGATTGTAGTAACTTAATTTTTGTATTTACTCCTGGAGTCAACCGACTCTTACCTGTTAGAAATCAAAATATAAATGGTCCTGTTTATCAAGTGTTGTGGTGTGTAAGTCATAGATAGTGTAACAAGATGACTCATCAACAGGTTGTAGCAGTTGCTTGTTTTCAGTTTTGTACGGTACAAGTGATCAGTCATGGATTCAAGTTTTTTCATGACTTATCACTTGCACTGGCTGTACAGTAGATAAAAGGAAGGTACAGTCTCAGTGACCTTGCATGACTGGCTTACATTTTTTTGAGAGTAGAAAATAAGTTTTAAAATCTCTTACATCAAAAGTTATGAACAGTATTGTTTCTTATGTTAGCATCCATTGTCAAGGCTCTATTAGTTATTAAATACACCACTGTAAGTGACACATGTTGTATGTGCAAAGCTTATGTCTGTAGAGGCAAAGGTTCATGACGAACAACTGGGAAATATACTTTAGTTATAGAACAAGACACTTTGATGGACACAGGTTTATAACATTTATCTAGTATAAAGAAAGAAATATTTGAATTGTGATGATGAAATTTAGCATTATACCGTCAAATGTTAACTGCTTCTTCACCTTGCCTAAATTCAATGAGTTTAAGTTCTTTCTGTATCAGAATTTAATATGATTTGTGGATTTTTCTATGGGCAAGTCTAGCCTGATCCAAAGAAAAGGACAGAAAGATAGAAAGATAGCCTGTGAACAGGCTCTCAGTGAGGGCAGAAAGACAATTTGGTGAGCAAAGCAGGCCAATGAGTGCAAAATAAAGAATTCTGCGAGCAAAGTGAGTGGGGCATGGCCTGCTCCGCTTGCCCTGGACCACACTTGGCCACCTCGCACTAAAACCCGTCCGGGAGCCTGTTTGCAGGCTAAAAGAAAGGAAACTGTTGTGTCTAATCATAGAGTCCTGCTCTCAGGTTTGCTTTTGTTTTGTTTTGTTTTGTTTTAACCATTTGACCTGCTTGTCTAAAACATGTTTCATGAAGAGAAACCTAAGGATATTGCTACAAAGGACTTTACTGCATGCCCCTTAAAACAGGCCAGCACAGAAATTATAAGGAGAAAATAAGAAATTAACAACTCATTGATAGTTTGTCCATGTACTAGATCCACTTTTTGTATAGGACATGCATGTAAAAAGTTAGGCCAAGCAAACGTTGTGAAGTTTTTGGTTCTCAATGTTTTGAGTTATTATACACAACCCTAGGTATTTAAAGACATTTTTAGATGATTGTTGGTCAATAGTCTTCTTTTGTCAGTCGTGCTTTCACATTTCTCAAGCAACTTGGACTTGCTCTTTACATGCCTATGTCATACCATTTCAGAAGGTATTAGCCTTCATTGTAAGTGACTTCATTAGGGATAAATAGCAGCTTCCCAGGTGAAAAGCTGTCGACAGTCTTAAATTATTACGCATTGTGGTACAAGTTGATTTCTTATAAATCATGACTGCACTTTTTAAGTAGGTTTTTGGGCATTTTGACCCCTGTATGTTGGAAACTTCCATTGCTTAGCCAGTACTTTTCATGGTGTGCTGTTCTTTTCGTTTTGCTAGCGGCTGGGAAGAACTTATTCAAAACGCTTCACATACGGCCTTTGTCTTTGAAAAGAGTAGGAGCCCTGTTTCACTATATTAGATACCTTTCTTTATTATGAAATTAAAAAAAAGAAAAGATTTGTTAAAAATGTAGCAACTTTGAATTTTTTTTATATTTGTGAAATGGCTGAAAGTGAAAATGAAACACTGGAATATGCGTTTTAAGGGAAACTGTGGAGCCACACGCCTGCGGCTCGTGGTTCCACAGCCACTGACAATGTTATGACGGAATTTATCATCAATAAGAGGACAGAGGCGTAAAAAATGACGTCAGTTTGTTAAGTAAACGAACAAACTGGAAGTTGGTTTTAAAAAGAATTCCCTTCTGAAAACGAGTTCACGACTACGTGTTGAACAGGGAAACTGCCGCTCTCGTAGTTCTCCTCTCCTCCTCTATGGCAAGTTCGTCAATCATTATTTCATTTACTCTTAACACCTATGGCCACTCCCGTTTCCCAAGAGGTATTTACACACCTCCCTCTCCTCGTCGGTAATCCTGCCCGCGATCATCATGATGCTGTCTCTACTATGCTCGTTTTCACTAGCGCATTAGCTAAATCAACATGCCCAGATGCTGTTAGCGCTATTTGATGGGAAAATCTTTTGCCTTACTCTGTCTGCCTAGGGATTATGTTTTTTTTTTCTAGGGAGAGGAGGTGGGGAATTTTTCTGAGTAAGAATTTTGTCAAGGTCAGCATGTTTAATAATATTTTTTACATTTTATTGACGTCTTTTTGCGTGGCTCCGAGTTTGCAGTTACACGAGATTTTGTTTTTGTTGTTGTGGGATTTTTGCAGGGAATCTTTTGGGGGTAATTTTCTCAGCCCCTCCCCCGCATCAATCTGCGGCACCACGAATTTTTGTTTCCGAGAAATGGAGGTGGGATCTATGCTGCTGGCATTTTGTATTTTTACGGTATTTCTAAGGCCTCTAAAACTTTTACCTGCGCATGGATAAATGAAAATGAAACGTGACATTGAATCCACTTTAGAATGAATGCGGAGAAAAATATGCTCTCAGGGTGTCATTCTGGCAGTTCGCTGTGCCATGGACGTTCGTACGCGTCCAATCCATGAAGGCGTCCAACAAAGTTCGAAAATAACTTGACCCGTCTCCTGGAAACTTCGAGCACTTGCAAACTCAATTGACCGTGGCGTGACAGAACTATAAACAGGGCGTACCCTCTTGCATGAATTATTAACCAATATGGCCCTCAATAAACAACAATACGAAGCACTACTCGGGAAAGACGGTGGAGAACGTGTAATGGCGAGTGAAGGGAAACCAGTTGTCAGCCAGCCGGCCAAACTCTCGGCCACAGAGGAGTATGTACTCAACCTAGATCCAGCCACAGTATCCGGTAAGTTTGCCTTTGACGTTTCATAATTTCTTAAAACGAACTTCGCGTCTATTTACCTCATTGTGGATCGCGCCTTCAGAAAACGGCGCCATAAGCTTTACATTTTATTGCATTGGTATTTTTAGGTATTTTACATATATTTTGTATGCGTTCAGCGCGCGATCGCGACATAACGAGTCGAGGAAATCGAACGAGGTACTGTGTGCGTTTTGATCTCAATATTTATTTGATTAGAAGAGTCAAGTTCGCTAAGCCACAGACTCTCATGTTAGTACGACCATGGGCGTTGTCAATATAGCTGTTCTTGATTTCAAATAGTGGGAAATTTCGATCTTTCGTGTCACAGGTCTTTTCTATTAGAACAATTTTTATTTGAAGAAAAGTCCAAGCCTTTATTTCTTGCCTAATGTGAGAAAGCAATATACACTGTTGTGTTTGTTGTGAGCAGTATGCGGTGATATGCATACATTATGGAAGTTAGCGGTCAATCACAGACCGCCTTCTTGAACGTTCTATTCCACTCATTTTGTTTTCGTCTGTGGTAAGGTTATATTGCAAAAAGCCTTATATAACGTACTTTCGCTCTGAGTGATTTAACAAGGCTGAAGTTAGATTATGGCTGCTGGCGTGGATGGTTTTGTTTACTTTGTGCAACGTAGGAAACAATGAAATATTACTGTCTTGATTTTAAAATCGTCCAAAGTTTCAAACATTTGTTTTTATGTGTTGATGACCGAACCTGGTATGATTTTATTTTAAAATCTGCAGTAAGCTTATAGAAAGTGAAAAAAAATTAATTTATGCCCACTTGCATTTTGTACACAGAATCATTAAATGCAAATTATCATAATTTTTCCTTTGATTTCTTGCCTTGATTTCTTGTCACGAGAAAGGAGAACTATGTTGGGGGAATTTTGTTTGTGTTTAGTGTGGCCAAGTTTATCCAGGAATTTAACTGGGCATAGCCTTCTGTGCCCTCAAAGTGCAGAAATTGATGACTGTTTACTGGGAGATCCCCTAGTTGTTTTATTTTTTGTATCATTGAATGGTTTCTTAGCAACTGTCAATCATGCTGTTTGAATGGGAATTAAATTAAAGTAGCACTTAACCTGGATTAAACCTTTGGTCAAGAGGTAGAGTTTGCGATAACAAATTGTACAACATGTGCTAGTCAGAGTTAAATGAAGGGATTTCAAGATTAGTCACACATAAGCCTGGGCTAGCCAACTATTTATCAGCTCAATGAATGTAGCTAAAGCAGCATTGCAGTGTCATTAAGATAAAGTGTTGCTAAGATAAATTAAGCAGAAGAATATCTATAGAAGTGTGGTGTGATTATCCCCTGACACTGCAGTGCTGTTTTAGTATGCTAATATATTTTCCTTAGCTGGAGAAATTGCCTACTGCAGATCATTTTCAAATAAATTGCAATAGTAATTATTATTGATCCCCTACCAAGCTTGTTTTAAGCAGTAAAATATCCATTGTAATTAAATTATCAGTATTGCCTTAGCCCTGTAAGAAAATTGTTGATTACAGGCAAAGCTCTTTATTAAAGAGCTTTGCCTGTAATCAACATATCAAAGGCGGCAGGTATATTTTGGAGGTTGCAGTTTGAAATGACTCGTTTATTTGAGTTGAAGTAGAATAAACCCCAGTATAAAGGCTAACCAAGCAACCTCAGACCTGCCAACTCTCCCAGTTTTCCCGGTTGAGAGTCTCCAAGTTTTTCGTCAAATTTCCCGGTCTTCTGGTTAGAGCACCAAATCTCCCAGGAGCTACTCACTGTGGCTCTTTTTAAATTTTTTTTTCATTAATTTCGTTATTTTCGAGATTTCAAAAAGGAAAATAAAACAAGAAGGGAATTTGTTGCTCTTATTTGAGCTGCTCTCGATCGGAAAACGTGAAACAGAGCAATCAAATTGATATATATTTAATGAGTATCATAATTGGTCAGAAATCAACCAATCAAATTGTGCAATACATGGTACAACATTGGCGTAGTTTTTGCACGCTGTTTACATCAGTCGAACCGAAGAAGGCCTCCAGGTTTTTGCACTCTGAGGGTTGGCAGGTATGCAACCTAAGCTAATTTAGGCTAACCGAAGTGCTATTCAGGCTAACCAAAGTGTTAATATGTAGACTCAGTCGGACTTAAAAGTCGATTTTTCAACCTGCAACCTGCAAAATATTCCTGCCCTATCAAAGGAGTAGATCTGAGTATCTCCATTACAGATTGAAGTTAACCCTATTTCCACAGAGGTGGAAGGCATAACTATTGAACTGTCCATAATATGGAGGTATCAGTTACTAAAGTGTCAGTAAGAAGAGATTTAACTATAAAGAAGGGACACCAATAAGTCCATTTTTACAAATGTCTTAGGGAAAAGGAGACGTTGGAAATTCAGGGTTCTCTTATTCCAGCACGAGGAGCAACAGTTGCCTAGAAACACTGCAACATTACAAAATTGTGGAATAATTTAAAGAAATAACCAAACAACCTGATCCGTGTTGTATGTTGAAGATATTGGTACATACTTACATGTAACTGCCCTTATGCCAAATGTAGCACAGCAAAGAAATTGGTTATGCTCCCTCTAATATAATTCCAAGCTGTATTAATGGTGGTAGCTTTTATAGGCAAATCTTTGCTGACATCATTGTTTACATTTTTGCTCCTTAGCATACAAATTGACCCATAGAAGCTGTGGCCGTATATACGAACTAAATGCAAAAGTTGAAAAAGTTGATTAAGTTGAGCAATTTGTGCAATTTTCAGCTCTTTGCAAGCAATATTGAAGGAAATATCAGCTATCAAAAATTGCAAAATTGCTGTGTGGCAAA
>Ga0126339_10000055_pt1 | contig 39132 bp, 28 predicted proteins | sample OrbTmetagenome_2_FD_92532 | JGI IMG/M metagenome (GOLD analysis project Ga0126339, IMG submission 92532) | Coral microbial communities from Petempiche,Puerto Morelos, Mexico - Orbicella T R C metagenome | ecosystem: Host-associated > Invertebrates > Cnidaria > Coral | place: Petempiche,Puerto...
ACAGTGCACCTTCTAAGAATAACAGAATGACTATGAAAATAATAGTCCCTTTAATTTGAAATAGCAAGCTTATGGTGTATCCATATCACCAGTAAGAACTCACCATCTTAATATCCTTCCTTCAAAAATTGAAATAGGCCAGCCTGAGTGGTTTAGTAGTGGTTAACTCGTTTCCGTTATTGTTCTTCTTGACAGTATTTCACTGGAAACCGCGACCGTAATACGGTAGTCTCCAACCCCTTTAATCCAGCAATTCGATGTCGTTACATCCGGGTTCATCCATGGGGATGGTACAGACACATCTCAATGAGAGTGGAGTTCTACGGATGTTTCACAGGTGAACTTACTACAGATGATATCGTCAGCTTGTAGACAGGGGTTGGGGTAGACAAAATCCTCCTTCTTAGCAATTTTGTATTTTATTAGTACAGTACAGGCATTTACTTTTTAGACTCCTGTTTAGACTTGTTGTTACTGAAATCTTTTTTCTGTCTATTTTGCTGGACAACAGCCTGTAGTATTCCATATTTTAATTTTAGCAGCCTATTCTATTTTTTGCTACCCGTATTTGTACTAACTTGGGTTTGTTCTGTGTTTTACTGTCTACTTATATTAAAGGAAAGGAATGAATGAACAAATATAAATGTTTTCCTTTTCGAAGACCATTGTACAATGCCTTTACACAAGCTGACAATTAAGTTCTTGGGAAAGACACCGTACTCTCACAGTGCCTCCCCTCACTCAGGATTATACTGAAATTAAATGGGTACCGGCGAATTTAATGCCGGGGGTAACCCTGCGATGTCCTAGCATCCCATACAGGGGGGAGTAGAAATACCCTAGTCGCTTCATGCTACATAGAAACGGGAGAGAAGTGCCGGCTTGACAGATCACTTGGCTCGTATGCAGACTTTACCTTTTACCTCTACAGACAAATGTACCATGCCTCTTGGTATGGAAGATGGCCGTATACTGCCAGGACATCTGCGAGCCTCGTCATCATATAACTACAATCATGGACCTGAACGAGCGCGGCTCAACATTTATGCCAGTCATGGACGAACAGGGGCCTGGGTAGCGAAGTACAGGAACACTAAACAGTTTCTGCAGATTGACATGAGACAGATGTGTATTATCAAAGGAATTGCTACTCAAGGAAGAAGAGAAGCCCATCAATGGGTGATCAGCTATGTCCTTTCATACAGTAAAGATGGCCGCAGATTTAGAGCTTATACAGTGGGTGGAAGACTCAAGGTACTTAAAAGTTTTGTGCTCTGAATTATTAGTCTGGCCTGTTGGCAGATTAGTGTGAAGTCCAGCCCTGGCAGAGGCCCTGTGTTACTTTGGGTTAATCTTGAATCTCTCACAGCCAAGCAGAAGAGAGTCTCACATGGTGAAATCTGGGTAGAAGATTAACTCTGGGTGCTTTCCATTCAAGCAAAAATTCCAGTTTGAATTTCCAGACATTCTCAGTGGCAAATAGAATAGCATTCTCAGTAATTTTTGGAAAAGAGGATAACCTCTCGAGGGATTCACAAATTTTCGAAAATTTGGGACCGGTAATTTCCCTTCCGTTTGATTTTCGTCTTGGAGTTTTCTGAATTTTCGGTTGAATGGTTCGCATTTTGGAAATTCAACAATTTTCGGATTTTCCGCAAACTTTTCGAGAAAATTTCCATATATTTGCCTTCGTCTCGGAAATTCCAGAATTTTGGGTGAAATGGAAATCACCTTCTCACTACCAAACTATTGGATGACCTACATAAGGTTACCATTCGGCGATACTCCTAGTTGTTTCATACTGTTCAACCAGGCACGTGTCTTCGAGAATTACGAAGAAAGTGAATTACTTAATTTTAACGATCTTGTAAACAAGTCAATGCTCCTGACGTCAAGTACTTTCTTATATTTTTTCTGCAGAGATTCCGTGGAAATTACGATATCTACCATACTGTTGCCCAAAGAGTATCACCTTACATCAGAACTCGGTATTTGAGGATCCATCCCAAACAATGGAGGTCTTACATTGCTATGAGAGTTGAGCTGTACGGGTGCAGATATAACGGTAAGAACTTAACAATCTAGCGTCCGTCCTCCAATAGATGATAAGTAGGAACCAATCAAAATGCGAGAATAATTCGACTTATTATATAAAGGTTGTTTGATCTCACTCTTTAGAATATTAATCCTGTGGCTCTTATTCTAGATAGAGAAGAGATTTTGAATGATGTATATCAGGAGACTGTTTTGTAGAAATTTAACAGTTCTGATTTTGTTGCAGAACGCATGTGTGACAGTGCCCTGGGTATGCAAAATGGCCGAATCAAAAATGCAGCCATCACAGCCTCGTCCCAATGGGATAAAAACCATGCACCCTATCTTGCCAGACTCGGGCGCCTGCGCCGTGGAAGACTGATGGGGGCCTGGTCTGCCAAGAGAAACAACCACAATCAGTTTATTCAGGTTGATCTTTTGAGGTCGATGAAGATCACTGGTGTGGCTACTCAAGGCAGGACGGAAGCTGCCCAGTGGGTGACGGCATTTTATTTTCTGTACAGCTCGGATGGAGTAAAGTTTGCCAAAGTTAAGCATTGGTGGGATGTTGTGAAGGTAGGTATCTGTCCCGGGGGGAGGGCTCCCATATAAAAAGGACGTGGGTGCTCCTCGTACCTTTCAGGGGTTAAAAAAAGCGGTGTTGGTACATCTTAGGGTGTTCAGCCTCAAAAGGTCCACAGCGGGAGCTTTTGCGATACATTTTAGGGTAATTAGCCGGAAAAATTCAGTGTCTGTTGATGTGTTGCTTTAGAATAGGACACTTTCGATATATTAAATTCCAGCTTGATAGTGAGGCCCAGAGGACACAAACAAAAGAAATGAATAAACATGGTCATTCAATTTCCTTTGTTTGTGTCCTCTAAGCCTTACTGCCAAGCTGAATTTTAATATATCGAAAACGGTCTATTGGGACCTCTTAGGGGTCCCACGGAGCTCCAGTTATATCAGAAAACATGATTTACCGAAGAAATTACCATTTTTAGACAGAGCCATTCTTACCATTGACTATTGTCATACGTATATCTTTTCTCTCTTTTTCATCACAATAGTGGGTATAATGTTCTCTTGCAGACTTTCCCCGCCAATGTGGACAGATATTCAATACGTAACAATCCTCTTCCATATCCAGTCTATGGACGCTTTGTTCGACTGCATATACGTGGTTGGCGAGCACACATTTCAATGAGGCTGGAGTTGTATGGATGTCCATGGAGTAAGTCTTTCATGTTTGAGACTCTACAGTTAGACTTTTAATTCCAGTTCCTTGTATAAAAGTGTTATCACTTTGTCAAAGCGTTTCATAGAAACAGAACAAAATTAAGTTTAGTCTTGATTTAAGTATCTTGAAACTTGTCTATGTTAGGCCTTTCCTCTCTCATAGTCTTCTGCTGAGGGGCGATGTTCGCTTATTAGGTGAATTTAAACCTGATTTTTTGCTCCACGGATTAGCAAATCTTCCACAATACTGCCGTCTTGTTATACAGCTTCACTGATTCTTATTCCTAATCGTACCTTTTTGGTACGCTTCGGCGGCACATAAGGAGTTTGGTCGAGCCACGGTTCGTACGTCGAGCCACAAATCCCATGGCGAGACCAAACGAGCCTGCTATGCAGCCGAAGTTTACCAAAAAGTACAATGACTATGAGGTATTTACCGCACCCAAATTCGGCCAACTGAGCATGATATCGTAACCATATCAGGTCAGTGACTTGATATCGCGGGATATCAAGAGGGTGGATACGGCCTCTGATTGGCTAATTGCGAACTTGGGTACGGTGAAACAAGATGATGTGAGATGGATTTATCCTTGTTCATATTTCTCTAAACTACTTTGTACTTCATTAAGAACTTGATAAGCTGTGTTATAAAGATGGAAGCCCAAAATGAATTCAAAACAACACAGCAGAAATATAACGATCAAATTTCTTGTTTAGGCCGTTGTGATATTCCACTTGGCTTGGAAGATGGCCGCTTCCCTGACCAACTTGTTACCGCGTCTTCATTTTACAACTACTACTGTGCACCAAGAAATGCTAGACTGCATCAGAGACGGGTTGGCAGGCTTGGAGGGGCGTGGTGTGCCAGACGAAGTGACAGAAACCAATGGATTCAGTTTGATTTTGGAGGACGAACTCGTGTCACGCGCGTCTGCACACAAGGTCGTCAGAACTCTGATCAGTGGGTGACAAGTTATTACGTGACATACAGTCGAGATGGCCAACATTTCACACCATACAGAGAAGGACGCGGTACCAAGGTAAACTACATTCGGCAAAACCGGCTAAACTACGTTCTTAAGCCTAGCCTCCACTACTACATAAGCACAAGCATAAGCATAACTGTAGTGAGAACGCCCACAACACAGGCAAAAGTAAGTCTGTTGTTGTGCAGCTCTTTAGAACCTCTAATTTCATTGGATCTTGTTGGCACGAAGCTTTATTGTTTTAGGGCTAGGGTCCATTGTTACTACTGTTTGCATATCATTTTCTCAGCCAATCCTGTGCGACGTTTTGAAGAGCTTCCTGACGAGCCAAGCAAGTAGGCATGTACAGAATGGATAATTGCCTTATTGTCGGGTCCATACTTTCTCGATACACTGAACAAGATGGCGGACTTTCGCTTCTGCTTCTGCTTATACTTACAGCAGCGCGTTCTCACTTTACACTTTTTTTTCTTCATGTGCCTGTACATATAGTTGCGTTATGGACGTCCTCGCTACCGTGTGCTGTTACTTGTACCTGTGCTTGTGCTTATGTCCTATTGGAAACCAGGCTTTTAATATGACCATCTCCTTTAAACGGATAGTACCTCTCACATTTCCCACCTTTCCATCATGAAATGCAAAGTTGTGTTTTTGCATTCATGGCATGTTGTGGAGCCCTACAAACCATGAAAGCATAATATACCAAATACGATGTAATTGTCGAAAGGAATATTTTTAGCAAAAATTAAGCACATTCTATTTCTAACTGTCATAAAAATACCTAGGTCGTTTGTCAGCTGTTTAGGTTTTGCAGGTGCATTGAAATTCGATGAAGACATAGTGAAACACAGACTGCAATAGCTATTAACTGTAACATTAGCTAACTAGGTTATTTTTATCCTTGATTTAGATATTTGTGGGTAATTATGACCGATATATGGTTGTATGTAACCGATTCTTGAAGCCGCTGTCGGGAAGATATTTTAGGATTTATCCGGTGACCTGGCGTAGTTGGATCTCAATGAGAGTGGAATTCTATGGCTGCATTACTGGTACGTTTGCATAGAGAGAAAAAATAGTTTTCTTGCGTAGCAAGCGTTTCCATACGAAGAGCCTTTTTCGCCATTCTGGCCGCGCGCAAATTGGTGCTAGATCAAGGGGATGTTGGTGCTCGCCCGACCACCCCCTGCTTCGTCAATTTTTTTACTTTCTCGCTCCAATTTGCACAAGGCAAGAATGCGGAACAAAGCTCTCCTTATGAGAACGCTTGCTACGCAGGCTAAAAACTAACCTGCTTGTAGTTTCTACCAAACTCACTGCTGTTATATTTCAGATAGTTTTTAATTCTTATCCACCTTTCAAAAAGTATATTCATCATATGCAGGTTGTTTACCATTTATACGGAGAAAACGATTCGTCAATGGTAAATAACAACAGAGTTGTCTCATCTTGTTTTTGTTCATTAGGTCCAAGATGTGATAGGCCACTGGGTATGCAGAATGGTCGTATTCGACTCACACAGCTGTCAGCCTCCTCAAGCTGGGATGTCAATCATGGACCTCGCAACGGCCGGCTGAGGTTCCACCGAACAGGTTCCAGGATGGGTGCATGGTGTGCCCGACGTAACGACCGCTACCAGTATTACCAGGTGGACTTCCGTCGCGCCATGAGAGTGGTGAAGATTGCCACACAAGGACGACAAGACGCGGCACAGTGGGTCACACAATATTTTGTCACGTACAGTCAGGATGGATGTAGCTTTGCTGAGTACAAGGAAAATAGCAACAGAAAGGTAGAGTTCCCAATGATTCCTTACTGGTTATTCGTCTCAAGTAACATGGATTGTTTCCTGCCTTCAGTTTTTATGTAATGTATCAAACACGAAAGACCGTGTTTGACCACATTTCCAAACGCGGAGAAGAGAGTTTACAGCACGACGCGAGGCGGAGTATTTTTGACGTTCGTCGAGGTGTTTGGAAATGTGTTTAAACACTGTCTTGAGTGTTTGATTTATTTTCTCAATCAAAACTGAAACTAAGGAGAAAACGGGGAAATGAAATCGTAGAAGTTTATGCAAATTAAGATCAGATATCTAAACACCGTCACTGTCATTATTTCCTTTGCTTAAACTTGATAAGTAATTAATAAGTTTGAGAACACAATTTCAAGAGTTTTCTTTTATGATCCACAGTACTTTACAGGAAACAGAGATCAGAACAGTATTGTTCAATATCGCTTGTTCCCGCCAATCAGGGCTCGCTATGTACGAATACGCCCTTGGGGGTGGTACAGACACATCTCTATGAGGGTTGAGTTCTATGGATGTGCGGAAGGTAATGTCTATCACTGTGTATTTTACTTACTCAAGAGTCAGTAAAATTCGAAGAAATCGTGGCCACTGTCAAAAAAAAGATCAGTTTTGTTTAAGTCTCGTTAGTTTGTAGTCCAAAGTGACTAACTGAAGAATATCGGGCCAGTTGTTGGAAATATGCGATATAAAGGCAGTGTTCCATGCAAAAACAGTTGTGGCCATAATTGTTTGCTTTTTTACTGACATTTACTCTTAACAGGTTGCGAGAATTAAATGATGCCATGCGCGCATCATTTAGTGTGGGTATCATGAGCGAAAGGTAAAAACTCGTTAAGGTCACTGTGGCGTATTTATTTTCAATGATCTTTAAATGTGATGTGGGATTGTTGAGATTATGCTTCCTGTTTAGTTGCAGTGACGCCCGACAGTTGAAAGGCTAAACCTGAACGCGAAACTAGATTAGTATGAGGCCCCGCTCACACTACGCCGGATAAATTTGATAACGCAGCTTTATTTCTACGGTTGGGCCTACCGTCCAGACTAATCCGGACCGAAAACGGAGCTTTTCAAAAACGCTCTTCAAACCGGAAGAGTTTGAAAACGCCTGCTTTGCGGTGTAGTGTGGACGGAAAGCATTTTTAAATCCGAGATTTTCGAAAACGATGACTGATAATCCTGAGATTAACACCCAAGCTTTTCTGTTGCCGGTGATTGATGCGTTTTCAAATTTCTCCGGCGTAGTATGGACGAAGAACATTTGATGCGTTTTGAAGCTAAAACTCCGTTTTCTCGACGTAGTGTGGACGGAGAACATTTGATGCGTTTTCGAAACGAAAACTCCGTTTTCAAATTTCTCCGGCGTAGTGTGAACGGGGCTTGAATTAACGTTTTTAAAAGCTGATTGAATTGTTTTGCGTCACCAGACCCTTGCTATGTACCTCTTGGCTTGGAGGACAAGAGGATTACAAACGGAGCGTTTTCTGCTTCTTCGTATTACAACCATCACTTGGCACCTTGGCATGGAAGGTTGAATCACCGCTGGTCATGGAGCGTGCGACATCGTAACAACAGACAGTGGTTGCAGGTTAATATGCAGGAAATCTACCGAATGAAAGGTATTGGTTCTCAAGGCCGACAGGATGCAAACCAGTGGGTCAAGAGCTATACTTTGTCGTATGGCATGAACGGTGTGGAGTTTGCTCATTACAAAGAGAATGGAAGAGTTAAGGTACGGCATGGTGCCTGTTAACAGTAAACACTTACTCTTAAAGATGTCCGTGAATACTGTCAGAGCTTAAAGACAAGTTTTAGCCTTTTTACGTCAGAAAAGAAAAGTATGGCAAATGTTTGTTGGCTTCTGGATGATGAAGGTGGAAAACAAAGTACTTTTTTATTTAACAATCAGATTATGAGCTCGAGATTTTATTTTATTTGAAACATCTTTTATAGTTTATTTTGAATCAACAGACACAATATTTCAGAGATCAAGTCTGACAGAAATGATCAAGGTTTGCACACAACGCACATGTATCTCGTTTGATCCATTTGCAAAAAGTGCATTTAAACCGAGAAAAACTCGACGACTTTACATTAATGTAATTTGCTAAGACATGAGTGCAACTTTGAGTGCACTATCCTTCCAGCAAGAGCCCTACATTCAAGCGGGTGTTGGTAGGCTATCATGGATATCTATATTTTATCAAGATTCTACTGCTTTTTTTCTATATCCCTTTTTCTTTGTGCTAGCTTTTTACAGCCAATACAGACCGCCACTCTGTAGTGTTCCATCGCTTCAGAAAGAGATTTGCTGCCGTGTTTGTCAGGGTTCATCCCAAGGCCTGGTACAGTTGGATATCAATGCGAATTGAACTGTTCGGATGCTCAGGTAATATATAAATAACTTATATTTTCAATGAAATTCAACAATAGTCAGATTCAGACACGGTGGGTCGCATTACAGTTGCAGCTAGTCAACGTGCAAAAACGGCATTTGGGTCACATGCCGCATTGCTAGAGTGATTCACTCATAATCCCACCACTACTCATTCTTTGCTTGTCATTTTACTTGCCAGTAGCAAGAAGAGGTGTACAGCAGTACGCTATCTACAGTAAAGAAGTTTTGTTATTTCAAAAGCTCTTTTACACAGAATACGAGCCTCTATTTACTATATTTAGTTGAAAACTCGCCATCTGATCTAGTAGTTACATATGCTTGAGTTTCTGACCAGCGATTCTTAGCAAAGTACTTTGGCGCTCCTGTCCTCGTTTACCATTATACAAGAGAATAACCATTGTAGGACGTATTCTTTAGCTGCAGGGTAATATTATGTTTTGTCTTTTACATCGAATCTTGTGTTCCGGCATACAAGGACAGAACCAAGTCAACAGTGTACATTAAACTGCCATCGTATTATTTATTACATAGGTATTATTTGCCAATCCAGTACATTTATTGCTAAAACTGCTTTGCTTTTAACTCTTTCTTATACTTTAAATCCCACATCAGCGGCATTGTGTAACAGCGCCTTAGGAATGAGAAGTGGCGCCATTAGGAACGCCCAGATCACGGCGTCTTCAATATGGAACAAATACCACGCAGCCAGACTTGCCAGAATGGGCACAGTCAAACGTGGCCGGTATGTGGGAGCCTGGTGCGCAAGACACAACAATCATCATCAGTGGCTCAAGGTGGACTTTAAGCAACCAATGAAAATCACGAAAATAGAAACACAAGGACGTCAGGACACTAACCAATGGGTGACGAGGTACCAGTTAAGTTACAGTCAGGATGGAGCTCACTGGACTTTGTACAGACAGAGGAGCAACGATAAGGTAAAAATAAATCCTTTCTTTCAAACTGTTTACTACAGTCAGAAATAAAGTTTGATATGCATGAGGTTTTCTTGTCCAAGACAAAGACAAAAGAAAGCAATATTTCAGTGAACAAAAGAGTACACCTTGTAATTCTATATAATAGTGTTAAAATCAAGGAGTTTGGTAATTCTTAATTTGGAAAGTTGTGAGTTCTCAAAGCAGCTTTTTTCTCGGTAATGATCAGCAGAAATAATTGATTACAGGGTAACATGGAAGGGGTATTAAAACCACTAACCTTTTGCCCTGTCTTGGTTTATAGCGATTTCAATTCAAATTAGCCTACAGAGGTGAAAGTTCATGGAAGTCACGGAAAATCATTTATTTAATATTACTTCAGAAGTGGCCACAAATGCGATTTACGAAGCCTCGCCTCTTTGTAAAAGCTTTTATTTTGTTTTTCTCTGTATTTTTAGTAGGCCTCTGACTATTCGCTATTTTCTTGATTTTCAAGTATTTCCAAGCCAACCGAGACCAACACAGCATTGTTGCAAATGTCATCAACCCACCAATCATTGCTCGCTTCTGCCGCATCATCCCGCGAGGATGGTATCGTCATATCAGTATGAGGGTGGAGTTCTATGGATGCAAAGCAGGTATACGTACTGTAATATGCTACCTTATCAAGTAGGGAGTTCTGCCTCCTCATCTTTCAGCAAAGAATTCTCAACCTTATTTTGGCTATCGCCATTCACAATCAAACCGTCGTGTTCCATGAAGCCCTCTACATGTAAATATGCCACTTATCGACATTCCACTCCAAGCAGTAAGCAGGGTGTTAGTCACACCATAATGGCCCAAGCTCCCACGGGTCTTCTGTAGCTCAGTGGTAGAACCCTATTTTTTTCCTTCCCATCGTCCCCGCGCTCGCGCTTCTCACTAGCTACCAGTTCCCGCTCACGCTTTCTTGCTCAACCCCAGTCGCTCTTTGCGCTAATAAAACAAGAAAATCCTGTGGTGGAGGTAGGTACATTTTTGTAACTATGGTAGTTGATCTTTTTCCTCACTGTTGGCTGTAGATAAGTGCGATGTTCCACTCGGAATCCAAGATGGCCGCATTACACAGTCCATGATGTCAGCCTCCTCGTTTTACAATCGATACTATGGTCCTTGGTCTGCTAGATTACAGGCTCGGAATCACGGCGCCACACGCGGTGGATGGTTAGCCAGGGTGAACAACAATCACCAGTTTCTACAGATTGACCTTGGAGCCAAGTCTGTTGTGAAGAGGATTTCAACTCAGGGTCGATATGATGCAAATCAATGGGTCACTAGTTACACTCTGTCATACAGTCAGAATGGAGTCAGGTTTTATCCTTACAGGGAGAATAGACGAACTCGGGTTAGTGAAGAGCATATTATTTTAACAGAATTGGTTTTAAATAGTTGAATTTACTAGTAATTTGGAAATCTGAACTTGACTGTACATCTCGTCACAGAATGATGTGGCACATTATGATAACCACTTACCACAGCGTGTTAAGGGACGTTACATTGTTGTGAAACTAGGTAATTTTTGAGGCAAATTTCCCCATATTTTGTTGCGACACAAGTTGCAAGAAAAAATGCCTTTTTTGGTCACAGCCAGCCTAGTGCGAGGTACAGTTCAGTTCTAGTTTTCACAATTTTTTTGCAGCAACGTCTCAGCAAACACTAGTTTTAAAATGTTTTAGTAAGCCATGTTTCGGCAAGTCGTCACCTAACACTGCAATAAGACGAGTAGCACGAAACATCACCTGGTGTAAGAACACCTTCTCTTGAAATGTAATTTCTCTCTAATGACTCTATCTAAGGGATTTTGGATAAGATGTTCTATTTAGTTTGATCATTCTGGTATTGTTTAATCAGCAGAATTCAGTCAAGTATAAATAAAAACAACGCTTAAAATATCAATTCGCTGTTAATTCTCTTTGTTTCCTTTATAATTCTAACAGATCTTCCCAGCCAATCAAGAAAGACACTACGTTGTTACCCATCGTTTGTTCAAGCCGTTTGCAGCTCGTTATGTGCGTGTTAATGTCAGGACATGGTATGGACACATTGCTATGCGTGTAGAACTCCATGGATGTATACTGGGTGAGTACAAATATCTGCAGTCGTAAACGTTCAAAACGACGAATGAATGAATGAATGAATGAATACCTTTATTTAAGTGTCAAACTAAAATAGCAGTAAATAACCACTAAATGGGGAAAAACATAACCATTATTAAGTTCTCTATGCATGAGCGGCATACAAAGGTTAACTTTTTAGTGGTTGTCTTAACTTTTAACTTGAAAGTAGAGGATTTCGAAAATTTGTCACGTTTGTGAGCAGTAATTTTGGCAAGAAGACGGCGGGAACTACGCGCGTGCCTCAATGTGGGGATTTGGTATCCCTCAATTCAACTAAATGTTTTAAATACGCGCAGTAAGAGCAATATGGCACAAAACATCTACCTCTAGTATAATGTATCGCGAATTTTGTGAAATGTTTATCACTGCTGTGAAATTTTTATGTATTTTCCACAGGCCGCCGGTGCAATCAGCCAATGGGATTTCAATCAGGCCGTCTTAATAACCGCATGATAACAGCATCATCTCAATGGGATAACTACCATGCAGCTTTCTTGGCACGACTTAACTGGAATCGCCGTGGAAGATACATGGGTGCATGGTCAGCAAAACACAATAACCGTTATCAGTATCTACAAGTAAATTTTGGAAAAGCAGCCAAGATCATCAGGATCGCCACTCAAGGGAGAGCTGATGCTGATCAGTGGGTGACTCAGTATTATTGCATGCACAGCTTGGATGGAATTCGATTTGTGGAATACAAAGAGCGAAACAACAGAAGGGTAGGTATAAATAGGCTGTCATTTACAAAGTTGTGTTTCCTGTCAATTTAAGTATAGTAGAACCGCGCTATCTCGGACTCAGTTTTCTCGAACTCCTCTCGAACTCAAATCATTTTCTCCTCAATATGCTATTCAGGCATTTACTATCGGCTGTCTCGAACCCCCAACATCTCGAACGCTTCACGCTTCACGCTTCCTTAAGAGTTCGAAATAGCGGGGGTTAACTGTAGAGTTAAGGAGAAATAGATCTTTCGAGTTTGTGGCAACCCTAAGAAGCTGCTAAGATAGCTTGAAAAGACTTTGGTTTCGACTTGGTTCAGTGCTTTGTGATAATAATGCAAGCATTCTCCCACTCATGCAATTAGGAAGCTGTATAGAACATAGGCACAGATACATGAACTTTATTTGAGTGTCTATCTATAAAAAATTAGCTTTGAAAGCTAATTGGGGACACTTCAATGAACAAGTAAATTTTAAAGAAATAAAATCAATTACAAGATATCTACATTCACGAAATGTTACTTAACTTCCGTGACAAGCATTTATGAAATGACTTATACCAGTACATGGGAACCCTAGATGTTAGAATTAAAAAGAACAAATTTGACAGTTATGTAGAACACTAAGTGTAGCTTCTTACTGACTGGTATTCTTCTCTTCAAACAGTACTTCACAGGAAATCGTGACCGCAACTCTGTTGTCATGTATCCATTCAATCCACCAATCAAAGGCCGTTTAATCAGGGTGGTACCCTGGGGATGGCGCGCTCACATCTCTATGAGAGTTGAGTTTTATGGATGCTACATAGGTATGCCAATAGAAAGTGCGAATTTCATTTAGAAGTTGATTGCCTTGGAAATGATTTTTGTTCTTAGAATTTTGTGATAAATCCTAAAAGTGATTCGTTAGCAACTACTAAAATTGAGAGAACAGAGCAGCTCCCCGTTCCCCATTGTAATCATCTCAAATTTATTTCTAGTTTGCAGCACGTTGTTTTAAGTCCGTTTCCATTGCTGTACGACTATAAAACAGCACGACATTGATGTCTAACAAACCAATTAAGTGTCGCCCTTAAAATAGTCACGCAGTTTGCGATGCTGATTTCTCGTGTGCGCAGCTATCAAAGTGTACATTAAAGCTCTGTTGACAATAAGGTTTGTAGACTAACATTAAGGAAAAGCATGGTATGTTGTTAGTATACATGTACGCGTTTTTGTGGTAAAAGGTGTGAGTAGTTTACAGCTATTTTGAGAAATGTTATCCTATGAAAGCGTGGAAGCGTACGTGTCACCGACAACTATGGGTAGCGTTAGTTGACCAATGATTAATCTAGGTTCACGTTGTTCCAGGCTAATAGAAGGAAAAAACTTTGATCAAACTACGGTAGGCCAGCTCTACCCACGATACCTTTCGTCATTATTGTGTACGTATTTGCAAGACAACATTTCTCGAAACAGCAGTATATTGGGAATCTTTTAATTCTTGCCTTTAAAACTAAGATGCTTGATTCTTGGATTTTATAATTCCATCATACCTTAGATCGCTGCTCCATGCCTCTTGGTATGGAGGATCACCGTATCTTAGCGGGTCATCTTCGAGCTTCGTCTTCATACAACTACAATCATGGACCTGACCGAGCGCGGCTCAACATCTATGCCAGTCATGGACGAACAGGGGCCTGGGTAGCGAGGCACAGGAACACCAAACAGTTTCTGCAGATTGACTTGAGACAGATAAGTCTTATTAAAGGAATCGCTACACAAGGAAGAAGAGAAGCCCATCAATGGGTGAAAAGTTATATGATATCATCCAGTAGAAGGGGCCTGCGATTCAGGATGTATAATGCCTATGGTCGGGTTAAGGTAAGAATCATGGCCACTCAGATTGGACATGTATGCTGCTTACTATAGCTGGAAAACTCGCACAGTGAAGCAGTGGGCAAGCTGTAGTAATATGTCGGTGCCCTTATTCTTTAATGTTTCTACGAGTGTCTTAAGCGCTAACTTTTGTTTACTATCGCGTGCTGTTGTAATTTTGTAGGCGAGGTTAGGCTTAAAAAGTACTTTCTCTTTTCCAGATTTTCCGTGGTAATTATGACATTTTCCACACTGTGTTTCACTCAATTGTCCCAGCGATCAAAGCCCGTTTTGTCAGATTGCATCCAAGAAGCTGGCGAAGTTACATTGCAATGAGAGTTGAGCTGTATGGCTGCCGAGCTCGAGGTGAGTATTTTTCTTTGAAGGAGCTAACTCACGGTATTTTGAGTTATCTTGGGCACGTACAAAATTACCTTTAAATTGAGGGAAACCTGAAAATAATAGTTTACTAAGATAGCAAAGCACCAAAGAGACAATAATAAACCATAAAGGAACAAGGATGGTTAAGAATGGAGAAGATTAACACGGATAAAAAACGGCGAACTTGGAAGGGAGAAAACTTTTCAAGATGCACAAACCGTGATGTAGCTCCTTTAGCCGTTGCAGTTTGACTTAACTAGACAAAACAGAGGTGGATTTACTACAACGTTAGGTAAAGAGAGGGTGCAGGTTTAATACTTACAAGTCTTCATTCCCTCAGAAAATTTCTGCAATCGTGCCGTTGGTATTCAAAATGGCCGCATCAAGAATTCTGCCATGACAGCCTCGTCTCAGTGGGATGTAAACCATGCGGCTTGGTTGGCCAGACTTCACCGCTCGCGCCGTGGTCGGTTGATGGGGGCCTGGTCCTCACGTCATAACAACCATCACCAGTGGCTGCAGATTGACATGGGAAGGTACATGAAGTGTTCAGGTATTAACACACAGGGACGACAGGACGCTGACCAGTGGGTAACGGCGTATCAAATCCTGTATGGCTCAGATGGAACACGCTTCTCTTACGTCAGAGAATGGTGGGATAACATCAAGGTGAGTCTTCAGAGGTTAAAGGAGGTCAGTCACCTTATTTTGAGTTATTTTGGCCACAATCACCTTTAAATTGAAGGAAACCTGAAAATAACAGTTTACTAAGATAGAAAAACACCAAATAATCGCTAAAATTTTCAAGATGCGCAAGCCGTGACGTAGCTCTTTTAATTTTACGTGTCGAGGAGCGCCGCCTACAAAGTTTCGGTCAGTTTCACTGGCCTTCCTCAGGAATTAAGAAATAAATTCTTAGAGATACTGATAATTTTCAGAGAAACTGTTAACTAATAGTATACAGACACTAAAACTCCCTAGCATATCTTGTGTACACAAAACTGATTGTTTCTTCCCCTAGATTTTCTAAAAAAACAAAGCAAAATATTTTGTTAGGAAATGGTTACATTTATTATAATTGTTCTTCCAATATTGTGGAGGTTACTTCCTTAGTTGTTTATCATTAATACATGCTACTATTGATCAAGTAGTTCGTCTTGTCTGACCGTCCGGGTGAGGGTAGTGCTGAAAGAACTGTCTTCTCTGAAGACGACTTTCGCTCAGTTTGATCACACAAGACGAACTACTGATAATCCTGGATTCAAACCATTTACTATTATATTTATCAAGTAGTTAAGAACATGGCATCGACTTTTGCTTCTCTACAGACGTTCCCAGGCAACTATGATAGAAATGGAATTCAGACTCGATCTTTCGATCCACCGTTCTATGGAAGATTTGTCCGGCTTGTTCCACGGGGCTGGAAGGCACATATTTCCATGCGAATGGAATTGTATGGATGTCCTTGGAGTAAGTGAATTGTCTTCTGTTGTGAAGCGATAACCAGAAGTTAGTTGTAAGATAGTTATGAGATAGTTAAACAAAGAAATTACCCAATATTGGCCCTACTGTACACCTTTGATGGTGCAACCTTGTTCCATAAGGTAATCGTTGGGGTATGCATTTTTTTCAGGTAAATGTGACGTTCCACTTGGTTTGGAAGATGGCCGTATACCGAACCCCATGTTCCGAGCCTCGTCTTCATATAACTTCTATTGTGCGGCCAGAAACGCAAGACTGCATCAGCGTCGTGCTGGAAGAAACGGAGGGGCCTGGTGCTCACGTCATAGAAACAACAGACAATGGCTTCAAGTGGACTTTGGAACTGACGCGTACGTTACTAGGGTTTCCACTCAAGGACGTCATAATTCTGACCAATGGGTGACAAGTTACTATGTGTCCTTCAGCAGTAGAGGTCAGAGGTTTATAACATACAGGGAAGGCCGCAGGACAAAGGTCAGTACCTTGCTGTTCATTAATTGCTACAAGTCAATGCATTTTCTTATTCATTTGAGCCCTAAAATTATACTGCTTACAGACCATTTATTCCCATCTCACATGTTCAAATGAAAATGGTCTGCCATACAGTGTAAGATATCTTTTTGCCTCCAATGTTATACCTCAATGACGCATTTTGTTCCCATATCAAATATTGAAGGTACCGTTGGCGCAAAAGCTCCTCTATGACTTTGTCTTTCCCAACGAAGTCTTCAACTGAAACATGTTTTGACCGCTCTGCAGCTTTAAAAATAAGGCGGAAACCCAGGAGAGGGGGAATTATCTACAGTTACCCCATGCTCGAGAACTGACCCACCTTGGGGATTTGTAGGTGGTCAAATGCCTTACTGATGCCTCGAGTAGGTAGCAATGGGTGGATAACTGATCTACTTTTTCCTTGAAACAATTTTATTTCTTCTTAAACATGTTGTTTGTTGGATTCGAATGACGTTTCTAAGCAAGTAGTTTTCTTGCCTTACTGTGTCGTTCATTAATGCACTTGGTTTTTGTCTCGCACAGATCTTCCCTGGAAACTATGACCGCTTCATGGTTGTAACTAACCGCTTCTTGAAGCCCATAAAGGCTCGATTCTTCAGAATACACCCAGTCACATGGCGAAGTTGGATATCAATGAGAGTGGAATTTTTCGGCTGTATTGTCGGTAGGTGTTATGTGTACGTTATTATAAAATAACTGAGATACTACACGAGCTCTCCTTGGTCGATGGGTGTGTTTAGATGACAGTTTGTAAACACGGTTGTGACGTTTTGGAGTCGCGTGTATTTTTGAGAAATAGTTTATAAAAACAATAGAGTACTTTTCCATGTTTACATAGCCTCATCTAAACACTTGGGTGCTGGGAGAAGTTTCATAAGTTTTGCAAACTCTCGACTACGTATATCATTGAATAACTGTCTCGAATTCTCCGAACCCCTCCCCCCTCGTGTTTAGATGAGGCTATTTCAAAATGGAAAAGTAAACTATTGTTTAAATGTGACTTGTTAACATGGGATTTTACTGCTAATGGGGCAAAGAAATTAAAAAAAGATTAAATTATTTCTCTGATCATACAGCAGCAACTTCTCTCGGAATATAAAACAATTTGAGGTTCAGAAAAAAAAGGTCACTTAGCGAAAGATATCCTCTAGGCCATGAATCAACATTTTTATTCTGTAACAATTATCTTTTGCCAGGTCCACAGTGTAACAAACCATTAGGAATGCAAAATGGCCGTATAAGAGCCTCGCAGATTACCTCCTCGTCCAGCTGGGATAAGAATCATGCTGCTAACAACGGCAGGCTCCATTTGAAGAGAGCAGGTTCCCGGACGGGGGCGTGGTGTGCACGTCACAACAATCGTTACCAGTGGCTCTCGGTTGATTTTGGCCGTGCAATGAGGATCACTAAAATAGCTTCTCAGGGACGACATGACGCCCGTCAGTGGGTGACACAGTATTATTTGTCGTACAGCCAGGATGGTGTTTTTTTCGCTGACTATAAACAGAATAGTGCGAGAAGGGTAAGGGTTTGAATTTTAAGACAGTTACAACGATCAAGAAGTAACATAAAATTTAAACGCCTTATATGGCATATTAGGAAGAAATGTTCTGTGAAAGCCAAAGTGACAGTTTTGCGCCCTTGAGGGGATGTTAGTACATTCCAGGACCGAAGCAAGAAACAGGCAAACCGACTAAACCGAGGCACTTGCTTATTTGTTGTTGTTGTTGTTTATAGTCATCATAAACACCACCTATGCGTAGGGGGAGAATTTAACCATGGACATTGCTATAGTCATATTTTTTTTTCTGTCTACGGCCCTGTTTTGAGCATCTTCAGATAGTTCGACCAATATGGCTTTATCCATTGGTAGTTACAAGTGTAGAAACATTAGCATTAACATTCAAATATTTTCGCAAGTTATAAGTGAGATTAGGATCTGGATAGGGCGGCTGGAATCTCCGATTTCTCGGCTAAAAATATCAAAATTCAAAAACATCAGTCCATTTCATAGTCTCCTCCGCAGCCGTTTTTTGGGATGTCACGCACATCCCAAAAACGGCTGCGGAGAAGACTACCCATTTCACAGCTCTGAGTCAGTTTTTTCAGATCTCAGCTATCAGTTTAAAACAGCTGACAGTTAAAATTGAACTCCATCAAGACCCTTGGTAAATTCTTGGATATGGCGATGACCAGGAGCCCATCACGGTGATGGGCTCCTGCGATGACTTATAACACTTCATTGACTACAGAACTTGTTTACACCACATTGACCTGTTTACATCCTTGTACTCCTGATACTAAAAACCCTTCATGTTTTTCTCTCAGTATTTCACAGGAAACAGAGATCAGAATTCTGTTGTTCAATATCGTTTGTTCCCTCGAATAATAACGCGTTATATCCGAGTACATCCATGGGGATGGTACAGACACATCTCTATGAGAGTGGAGTTCTATGGATGTGTTGCAGGTAACGTTAATAACTAAGTAGTGTAATTTTTTAATGTATTTTTTTTTCATTTCTTTTGTATTTGTCTTAAAATGGCATACAAAGAAAGTAAATGAAAATAATAAAAAAGCTTAAAAAACATTTCGTGAAAAATATTTTTCAAAGCTTATAAGTGGTTAAGTGGTTTTGATGAAAAATGGAAGAAATATACGACAAAGAAACAAAAATGTTTTTCATTAAAATACAAAATGGATAATGCGATGCAAAGAAAAATCTCACTCGTCTTTATCTGGCAGCAAGTAAGACAAGAAGAAAAATTTCACCGAAGGGCTTTTTTTTTAACGTTTTTAGAAGTTGATATTTTACGTAATATGTCAAACACGAAAGACTGTGTTTGACCACATTTCCAAACACCGAGAAGAGAGTTGAAATACGACGCGTAGCGGAGTATTTTTCACGAACGTCGGGGTGTTTGAAAATGTGGTCAAACACTGTCTTGGGTGTTTGATAGATATTCTCAATCGATACTAAAACTAAGGAAGAAACGGAGAAATAAAATCTAAATAATTTTATGCTTATTATCCACACACCCTCATGTTCATCATTTTGAGTTTGAGCAGTGCAGTTTACGTCAGTGTTATATTTATCGTTCCGTAGCACGGTGTTCTGTTCCGATTGGTCTGGAAGATAAGCGCATTCGTGATGGTGCCATGACAGCCTCTACCTACTACAATCGCTACCTTGCACCATGGCATGGCCGCATCAATCACCGCTGGTCATGGAGCGCGCGGCGCAGCGTTCGTAACCAGTGGCTTCAGGTGTACTTTGGGGTCTTAGCTCGACTTACAGGAATCCGCTCTCAGGGTCGACAAGATGCTAACCAGTGGGTCAAGACCTTTATCCTGACTTTTAGTAGAGATGGATTTAAATTTGTAAAGTATCCAAAGGTAAAGTGTTCTCCAGTGATTAAGGGTAATAATAGAAGCAGTACAAGGGGTTCCTCCATCCTCTATGAGATGGGCTTGCAAGGAATTATGGTAGTTATATTCATCATCTTAGACAGGATATTTTTTTCTGATGAATACAACTACCATGATTCCCGGCCCTGCAGACACGTTTCACAGAGCGAATTGGCCATTCGTAAAGTTTCTCTACTCTCCTAACGAACAAAAACTTTGTCAACATCTTTTGTTCTGTCTCTTCACCACTCATCCTTTAACAACCGCTTCAAAATATCAGTTCTAACACTTAACTTAGCTTCGTTCCAAAACGCTTTGGTCTTATATGAATGTTAAAACACGGTGGGTAATTCGGTCGCATTTACAATTAATACCTGCTGTTCTATGCATTCCTGTTTGACAGGTTTTCACAGCCAACAGTGACCGTCACACAATAGTCACCAACACTTTCCCCAGATCCATAGCCGCTTCATACATCCGTGTTTATCCGCTGACCTGGTATGGCTGGATGTCCATGAGAGTGGAATTCATAGGATGCCCTATTGGTAAGTCGTTACATGAACTTATTGGTCATGTTATTATGTGCTAATAAGTCATATTTTGAGATGTACTAAATTACGCACATTCACATTGAAGGAAACCTTAAATAGTTGAACTTACTGCTTAGGTTTCAAGTCTTCGATTATCCCTCATATCTTTAAATCTTAATTCCGCAGTTGAGGTATGCTTCATATATTTACTTGCATAAGAAAGAGTCAATAAACCAAAGAGAATCAAAGATCAAAAAAGTTGATTTGAATCCTTTTTAAACGTGACGTTTTTACATTCATTTACCTTCAATTTACCTTTAATTTTCCATTTAATTTGCCTTTTTTCAAAGTTTCTTTTTATTTAACTTTGCTTAAAATTTCGTATCAGTATCTGAAACAAAAGAAAATGAGAATCAAACTGGTTATAAAATTTTCCAACTAAAACAACTGTAAGCCACAAAATGTCATAAACAAGTACAAGGTGTGGTGGACCTTCTTCTTAGTTGTTGCTGTTTTGTTGCCATTTAGCCCCACTTTGCAACCGTCCACTGGGCCTGGAATCTGGAAGAATCCCCAATGCACGAATCACCTCCTCATCGGCTTACAATGGACGCTACACAGCACCAAATGGACGACTTCACAAGCCTTTCTGCTGGATTGCCAGACATAACAATCGTAACCAGTGGTTTAAGGTCGACTTTTTAAGAACTACAACTGTGCGAAAGATTGTTACACAGGGAAGACGAGATGCCAACCAGTGGGTGACAAGATACAAGCTGACATACAGCTTGGACACGCTGCACTGGGCAACCTACAGACAGAGAAGTCAGGATAAGGTCAGATTTGTTTCCTTTTGATGCTTACAGATGGTATAAGTCAAGACAATTCAATCTTTATTTAAACACGAAATCGTATCATATTTACACTATGGTCTTCCTAAGATTCGAGTTGAAGCTTATACAACTGGGCATGTGTCTAAATGACCAGTTATCAGCTCGAAGCAGAACAGTTATTAAAGTCCCTGTAAGTATAGCAGTTTGACGTTTAACTGTCTGTTATTGGGTGCAACCTATCTTGCAACACTGCCTCATTGTGGTTTTGCAGAAAAACAAATCGTGCACATGTTAACTTAGCAACGGACGTTTTTGGCAACGTGTGTATTACCTCAGTTCCTTATAGTGATAGTGAAGTGCTTTCAGCTCATTTAGATGAACAATGTTTTGTTTACTCTTTGTAGTACTTCACTGCCAATCGTGACCGTATCAGCGTTGTGGATAACGTCCTGTCTCCACCAATACAAACTCGCTATCTTCGTCTGCACCCGTGGGGATGGCATGGCTACATCTCCATGAGAGCCGAGTTTTATGGCTGCAGAGCAGGTAATGGTCTTAAGTGATACACAGTATTCAATAGACAGAAAGAAGGTCTTTGGTAGAAATGTGACTTGCTTGCATGATATTGCAGTTATTAATTCAAAATCTTATGGACAGTTATTTTCTACTGTTTTCCTGTTCTGGCCAGAGAGCTGACTGTCGTTTGCTCCAATTTTGAGTTTGGGGCACTTCACCCCTGTCTCATCAACCGACCTTGAGAAAAAAACGTAGTATGTTGTTGTTGTTTTCATATAACACACAACTATAGGTGCATCCTCGGAGACCCAGGGGTAAATAGTCCCGGTTGCCTTCTTTCTGACCCAAAAATATTGACCCGACTCTCCCCCTTAGTCCTTGAGGATGCTATACGTTGAGACAAAATAATAATAATAATAATAATAATAATAAAAAAAAGAATTCAGAGGCCTTTTGGCGACTCAACCCACCCTTACCCACGGCTCCCGGGAATATAAGAATAACGGTACCCATTTCGTGAAGAATAATTTCACTTTGTTCTTGTTATCAAAACTCGAAGAAATTTAGTTCAGTTGCACGTTATTAATTACTCATTCAGCCGAGTTACATGTACTTTATTACTCATTCAGTTGTTACTTATGCATTCCTTTTGGCTAATCTCTTTCTTGGTTCATATAAGATCCTTGTGATGTTCCCTTGGGAATGGAGGACGGTCGCGTTACCAAACAAGCTGTTACGGCATCGTCCATGTACAATTATTACTACGGACCGTGGAATGCCAGACTTCAGTCCAGGAATCACGGCTATGTTCGAGGAGGTTGGATCGCAAAGTGAGTACTGTACGATTACATTTGGACACGCTCAGACTTAATTTTGTGGTTTCGTTCAGTGTTTCGGCAAAATACCTCTTTATCATATTAACTTTTTATATTGTTGTAAGTAAGTAAGGTTTTGGTGTTCCCAACAGGCCATATTCGTGTTCTCGATATAGGGCTGAAACTAGCTGACAATGTAGCTCATGCGGAGGAATATCAATAAAAACAGATTACCATCATTTGCATTTGAAATGACTCATCAGCCTCAGTTGCAAGTTAGTTCCAGTCCAATACCGAGAATACGAAAATGCCCTATTTGTAGAAAATGGCCTATTTTTCTTTGGCCAGTTTCCCTTCAGTATCATGTATGATAGAAAAGAAACTTACTTTGCCAGAGAAACTGGCACTTGAACTTATCTATGCTGTTATGTCTTACTTATCTACCGCCAGGTACAACAATGCCAGGCAGTACTTGAATATAGACCTGGGCACAGTCTCTCGACTCAAGCGAATCGCTACCCAGGGTAGATATGACGCTGACCAGTGGGTCACGAGTTATGCAGTGTCCTACAGTATGAACAATGTCAGATTCATCCCATATAGGGAAGGAAGAAGGATTAAGGTGAAGTAATTTTCTTTGTCAATGTCATTAATTTAAGTAGCCTTCTGTGAAGTTTGCATGTGAAATAACTTTCTGACGTGTTCTCTTGTTTCATTTGTTTTACACAGGTTTTCAAAGGGAACTTCGAGAGGAACTTCGTCGTAACCCATCGCTTCCTGCGCCCTTTCAAAGCACGGTATGTTCGTATTCACCCCCGAACATGGCGCAGTCACATCTCCATGAGAGTGGAACTCTATGGCTGCAGATTAGGTGAGGCCAGCTGAAGCTAAATAATTCTGATGCAAGTAATCTTGAGGCCACAAACACCTTATAAAACAAACAAAAAAGGGAGTAATCTAAAAAGTAGCAGTAACCTTGTGGGTGACGCGAAATTTCCAACAACAGTTACGGAACTTTGTGATATACAGTAGAGTATGAAAAGACTTTGATGTAACAAATTCCAACTTATAACAAACTGCATGATTTCTTCCCAGCGAATTTATAAATTGCTTGGGCCGTAACTAGTAAGAGGCCAACCGAGACACTTGCCTTTTTGTTTTTGTTGTTTACAGTCATCATAAACACCCTAAATAACTAAGAAGAGAATTTAACCATAAACATTGTCTCACTCATACTTTTTTCATGGAGTTTGCTTCAGTCATTTTTTTCATGGACATTGCTTCAGTCATACTTTTTTCATGGACATTGCCTTATTAAATTTTTTGTCTGGCTATATGGCCATGAATGGTCTTGTACAATTGAAGTTCTTACGAGGAGAAACATTTTCATACCGAAGTCTTCTCGAAAACCAGGAACGTCTCTGTAAAAATGTATGTGATGTTGCCTTCACAGGTAAACTGTGTAATCGTCCGTTGGGAATGCAGAATCGCCGCATCAGAAATGTCGCCATTACGTCATCATCTCGCTGGGATAATCATCATGCTCCTTATTTAGCTCGGCTACAAAACCAACGCAGGGGGAGGTACATGGGCGGCTGGTCTGCAGGAGCGAATAACGCCTTCCAGTGGTTACAAATTGACTTGGGGAGACCCACTAAAATCGTCCGTATATCGACTCAAGGTAGACCCACCGTTAACCAATGGGTCACATCATATTATCTACTGTACAGTCAGGATGGAGTTTACTTTGCTTTTTATTTTGAACGCAATACGAGGAAGGTGGGTTTCATTTCGAAATATTCTTGTACAGCTAAAATATCGTGGCTGCTAGTGGACGGGGAAATAAGTCGGGAAATAAGAAACTTATTTCGCGATCGGCTAATACCCGGGAACTGAAAATGCTTAACATTTTTGTCAAAGTCAGTGTAAAGTCAAGACGTTTTATTTTAAGGTCGCTGCATGTTTTGATAAGGGGCCGGCATTGTACGGCCAATGCTAGATACTTACTGCCAACGAAATAACAGCAAATTAAAAGCGTAATTGGGCTACTTTTTGTTCGATCCGTCATATCACATGTACGGTCAGTGAAAATTGTATTTCATTCCTTAACCTGAGGTACTTTACTTGATCTTCGTTCATCAGATTTTCCAAGCCAACCGCGATAGGAACACAGTTGTTTCCCATGCCCTTGTTCCACCAATCCGAGGCCGTTTTGTGCGACTTCACATCAGGTCCTGGTACCGACACATCTCAATCAGAGTTGAGCTCTATGGCTGTACAATCGGTAAGGTTAACTGTTTCTTCTAGTGCAGTGACTTATTTTCATTTTACTTTATTCTTCTGATATCAGCTTGAAATATTGTTATGGTTTCCGTAGGCCCTAAAAAAATGATTTCGGGAATTTTTTTTTCCAATGGCCAAACAAGTGCTAGCGTTTAATATTTGTTGATCCTAGCAAGAAAATTCAAAGTCAGAGTTAGAGTTTTGTTTCTCCTGGTTTTGGTTTTAAGTTGTGTTGCTGATGACCATTTTATAATGATCAATGAACAATGTTTTCCCGTTAAAGAAAGTAAAGCAGCACATTTTTAGTGTAAATTTGATCAATCGAATAATTATAGTCAGTGAAAATAAACCAGCTCCCTGGCATCTTTAGCTTTTTAGTTATTTCAGGGAGCTGGTAACCTTTCAATTTTTCAAAAGATCATTTGAAATGATTGTACATATAAGCTATTAAATGGGGTAAATAAATTCTGTTGTTGTGGAAAGTTGTTTTCTAGTAATTTGGAAGTCAGCAAAGATTCGGAGGTTTCGGTGTGTCGTTTTGTCATTGTATTGAACAGTATTTTGAAGCTTTTTCTTCATGCAACTTGAACTTGAAATTATGTGTTCTCTTATGTACTTTCAAGGACGATGTAAGGTTCCTATTGGTATAGAAGATCGCCGCATCCCAAGCGGTGCACTGTCTGCCTCTTCAAGTCACAACTCTAGACATGGCCCAGATCGCGGGCGGCTCAATATGGTTGCTGGTCGTGGTAGGACTGGTGCCTGGTGTGCCCAGAGAAATAACGTTGGACAATGGCTGCAGGTAAGTATACATTGGTTAACTCTGGTACAACTTTTACAAGTATAGTCAAAATAATTGTATGAATGCGAGTGCAGTGAAGGCTTTATTTGAAAATTCTCTCAAAATTGCAGGAACCATAAGGCGAGCGCAATTTAAAATAATTTTCATATATCATGAGTAATGTAAATCTTGATTGTTCGATCTTTCATACGATTACTCATTTATTTTATGACTATGAAAATTACGAATGCGCCTGTATAATTTGCGCTGTAGTGCAAATGAAAAATTAACTATATTTTTGCTTATTTCAACCGATCACAATGAAGTAACTTTCTCAGTCAGTGATAAATAAGGACAGGAGATACATAAATTCTGAATCTAGGCTTAACCGGTTTCTTAAGTCAAATTAGAAAGTAATTAGGTTGCGTGTACTCTAAGCCAAAGACTCTTAAGCTAACTGGTTGGGTAGTAATGAGGGATTCAATTTTTTCTTGACATAACTGAACAATTTTCATTGTCACAATAGTTCGTTTTGGTACTCTTTCATTGATTTGGTTAATAATATTAATTTACCTGTAATTAGGTTGACTTTGGTGTCTTGGGTCGCCTAGAGGGCGTGGCTACTCAAGGAAGGCAAGATGCTCACCAGTGGGTGACGTCATATATTGTGTCATACAGCAGAAATGGAAGAACATTCTTCTCTTACAAGCAGTACGGACGAACAAGGGTGCGTTGATTTGTCTACATAAACATGGGATGCATGTGAACTGGTACTGCTCACTCACATGGGAATCTCCAACTTTCAGTAGTATACTTCGCACGATGTGCTACTGTGTAAAAGCCATTTTTCTAGATTATTTTCCCCAGAGCTAGAAAAAAATGAAGTTAATGTTCAAAGTATATTCAAGAATTGCTTCATATGGCATCTTAATCAAAGAAGAAAAATTTAGTTTCAAAGGCGGTCTTAATTTACCGTAAGGGTGACTTGGCACATCGTGACAAACGAGGATACGTACAATTTTAGTCCTGAAATACTTCTCTTGTCTTGACTTACTTCACATTTAGCTTGCATTTTTTTTCCTATATCATCAGCTGAAAATTCGTTTGATTTCTACTTTGTAAATGAGACGTAAAAGTATCACTTTTAATATGCCCTGAGTTGAACTTTAAAGCTCACAAAATGATATGTGCTTTGGCTTAACAATAATTTGACCATACATAAAATGACGGTAGGTGAGTGTTATATAGCAATATTGTTACTAACAGTGACCATGTGCGTATTTCTTGTAGGTATTCCGTGGTAATTTTGATCGCCATACAGTGGTAGCCTACAGATTTGTCCCGCCTTTTAAAGCACAGTTTGTACGAATCCATCCCAAATCTTGGCGCAGCCACATCTCGATGAGGGTTGAATTCTATGGCTGTCTGGCTGGTATGTACAGTACCTCAAGCAATATGGTAGTTGTCACATGTGTATAATAGCAAACTTGTGATTAACATTTTTTAAGCAGGTTTCGTTTTTAGTGGTATGTCGAAATGGAAGTGGGACATGAGTATAAATTCTACAAGCATTTGCTGTCTGGTGTTGTGTGCCAGATTTGTTCACAACTATTATCATCCTAAAAGTGGAATTTGGTCTACACGTATGCATGTTCAGTAATTAACTCCAAAATCTCAATTTCCAGTTCGACCGTGTGCCGCTCCAGTTGGCATACAGAGCGGCCGAATCAAGAACACTGCTATGACTGCGTCCTCATCCTATAATGTGTTCCACGGTCCATACCTCGCTCGACTCCACCGCTCACGTACTGGCCGCTATATGGGAGCCTGGGTAGCACGTATACGAAATGCCAATCAATATCTACAGATCGCTCTGGGTCGACCAATGAAAATCACAGGAATTGCGACACAGGGAAGGCATGACGCTAATCAGTGGGTAACGCGTTATTTGGTGGCTTTCAGCCAGGATAACATGCACTTTGAGTACTACATGGAGTACGGGAATTTTAAGGTATGCAGCTAAGTTGTGGGATTCTTATGTGGAAAAAAACAGGAGCAAGTATCTGCTAACTGTTGAAAGCCACTGAAAAGAGCAGTTTTTCTTCTCAAGCCTATTGTTACCTCGCATGTCTCAGATCAAAGCATAAAATCAGTAAGGAATTTTTTGTCTGAATTTCAGTCATACACCTGTCTTGTTAAGGATAGCAATGAAGGGGAAACTGGTCAACAAAATATTTTTTTCTCTCAGACTTTATGCCTGTTAGCCTTAGCAATAACTGCAACAATGTATAATTTTGTTTGGACTCTGCCGCGCTTGGCAAAGCAGGTAAATGTTGGAATAAATACGAAAACTATAAAATAAGAGCCGTTGTTTTGATATACCAACAAGTTCTTGTAAGTAAACTGGAGCTATCATAAAAAGAATAGGAACATAACGGGAGGAACCGAATCGAAAGCATTCAGGTTTAAATCGACAAATATATTTGAATCCTACTAAAATTACGCAAAAATATCTTTTCCTCTTTTGCAGTATTTCCCAGGCAACAATGATCGTCACTCTGTGAAGACCCAAGCGTTCTCTCCGCCAATCAAAGCTGTGTATTTCCGTGTCGTACCCAAGGGCTGGCACAGTTACATAGCTATGAGACTGGAACTTTATGGGTGCCCAGAGCGTAAGTGAATAGGTTTTTGGATTGTTTTAATTACGTTATTTGTCGTCAAAAACTCGCCAACTGGCTACATAAACCTCACACCTAGCTACCAGAATGAAAGGAAAAGGAGAATTTTCTGAAGTCTGTTGTTGTGTCGCGGGAGAAAATCAAACAGTTAGATTGTGAACCCTAAGAAACCCTTAATGATACACTGTAACTATCCCTGTGTATTGATCTAAGTTCTAATTGCACCATAAACATGCCCAACTTATATCAAATCAACTGTTCACAAACTTTTCAGGGTCGTACGGTGAGCCTGTTGAACTCAATTTGTACGTTTTGTTTTTCAGTTGGCTCATGTGCGCCTAAGATATTTGAGATCTGAAGTTGAACTGCGTTGTACAAGTAAATCAGCAGTGAAATAACAGCCTAACAATACATGCCTTTTCTCTTTTTTTTTTTCTAGACAAGTGTAACATGCCTCTAGGCATGGCGGACCGGCGTATTGCCAATCCGTTAATCACAGCCTCATCGTACCACAGTTTCTATTGTGGACCATGGAATGCTCGCCTGCATCAGAGGAGAGTGGGAAGATTGGGTGGATCATGGTGCGCGCGTAGAAATGATCTCAAACAGTATTTGCAGGTACAGTGAATAGTTCAAATGGGTACTAAGCGTATATACTCGATGAAAAATAAAAATGTTTAATTTTTCTCTATGGGTTTTCTAGAGCCTCGAAACCAAAAAGAAGATATCAATCAATCAATCAACCAATCAATCAATCAATCAATCAATCAATCAACTTTAAATACGCACTATTTGCAGAATAGGCTTCCTACGTTATAGACAGTCGAACTCTCTGGGGAAACGAAAAATAGTTCGAAATATCGGGATTTCGAAAAAGCCGATAGTAAATGAGTGAAGGGCAAATCCAAAGGAAATGGGTTTGAGTTGCAAATAACGAGGAATTCGAAATAACCGAGTTTGAATTAGTGGTGTCCAACGGTACCACTGTACAACTGTACAAGATGTCTTTGAGTGAACAAATGTGCGTATTAGTTTCACAAACTGTTAGCTTTTATCTCACATACGATTTCCTTGCAGATTGATTTTGAAGCACTGACTCGTGTAACAGGCATCGCCACTCAGGGCCGACATGGCGCAGAACAGTGGGTCAAGACTTACAGAATAACTTACAGCCGTGATGGATCTACTTATAAATATTACGCCGAACGAAAAGTAATCAAGGTAAAATGTGTCCTCAGGCGATACCCTAAGAAGCTTTTAACCAAATAATACTGTTACCAGTTTGGCCGCTAGCGTGATCTGTTTCGGACCTTTGCTGTAATTTCATTGACTAGCATGTATTTCTAGTAACACCTGACACATATCTATATTTGGGATCGTCCAAGACTGAAATCTTGATGAAACACTGTTTTTAGTAATGTCTCGGAGACATGTTCACTCCATTGAACAAGCACCAGTTAAGGTCAGCTTTGAGGAAGAAATTTGTATCAAGTCTGCAGTTTTCATCACCTACGTACGTTACGACATGTTGCTAAATAACAATGCCTTAACCTCATTGTGCACTACTGACGTGTTAATGTTCCGAATGGTCACGAGTAGTCACGATGTTTTAATAGTAAGAGTACAAAACGGTGCGAAAATTTGCCGAGAAACGTTTGTTCTTCTTCCGACTATATTACTTGGGACGTGCTAATCATTTTCAGTTATTTGCCGATACGTTTAGGATTCTAGTGAAGTTTCTGCCCCCTCGGCTTTTCTACAGATCTATCGACTCAACTAATTTTGTACGATTTCATTTTTATTGCAGCTATTCCGTGGCAACTACGACCGTTACATCGTGGTAACACACACCCTTAACAAACCATTTGTTGCTCGATATGTTCGTGTTCACCCCAGAGCGTATCGTGGATGGATGTCTATGAGGGTTGAGTTCTTCGGATGTATCATCGGTCTGTACCTTTTATATGTAATATCAAACACGAAAAACCGTGTTTGACCACATTTCCAAGCACCGAGAAGAGAGTTGAAAATAGGACGCGTAACGGAGTATTTTTTGACAAACTTCGAGGTGTTTCGACTGAAATGTGGTCAAACATTATCTTGATTTGTCCATCGGATAGTGTTATCCACCCCTTGAATAACTGGGTCCTGATGGATGGAAATTATCTAGCCTTTCAACAATCAAGTTTAGGAACGATACTTACTTTGCTTACCAACTGTAACTTGTAGGACCACAATGTAATCGCCCAATGGGAATGGAAAACCGCCGCATACGCAGCAACCAGATCAGCGCCTCATCCGAGTGGGATGCAAACCACGGCGCGCGCTTGGCCAGATTGAACCAGAAGCGAACGGGAAGGACTATGGGCGCATGGTCAGCAAGGGTGAACAACCATCATCAATTCCTGCAGATTGACATGCGAGTACCGATGAAGGTGACAAGTGTTGCGACTCAAGGAAGAAGTGATGCTAGTCAGTGGGTGACGAAATATATGCTGTCGTATAGTATTGACGGAGCACATTACACCATTTATTGGTCACAAGGAAGACCTTGGGTATGTCACTGTTTGAGTAGACCGTATTCGTATTCTTGCTGTTGGACTGGAAATATAGCTTGCAATGGAGGCTCATGTGGGTAATATCATTAACAAACGATGAATACATTTGCGTTTGAAAAGATTCCTTGCGTTAGCCTCAGTTGCAAGCTAGTTCCGGTCCAATACCGATAATACAAATATGGTCTGTTGGTTTCGGTGTAAAGACAAAAAGTAGCTTTGTTAATTGCTTTTGCTGTTAATCTCTTTCTCTTTTATTTTGTTAGTATTTCCTTGGAAACCGTGATAGGAACACTATCAAGCAGCACAGACTCTTCCCAGTCGCCCGCGCGAGATTCATACGTTTTCTACCCAGAGGGTGGTACAGACACATTTCCATGAGAGTTGAACTCAATGGCTGTCCAGCTGGTAAACACTGTTTGTTTGTTTACTGATACTTTAGTTAAGATCGAGTAAGAGAATTAAATGTGCGCATGTAATAACTTCGATTTACAACATAAATATAATAGGCTAATCAATTTATAACTTAATTTAAACTAAAAATATAAAATACTAAAACATTTGCTCACGTATGGTAGGCAGAAAGATTCTAACTAATGCACAAATATCAATTACAGGTGTCGAATATTATATAATGTCTCTCTCATAAGTTAAAATGTTTGATATTAGCAGCAGTTTTGTCGTCCAGAGAGTACCAGAGTTTTAGTCCATAGCACGCAAATGTATTTAGACCGTACTTAGAAGTGCTTACTCTTGTAATTCTAATCTATTACTTTTACTAAGCTTAGGGTGTCGCAAACGTACCATTGAACTAATGTTCTACCTTTTTATTTTGAAACTATCTGGCGAAATATTTACCTTACACCATTTTCCTTGCCGATTATGCTCACCTTCACAATACAACATTGACTCACGTGTGGAAAGTAGAAAGATTCTAGCTATTGCAGAAACAGCGATTACATGTGTAAAATGTCTCTCTCCTACTTTCCTTGGTGAAAGTTTTGATGTTAACAGTAAAGTTTTAGTTTGTCGCCTACAGAGTTCCAGAGGTTTGGTCCATAGTACCTAGATTAATTTAGACTGCCATACTTAGAAGTGTGTACTCTTTTAATTATAATTTAATACTTCTAATCAAGTTGTGGCAGCTACACAAGTAGTTGAACTAATGTTCTACTTTTTTATTTCGAAACTCTGGCGTTATATTTACCTTACATCGTTTTCCTCGGAGTGGTTTCTTCCCACATCAACATAAGACATAACTGATCTGTTGACTCTCCGACTTCTCAGGACGCTGTGCTCTTCCACTTGGCTTGGAGGATAAACGAATCGTAGACGGAGCCCTTAGTGCCTCGACATACTACAATCACCACTTGGCACCATGGCTGGGACGAATCAACTCTATCCGCTCTTGGAGCGCACGTGTTAATAATGCTCGACAGTGGCTTCAGATATGCCTCGGTAATATTGCACGTGTTACAGGAATTGTAACACAAGGCAGACGAGATGCTCATCAGTGGGTGACTCGGTATGTGTTGTCCTATGGAGATGGGTCCATCTTTAAAGCTTACAGGGAAAGGAGGAAAGTTAGGGTAAGTTCTCTGAGGTTTGTGTTCAGATGTTCATCTTAAACGTATTGTTGTGGCGAAATTGCGTTTATGAACATTCTGAAATGCATATAGGGTATAGAAAGGCTTCAAAGAATTTAGTCAACTAAATAAGAATTCCTTTAATAAGAAATTTGTTTTTCGTTCGCACACACAAAATTTGCTAAGGACGCTTGTCCAAGAGATTAATTTGTGTCTGACTGGCTTTAAATTTCGTTGACTAGTGAATGCCAACACACCACAATCCGTAAGGCCACCAAAGTATGCGTAGCTTTGAGAACAATTTTCAAAATAGCCCGCACATCGTGTTCGTACGTCGAATAACTGAATCCATTACGTACCAGTAGCAATTATGCTAAAGCACTTAGTTTTCAACTATTCTTTCACCACTTTATCTTGCTAGATGTTCCGTGGTAACTCAGACAGAAATTCGATCGTATCATATACCTTGTTGCGACCATTCAGAGCACAGTATGTCCGTATTCACCCTAAAGCCTGGAGAAGTCACATATCCATGAGGGCTGAACTTTACGGATGTCAGAGAGGTACGATTAGAAATTATCAGTCTTGTGGAGGTGTTTGACTTAAGGAAGAGTCTGCTTGGATAGATTTCTAATTTAGAGAACTGTCAGTCCTATCGTGAAGAATTTTCTGACTTAATTGGGGAAGTGACAGTCTTAGAGAAGTGTGCGACAAATACTTCTCTTACAGAGAAGTGTGTACCTTAAGGGGTGGCTTAAGCACACAGACACACTGAGGTAAACTTGTTAAAATGTCGTCTGAGAGCTGTAAAGAGGTGGCTTACCATTTATCAGAATAAACGGCTGGAATGACCTTTAAATAGTAAGGGTTTTTCCAAAATCAGCAAACCAACCGAACGATATGGCGCTTATCATTTACAATTCAATTTCCCGTTGTCGTTTTCGGATGATGAGAGACTGGAAACTGGAAAATTTATCAAATGGGAAGGAAATTTCCGCCGTTCCATTCCGAACGAAAAAAGAGGACTACTTCTGGAGGTAGTCTATCATTACCGAACGGATTTTCTGGAAAATTACTGTTCCATTTGACTTCAGTTCAACTGGAATTTTTGGATTTTCAAGCTAAATGGTAAGCGCCCAATCTCTCTGGTTTAATGAAGGAGTTGACTGTCAAAATAATTTGTTCTTACCTGATAAAAAGGGAACAAAAAATTAATTATGTTTTGCAGAACTGACAAGAGTTTGTAGCTATCCTCTTGGCGTCCAGAGCGGTCGCATCAAAAATGCTCAGATTACTTCATCATCCATGTGGGACCGCTACCACGCACCATTCCTTGGACGACTGAAGCGCGTGCGCACTGGTCGGTACGTGGGAGGCTGGGCAGCCAGACACAACAATCATCACCAATGGATTCAGTTTGATATGCGCCGCATCTACAAGATCACCATGTTATCAACACAAGGAAGGAAAATTGTCAAACAGTGGGTGACACGCTATACGCTTGCACACAGTGTGGATTGCGTGCACTTTGTACCTTACAAACAAAGAGATCGACTGAAGGTAGGAATGAAATTTTTCCTCATAAAGAGACGCTTCTAGATGCAAATTTTATTCATGAATCATGAAGTAAATCAATTGTTTATTTAAAAATCAAAACCGTATTAACAATTGATATGGCAATAAGCAAGTGAAAATTCATAAAATAGGTCTATATATTTTTTCAGTTGAATTCAATGAAACCGTTTTTTTTTTCTTGTAGTACTTCGTTGGAAACTATGACGGAGCTTCAATCGTCACGAGGACATTGACTCCACCAATGACAGCACGGTGTGTTCGTATTCACCCTCGTGGTTGGTACAGACATATCTCCATGAGAGTTGAACTACACGGCTGCACACCAGGTGAGATGAATACTTTGGGACTACAGAAATCACTTGTCCAGTTAACAGGGTGTCTGCCTTAACTGGTTTGATTTATGAGAACCTTTCTTAAGACACTAAGTTTTTGCTGTCCGTTATTATATGAGCTCCCGATATTGAGTTTTTACTTAGGTTACCTTTGCTCCTCCTGGAGTATAGGTCATCAATGAGAGTCCTCCAACGCTGTCTGTAATGTCGTGTGCCATATTCTCCAGCTGATCGCTGTATGTCTAACATCTCCCTCTAGACGATATTGAGTGATTACCCACTTATGGGTTTCAACTGTAGTACTCCAATATTCAGTCAAGATGATAAGTAGAAATAAGAGAGGAAAATGTAAGTTCCAGCTACTCCAACACAGTCATAACAAGGCGTAAGAAGAACAGAAAGCGGACAATGTAAAAGCTATCTGCACAATTCTCATTGCTTATTGGCACATGTTGAAAGTAACCGTAGTTCATTCATATTCTTCTTTCTTTGTTCCAGAGCGTTGTGACATCCCTCTTGGCTCAGAAGACGGCCGCTTGCCCGACGTCGCTTTCACCGCTTCCTCCATCTACAACGCCCATTATGCCGCTTATCAAGGCAGGCTAAATGCCATGCGCAGTGGCTCGAAATTTGGTTCATGGATTGCACGGTACAACAACAGACGGCAGTGGTTCCAGATTGACCTCGGAAACAAAGCAATCGTGATTAAGATTGGAATTCAAGGACGATATGACGCTAATCAGTGGGTGAAGAGTTACACAATTGCTTACGGGATGAACGGATTTCATTTCCGCTTCTACAAGGAAGGGGGGAGAACAAGGGTATGTCTCACTAAGTTAAAGGAGCTCAGTCATGGTTTGTACATTTTGAAAAGTTTAGCTTAAATTTTTCAAATTCGGCGTTTGCAATCCGTGTCAATCTTCGCCATCCTTGACCATCCTTGTTCCTTTATCGCTTATTATTATCTCTTTGATGTTTTTCTATCGTAGTCATGAACTATTATTTTCAGGTTTCCTTTCATTTAAAGGAGACTTGGCCTTTAGTACGTGGCCAAAAAAAAAAAAAAAAAAGACAAAGCACCGTGACTGAACTCCTTTAATTATAATCCATTTTAATCCTCATAAAATGGCCATTCAAAGGGCAAATAGCCGTTATTGAAGTTATCAGAGGTTTGGCATACTTCAAAGGCGAAAAGGTCAATTCTCCAGGTTCCATGCACTGAATTGACATTACATCTTGAGTAGTGGGTTTTTTTTTCTGTCCTGACCTGACATGATGGAGGTGTACAAGGTAAAAATTGGTTGAGATGTAAGAGTAATTGTGTTTCTACTTAGTCCTAGCGAATGTGAGTTTGTGGCTTTCTATAATTAACATGCACCACTAAATAAAATTTCATGAAGTTATGAAATCAGCTGTTTTCCTTTTATTTCTGTAAAGACTATCCATGTGTCAAACAACTGAAAATATCACACATTAACAAATACTTGTTCTCAACTGCATAGCTTTACTTGTTGATTTAAACTTTTTTCCAAACAGGTTTTCCAAGGAAACTCTGAGAGGCAGATAGTGGTTATCAGTCGCTTCCGGACACCGATTCGTGCTCGCTTTGTAAAACTTTATCCCAGAACTTGGCATGGTCATATTTCTATGAGACTTGAGTTGTATGGCTGCAGTAAAGGTAAAAATACTAAATGTTGGGAAAAAAACTTGTCACTTCGTAAGTGAACCCATTTTAACTTAGAGTTTTACTTTGATTTGGTTTAAAAGTGAACATGAAAACCTGAAAGTACTGCTCAATAGCTTTGATTTGAAGAGTTGCAATTTAGGATTTCATCTACGAATTAAACTTTGCAACTCTGACCTACATTAATCAATGATTTCCTTTTTTGATTGAATGAAAGAAGGGGTTTAAGTTAAGAAGAACTTACAAACCTTAGTTAACGTTAGTTAACCTTGATTAACCCCTAACACTGAAATTTACTTGATTCAGTTCAACCATATTTTGTTTAAAAAAAATTGCATACTTCCAAAAAAATTCGCACGTTAAATTTCGGACGTTTAATTTTCAGACACTTTTTATCTCATTTCGGACAAATTTCGGACACTGTGAGCAAACAAAGCTAAAGTAAATTTACGCCTACAAAACACGAATTGAACTGAAGCAACATCTGTAAAAACGATAGTTTTACTGCAACCTCGTGGCTTTAGAGATATGCATGAACCGAGGGGTAAATGACACAAATTCTATCGAGCCGTTACGTATCTCAATCAGTTTCTCAGCTAGAGTTCGCCTCATAAAGGAACCTAAGAGCTTTGAAGCAACTTAAAAATGTTATACTGTACTGTAAATGTTTCGGACGTTTGAAATTTTGGACGCTTCAAAATTTCGGACTTTTTTATTTTCGGACGCTTTTTTTTGTCCGAAATTATAATCGTCCGAAAGTTTTTGCAGGTAATGTAAATGGAAACGACTATTTTCACTTTTAACGATAGAACTTCTCGCTGTCCATGGAGCGAGTGTTAAATTTCACCAATTTTTTTATGAATTTCTTCTTCTTTTTGCAGGTCACATGTGTAATCGACCTCTTGGCATGATGACGGGAGGCATTAAAAATTCAGCCATCACAGCGTCGTCCATGTGGGACAAATTCCACGGTCCTCATTTAGCCAGGCTTAATGCACGACGCATGGGCAGATACCAGAGCGCTTGGTCAGCCAGGTAATGCAGGCTCTAGAAAACGGAAGCTTTGTCCCACCCCACTCTCGTCCCACAAGTAACTGGGGTGACATAACAAGTACCATTTTGTCCTGCGCGTCTTGAAAATTTTAGCCTAAAGTTTTCAAGTTCATCATTTGTAATCCTTGTTAATATTCTCTATCCTTAACCATCCTTGTTCCTTTATGGTTTTTTATTATCTCTTTGGTGTTTTTCTCTCTTGGTAAGCTATTATTTTCAAGTTTCCTTCAATATAACAAAAACAACTCAAAATATCGTGACAAAGCTCCTTTAAAAACCACTTTTTCAACAATCACGTTTTAGTTTCAGTTGCCCTGCACCTCTTTAAAACATCTGTTTTTATTGTTAATCTGTACCTCTTTTGTTCCTAAGCCTAGAGGTATTGTTTGTGTCGTTAACCTATTGTTTCGTTTAGCCAATTATACAGAACTTTGTAAACGGTGCAAGTCGCCCCTTCAGTTTTTAATCATTTCTTGTCTATCCCCAAGGTACAACAATCGTCACCAATTTCTGCAGCTGGATCTTGGCCGAATATCTAAGATCATACGTGTTGCTACACAAGGTAGAGCCATGGCAAGTCAGTGGGTGACGGTGTACTATCTCTCATTCAGTGTGGATGGAGTGCACTTTGCTAGGTACAGGAAGAACTCCCGAGATAAGGTGAGAAAAATAATTTGGGGTAGCTCATCCAATCAGATTACCATTTGATTAGTAAACTCTAACCATTTAGTCGAGTTCTGGTCCTATGTCACTTAACGTTCCCGGGAGTAGCGTTGCGTTACAGAGAGAGGGCCAGAATTGGCCTAGCGACCAGTTTGTGTGTTGTATTTCATGTTTACAATGCAGTAACATTTGAGTTTCTTTGCAGTATTTCCGTGGCAACCGTGACAGAAACACTATAGTGTACAACTCAATCATCCCGTCTATTCGTGCTCGCTTCCTCCGATTCCATCCGTGGGGCTGGAGAAGTCACATCTCTATGCGCGTGGAGGTGTTTGGCTGTGCTCTAGGTAAGTACAGTAATGGCTGCTGGTAAAGTGCTGTCTAACAGATGTCCCCCCTGGGGGAACTCCCATACGAAATTGTCGGAGGTGCTTGTCGTCTTGTTGAGGGGTGTACATCTAGGATTTTGGTCTCACTTAGAGTTTTCAGAACGAAGGCCACTATTTTTAGCTGTCAAAGTATCTTTTAGGGTACACTCGAAGAAATAACAATGAAAAACACTCTCATTTACGTTTAAGTTCGATTTCCGCCGCTCTCTCGAGTCCGTTCAACTAGCGTGGGCTCCATTAGGGGCTTAATTCAAATTGTCCGACGCGCATCCTCGACCCTTTCATAAGGGAATCTCACGTCCCATAGCATGTAATGATCACACTGTAATGTTCATTTGTTCCTTGTTAGGTGCATGTGGGGCTCCACTGGGTCTCGAAGATGGTCGTATTTCAAAGAATGCCATGACAGCTTCTTCCATGTGGGATAGGCGACATGGTCCGTACAGAGCCCGATTAAATATTCTCAACCGCGGAGGCACTGGTGCTTGGTCGTCACGATATAACAACGTGTTCCAGTGGCTGCAGATATATCTTGGTTACGTCACAAAGGTTGTTGCTTGTGCAACGCAAGGACGATACGACGCCAACCAATGGGTGAAGAAATACGAGATTAGCTACGGCTTGTTTGGCAATAAGATTAAGTTTTACAGCATCAACAGAAAAGTTCAGGTAAAAACTGAATGTAATAAAACTCATTTGCTTGTCATTTAGTCTTTCGTAAGTAGCCTCATATGTATATTTTGTTTTCCTGAGTGAACAGAGTCTTCCTTCGTGAGCTCGATTATTCCTCAGACTGACAGACTGACTGACTGGAAGACAGACAGACTGACAGATAGACTGACAGATTGACTGATAGACAGGCTGACAGACTGACAGATTGACAGTCTGAAAGATTGACAGACTCGCAGACTTACAGACTAACAGACTGACTGACATACTGAC
>Ga0126339_10000056_pt1 | contig 39112 bp, 29 predicted proteins | sample OrbTmetagenome_2_FD_92532 | JGI IMG/M metagenome (GOLD analysis project Ga0126339, IMG submission 92532) | Coral microbial communities from Petempiche,Puerto Morelos, Mexico - Orbicella T R C metagenome | ecosystem: Host-associated > Invertebrates > Cnidaria > Coral | place: Petempiche,Puerto...
CGTTTTTTTAAAGCAGAAGGAAAGTTTGTAATAAATTTGTATCCTGCCTTCTATGTTTATTCTATAGCAATTTTTTTGATATTCAAACATTATGCCATTTTAAAGTTTTACTAAAATATTTCAAGTGACCCCCCCTTTCTCCGTTATTTTTTTGGGATGACCCCCCCTCGAAAGCCATTTTTTTTCGCATGGCCCCCCCCAAATCCCACCAGCCCCCCCTACCTTATAAAAAATGAACGGTCCCTAAAGCCAAAAATTTCGAAATTTGAAAAGCATGCCTGTCAAAATACGGTTGCCATGGAAATGTCAAGATCTTGGAACAAAAACGTTTCCAAATAAATGTGAGGAAATTTACAACAATTGGAGTTCATAGCTTTGATGCCTCAGCTAAATGTATAACCGATCAAGTTGACGAGGACTTGAAAAGCCTTTCTCGAACTCAATAATAATTCATCAAGTTAAAACAAAGAAAATCACAACCGTGAAGGATGTTTGGATACCCGATCTTAATTAGCATAGATTTTGACGATTTTACTTCTCCGTTTACTCCTTATCTTTTGTTTTGATTGAGAAGATGTATCAAACATCAAACACTCGAGACAGTGTTTCATCGGCTTTCCAAATAGCTTGAATTTCGTCAAAAATACTCCGCTGCGCGTCGTACTTTCAACTCTATTCTCGGTGTTTGGATATCCCGATGAAACACTGTCTCTCGTGTTTGATATATTAACTCCCGTCCGTGTCCAGATGTATGAAGAAGCTGTATGCTATCAGTTTGTTTATAGAGATTAGATTCAGTTTGTTGGTTGAGATTAAATTCAGTTAAAACTCTTTGTAGAAAATATTACATCATCGATAGAGACAAAGACAATGTTGCAAACAAATTTACCAATATTTAATGGTTTCATTAAATACTTTAATGTAAAATATTAATAACAGTAACAATATTTACAACTTGGACTGAAACCTGTAAACATAGAAAACCAATCACTCCTCATTCAAATAACTTAAAAACAGTCACCTCCTCAACTGGAATTTGGAGACATTTTGCGTCTCTTATAAGAAAATAGCCGCTCAAGAAAAATAAAATTAAACATCAATAAAAAGGAAATATTTTTTTTCAAGGAAGAAAGGAATCCTTTTATTGTTCCTATAACTTAGGATTTCATCACACACAGTTTTTCTGCAAAGAGGCGAGATGAAATTGATTACGATGAAAAGGAACAGCTTGACGTATGCTACTTACTCGTAACACACTTACGTACTTGATATTTCGAAAGTTTAACAAAACCTTGCTTGCCAGCGTAAAGACTTCTCATACCATAAAAAAATCTTAAATTGCTCTCCCTTTTGCCTTATTAAAGGCAGGAAACTGTTATGAGTTCGGCAGTTTATTCCGCAGGAAATTTCTATTTCAAGAACCGTTAAGAACTATTTTTAAAAACAAAGATCTCCACAGTTCTCGGCGTTTTTTCAACAGGATGTGGATGTCCACGTCTGACCCAAATTTGCCTCATTTTTTTTTAATGAGCAGCTCTTATCCGAACCTTGCGTTCGTTCGTCCGTGCTTTCATTGTTGTATTTGCATCGGTATTGCACCAAAGCCATCAACAATAACCCGACCCTACCAGACAAAACAAACAAAAAATATCAGTCAACATTCAGGCAATGCGAACACGGTTGAATAACTTTATTCGCTTTCGTCGTGGAGGAGTTCTGAGAATCCCTCAAGCCTCAGTGTGATTTTCTTCACAGTTGTAGTGCGTTGCATAGCGTGTACAAAAGTAAACTTTTCCTGAAGTTACAATTTTAGTGCAATATAATTTAAATATATTTATAATCAGTTAAACGAACATTGTAATATAACGTCAACTAGGGTTGCGATGTGATAATGACGATGATCATGATAATGAGGAAGACTATGACAATATCGTTGATAACGAAGGCAACACAGTCAGTATAAATAATACTGCTATCAATCAATTCTTTTTTTCGTGTTACAAAACAGTCAAACCTACATTACAAACACCGAAGACGGTAAACAAAGTTTCTGGAGAAAACACATTTAGGACTGAATGTTACAATGCACAACAATGCCACAGATGTAACATACGGAGAGAAGATGTACCTAACAAAGATGGCGTGACTTAGTCACTCATGTACCTCGCCCATTTTTGATTTTGCGTATTCTATCCTTATGCCACCCTTTTCAGCTGAGGACTGCAGGTTCCGGCTACAAAATGCAAAGGAAATTCATGTCAAATGAATTATCTCTGAAATATTCTTTGTAGCTAAGTTATTCGGTACACTCATTAGTCAGTGAAGAATTGGCCGGAGTTTTGGTCTTGTCAAACTGAATAATAATATGCAAAGTAACAAGACATGTATTAGAAAATATAATCACTTAAACAGAGGGGATTCATGTCAAAGAAATTTGATTATCTCACTGAATTATGCTTTGTGGCCATATTATCCTGTACACTAACTGGTCACTGAAGACCTGGTTTTAATTTACGTGTTTATTCGACTGAGATAATAACATGCAAAAGTAACACGCTAAGACTTTTTTTTTAATTACTTACCCTCGAAGATTGTGCATTGCGTTAGTCGCCGTAAAAACATCCTGTAAAAAAGAAACAACACCAAGAAAGATCTATGATCTCAAGGCCAGCTTATAAACATTAATAAAATATTTTCCACGTTGATTAGTCAATTGGTGCTCGATAACTCATAACATATACTGAGCACCAATAGCAAAGCAATTAAGTACCAGATATTCCACGAAACAGACGGGACTGCTTCCTTTACTGTGCATTTTTAGCCGTCGAAAGCCTGGTAACCTGCAAAAAATATAAAATGGGAGATAAGTTAATATACTACCAATTAACCATCAAGCTTAAACAATATTTCTGAACCCCTCAATCAAAACATTCTTTCAATGAAGATTGCCTCATTTTTTGCCATTCGTTAAAAGGTGTCCCTAATTGAAGAGAAGGAGTCCAGGGATTCCCTTTCACCCTTTGTACTTGACTACACGAATAGCGTTATACAACTCAAACAACAGAAAACTGACTCTGGAAATAAGAACCGACTGGTAATGAGAAATGACTGGGCTACATAAAACTCTTTTTCCGACAGAACGAAGGTCATTGTCGTCTCTTATCACCGTGTTGAAACTCGGGTCCCCAGGGTCACAAATACCTACGAAACACGGCCACAGACAATCACATGACCTACTCTGCAAATAGATCCCTGAGTTCTTGTTCAGAGCTTCCTTTCCCAAGGTTGGCTACGAAGAGCGTCGTGCATGGCGGGTTTCCCAGGTTCGCCATGTGGTGAAGCGCTGTCGGTGATGCTAAAGCCGGGATTATGGGATGATGATGTTGAGGGAAAGCCTGCAAAGGATAAATTATGCAGAGATAATTAGCAAATTTAATTTTGAGAGTCCGTGCACTGATTATAGAAAACAGAATTCTTGACTAGTTAGATCTTTCTTATTACGTAAAACGTTCAGGTGAACATTTTATAGAATTGTTTCCCACATCATTTCAACCTTCCTAATTTGATCACCATGTTGAACGTTTTTACAATTGTAACGCTTTTTAGAATGTAGGCTTTAGTTTGAGTGATTGAAAAAGCGTTACAAAAAACATCTCCCATTTTAGTGTTAATTCGAAAATCTCCGAATTTGTGTTCCACGTACTCTACAAACTAGTGGTTATCAGTTGTTCTAATGACCAATTTAATACTTATTATTTTTGTAGCTGAAAGAGTAAAAGCTAGACCTCGTCTACACTACGCAGGAGAACTTTAAAAACGCAACGATCACCCGTCATTTTGGATTTGCGTTTGAGCCGGAAAACTCAAGCAGGGAAATCACATGTTTATCCGAGGTGACGTCGTCGTTTTCGAGAAGCTCCATTTTCAAATTGTTTTCCGCCCACACTAAAATGACCCAAAGCCGGCGTTTTCAAATTCCTCCGGTTTGAGAAGGGTTCTCGAAAAGCTCCGTTTTCGTAACGGATTAATATGGACGGTAGGCCTAACTGTAGAAATTAATAAAGTTGCGTTTTCAAATTTCTCCGGCGTATCGTGGACGAGGCCTAACGGCTTACTTGCAACTGTAGAATACTTGTAGGATGATGGTTAAACGCCGTGTGTTGAGCTGTTGCTGCTGCTGTCATGATGTCATTAAATATGGGACTGTTAGGAAAGACAAAAACTCAAACATTTTATCAGAACACTAAAGCTATGATTATATCTCATTACAACGAATCTGATCACTTAAGTTATTGTGCTCCACGCTAATACGAGCGCTAAAATAGAAAGCTTTACATAATCTGTTATTTCACATTTTTTTGGTGGGCTGCACCTATGTGCTTCCTATCCTATCCTATCGCGTGCACTTACTATGTACTCGTAACACTGCACTCGTTTATCATCACCAGTGTTAACAGTTTTTAAGAGTTTCTTGAGACGTTTTCTGTCGTTTGGAATTGGATCTCCTTGTGACAGCTGCATTTCGTTCTTTTGAATGAATGATTTTATATTTTGTGGCACTCTAATCCTTCAGGCATTATTTAGAAATCATCTCATGTAAGGGGCAAATTTTACTTACGCAGGGTAGGCTAAGTTTGGTTCTGGGGTAGGCAGAAATCCAGCTGCAGCGAGGTCTGTATGCACTAAAGAAAACAAAAGAAAACAATGGTTCAATAAATTTCAGCTTCCTACTCAAGCCCGTTTTCAAGCTGCATTTCAATCTATTTCTACCACTAACGAAAAATTCGATTGAACCACAGGCAAGCAAAAAAAGAAACATCTCTGTCACTAAATCGAGAAGAAAATCGCTTTCATAGTAATCTGAAAGAACAAAACTGCTTAAGTTATTTCAGGAGACTATCTATATCACATTTTCAATTTAGTTTGCCATTCCTAAGCCTTTCCTAATAATAGCGTGTGAGTACACTGTTAGAAGCAGACTCAGTTTTCACCGTTTCAGTTTCAAACTTTCACTCCGCTTACTCTTGTTATCTTAGCTCTTGGTGAAATCGGACGCACAGACCTACTGAAAGGACACACTCTAAAAATTATAGAAATTCATCTATTAATTAACAAGGGCATGGTTAAAATACGAACACATGAAACAGAAGTGAAAAGGGAAAACTGACTTCAATTTGAATACTCAATAACGTCAAGGAATAGTTAATAGGGAATAAATAAAACCTCCGAGCCTTACTTAATATATCACGTTCTAAGTACTTACTGAGCTGGGGCTCCCGGGGATAAAAGGTAGGAGCAGAGGTCAATACGGCTTGCTTATTCACCGGTTTGGATACTTTGGTATTGGAACGAGCGAACTCCAAACGAAGCGTCTGGGAGACATCAGGATCGAATCGCACACCCTGTAGAAAGGAGTTATCAAAGAAAATCTTTTTTACATAATGCTCTCCTTAAAGTGATATCGCGTATAAATTGCACGGCCGTACGTAATCACCACAAGAAAATAGTACAAAATTTCCTATTGAGCGTGTATACATGTACAGCTGTAAATCAACGTTCATTAATGAAGTGTTCACTAATCTTGGAAACAATAACATCAAAAGCAACTGCATATACGTAACCGTTACCACAATTAAGTTTCAAAATTGATCAGTATTAAGTTTTCGGAACAGAGAGATTATCTCACAGAAATCGAGAATTTATCGAGGCTTGGATCTGCGCTGGGATCCTAGTTTTAATGTACGAATGCTGAAATCAACATACTCAAGTCATTTTCGCACCTGTAAAGCGGCTTTGGCTTCTTCAGCTTCCTCTCTACTTTCAAATGTGACAAATGCTACAGGCTGAAATCAAAATAGTGGATTTGTTTGTCTGTTGAGGTACCACCATGGTTAAAAAAATAACCAATTCATCAATTTAACACAACTGGCCGAAGACCAGCGATATTAAGGTTCATTTAAGGCCATGTTTACCACAGTTTGCCACGTACTGAACAAAATTTCAAAGTACGGAATGGCCGCAAATTAACATTGATTTTGAATGTGATCATTATGATAAACATTATGACACTGATAATTCTAATGATGGATTTCAATAAACGGCATTATTGTGGTAATGAACAAAGGGATGGCGCTGATGTTCAGTTTCTCACATCGTCAATTCTTCGAACATAAAATTACGTTTTCAGACTCAAAAGCAAGTACACACAGGAGCCATACTCGATTATGGCTCCTGGTACACGTCATAACTTTGCTATTCTTGCGCTGTTTTACTTTTGGATCAACAAGGTTTAGCAGTTATCACCAGGCCAACTACTTTCATGTAAGGTTTTGATCATATCATATAGGAGGACGTTTCAGTTCTTATCAGGTGATAATGGTGGTGATGATGATTACAATGATGATTATTTTGATTATTATACATTGTAGTCACCATCTGTCTTCTCATTGGCTAAAAGCCTACAATTAATTCTGGGAAACAGCGCAACCTACAGATTATTCACTAATCTGCTAGCAGATTGGTGAATAATCCGTAGGTTGCGTGCGCAATGCATGATTTCCAAGAGCAGCGTCAAGTTCACGTAAGAACATGGCTTTTCGAAAATAAACTGTGTTCGGTGCGATAATGCGTTTGTTGTTATTTTCTTTAAAACAATGTATAACAAATTAATTATGAGATTCGGTTTTTGTGATATCCGGAATAATCAAGGTCTCGGTTAGTGTTATCAGCCTCAGCGTTCGGCTTCGGCTGATAACACTTACCTCGACCTTGATTATTCCGGATATCACAAAAACCTCATCCAATCATTAACAGTTACTCACCAAAGTGGAGGTAAATAGTGGTGGATATCTACCGAGACGCGAAGCGGCGAGGTTAATATCCATCACTTTCACCGACACTGAGTGAATAATTGTTTTAGTATATACCACACAAGCTGAATAATTAGCGGACCATAACGTTATTTTATGTGTGACAAGCGGTCGGAAATTTCAAAATCTCTCGCGCCGGCTGCTCGGAGGTGAATAATACTTGCTAATCACCTCCGAAAAGCACTATTCACTTGTGTGGTATATACTAATTGTTTATAATGATGATTATGACAATGATGACGGTGACAGCAGCGGTCGATTGGAAGTGTTGGTAATGTTGGCAGCGGTGATAATGATGATGATGATGACGATTACAGTGCTGGCGATGATGACGTCGATGATAACGATGATGATACCTCTATAAATGCAGCTGTAGATGACGACACTTGACGATAACCACGGCAATATAAGTTGACTGAATTATGTAAATTCCGCATAGAGTGGAAGGCAGAATTCCTTATACTATCAGAAGGTGGCTTTAGAGACTTGAAATCAAAATCAGGCGCGATATAACTGTCGGTGAAAACTCTCTTGAAAAGCAATGACTACAACACTTACCGAAGGCTTGCCCTGTTTCAAGGAGATAAGAACAGGAAAATTGTGTCATAATTAGTGCAGTTGAAATCAATCGTTACAGGGAAATCTACTGTCACGGAAAATGTATTGGACAGTTAAGAAACGTATCTTGAATGGTACGAGAAACATAACAGGAAATTGAGTGGAAACAATTCTTCCAATCTTGTTCCACATGATCCATTCACAATTGACTGACTTAGTTTAGACGAGACAAAAAAAAAATTGCAGGAAATCAATTCAGCTATGAAGAACGAATATTTCCATCAAAAATCAGTTCAGTTCTATGCAAAACGTCTTGTAATGCCATCTTCGTTTCGCACGGCGACCTCGCAAAATAACAAAAAGAGAGCAGTTCTTGGTTGAACTTTGTTCGTGTGAAATGTCCTTTAGTGTATTTTCCTGTTCACAGCTTGGCTCAAATTATTTTGTCAAAGCACTTCTGAAAACAGCAACATTCACACTGTGCTTTCTTCGGTTTTCTTTTGATCGATTAACGTTGTTAATTACCTCCCATACAAAGAGGCAAAAAGTGTTAAACTTTGAAATGTGTTGACCAAAATCGTACCCCGGTTGAAAACATTTATAATCTTAACAAAATTGTACGGTTTAAATAGATTCTAGCAAACAGCTAAAATGAGACATTGGCAATCAGGCCTAGAAAGCAGATATTTTTAATCTTTAAAGTGCATAGAAACAACTGTAGATTACTAAAAATATAAAATATGGATTTCGTCTGTGTTTAAAAATACGCTGGAATATTTTTTCCGAGTCTCAAACAGTAATAAACTGTTAGTGCTATACTGCATTTATCTACTGAAGTCGGAGTTAATATAAGTTCATCACCATAATACTACAGATATATTATTCAACAGGATATAGCTGAACACAAAGTCAACTGATAATTACTTTTTCCTCCCTGCTAAGAAATTATTCTTACCTGTTTATCCGTAAGTTTTAGTAGTGATCCTTCGTAACCCTGGAACAATCAAAACGAAACAACTGTAGAATTTTTCAAATTGAGTTAGAATACATTGGATTTCAATGCGTAATACTCTCACGGGAGATCTTGCGCTGGCTTGCAACAGCTTGACTAAGAAAAATTCATTCCGCTTGACAACGTGAAAATACTAAAACAACATTGAAGGTTTAATCTACAATAAATATCGCCCAAACATAACGAATCGCCGTTTTCTTAAGTCTACCTTACTTTAACAAAAATCGGGACGAAAATGATATAGCCTCTTATATGAACCTCATGAAAACTGACTTCACCCGCTGAAAGGACTTATATTGGACTGCATCATCCAAGAGCTTAATATTGGTTAGATAAAGGTGTATGCAATGTTATGTTTTGTTGTTATGCAAAGAAGGCAAGTAAATCGATTGAGAAGGGAATTGACCAGATATTTTCAAAATATGTCAGTCTGTTGTTGTTTGGCCGAGAACCGGAACGCACACCGCGCCGAGAAAAAGACACTTACAGAAACAAATAGATATCTTTTCGTGTATTCTTGATCAAAAATACTCCCAGGAAGGTTCTTGAATTCGAAAAAGAAAATAAACTGCAGCAAAAGCGACAAAATTATGGTAATGACGAATCCGCCCAAATGATTTGGTTATCGAGAAGGATATTCGACTGTATTCCACTGTTATCCCTGAGATTTTGAATTTGGCGAAAAGATAATATAAATAGTGGAGAATAAAACAGAATGATAGGTTTTGAAGTAGAAGATCGATAATCGAAAAAGAAATTGTTTTTGCCCGAGATCAGTTTAAACGTATTGTAATGTAAGCAGTGTGAGATGAATTTGCCTCTATTTAGTTTGCAAATCATGCTCGTACAGCTAATTCTTTTCAACTGTTGACAAATAGGAGCATTCCGGTTGAAGTGAATGTAGAGTATTTACGGTTTACTATTTAACAGTTTTCAAGTAACTACTCGGATTTTGAGCCGGGTGTAAACATTACTCCAAGGAACACCCATAATAGCGCTCACTAAGGCACTGAACTTAGATTGTGCTTTCAAAGCGACTACCTATCACAGATGTATCGCAAACCCGGCTTGTCTCAACTAATCACCTTCAATGCAAATATTCGCTAACCACATGTCGCGTTCAAAACTCTGTCTATTCATTTTGAACACCTAATTAGCTTTCCTTGTCCCTAATTGCTCCTGGACTCATAAGCGTAGAGAAGTGATAATTACGTACTCGTTTCATTTTACAGCGCAAAATTTGCAACCGTTTTCACTTTATAACCCCGGAAAGTCTTGGAATAAGACATCCTCCGCTTTACTTGACGGTTGTCCGTCAAATTTCAACCGTGTACATTCCTGTAAATAATAAAGAAGAGCTCAGAAGCCGCTTCTTTGTTTTGTTGTTTGCATATACGATGAGTTAGCTTAACACAGTAAATCGCTTTCGTTTTTTTATAATGGCGGCACAAGGCACATTGCAAATATTTGCAAAATGTGAGTGCCTGACTTTGAAGGAGAACCAAAGTTGAACAAACTTCTTTCAAACAATATACTTAACTCTTTTGTCAAAACCAGAGGCTCCAGATCTTACAAAAACAGTACACTGTTATTATTCAGATGAAAGCTATTCGAAGGGAAACGAACGCTTTTCAATATTCATTTGTTTTCGTCAAAATGTAGTTGAACTCCGCGACCTTGACCAAGTCGATTTCAAAACTTTGACAAACTCATTTAGATAGTTAACGGTAACATAAGTTTACTTAGAGGCGCGAAGACCTCGCTGATTCGTTTAGAGAGGTCTTATGGCTTGTCAAACCCTATTTAAGTTTAATGCCTTGCTTTTCGGCATTTTCAGCCGAGCGGCGTTGAGAATGTTCGCGACAAAACACTTGAAGCGAAGAAAGCGCAGCGTACCTTGAAGCCTCTGAAAAGGAGGTAGATTTCACGAGGTTTAACATCGATTGGTAAACCGCTCACAAACAGGGTCCGAACCTACAAGAGAAAGCATCAAAATGTTACAGACGCCTGGGTGTGGGGAACACTCTGCTACTTCTATCTGCGCTAACGCTAGCGGCATAAGTGCTCCAAACCTCGTCATCAGAAGTCGATTTTGCCTCCATGGCCCTAGTTGCACCTCACTAGTGCTGTGCGCAAGGCTCACTCGGCTCAGTGACAGTGTTAGTGCTTTAGGTGCAGAGGTGCTTGTAACGTGCAGTGTAACAACATGAAAAGCATTACAACCTTCTACAATATTAAAATGGCCTCTGCTATTCCCCGCAGCTGCATGGTACAACCAACAGGTAACTCTGCATGACGTAACAATTTTCTTTCCCCCGTGACATTCCATTGCTAGTTCCACGTGAAAGGAATCCCACCGAGACGCTTTAGTTGTCATGACAACAATTATATTTGTACAGGAAAACATTGTTTTTACTTTATTGGGTGTAAATTAGGTTTTAGTAACCCGTGCGCCAAAGGAAACTGGAGAAACTGGGTCGAGCAAACGGCGGCGAGGGAAACTAGGGAGAGCATGAAAACGAGGCTATAAGCTGGTTGTTACAGCAACAGACACAATTTGCAAGCAAGTGAATCGAGGTCGAAGATTTTCCAGAGTTATCAAGCATTTTCCATATCTGTATTGCACTTTTGCGGTTTGAAAAGCAGCCATAGAGTTTCCTGTACAGTATTTCATTTATTTTTGCTATTTCGTGGTAGAATTATGGTAAGTATTGGTACCTTTGTCTTCTGTTATTCTGCAGCAAATTTATGTCGATATTTAGCTTTGATCGATGAAGTGATCGAAACGATGATCTCTATTCTATGTGGCATTTATTCACTGCCCAGGTTGTTTTTGTATTATTTATACTAGGCCTCTGTGCGACGAATGAATCTCAGCCATGCCCAGCAGCAAAAGCTTCTTGCTGACAACAGGAGAAAAGAGATCGCGCGGGAGGATCAAGTAAAGCGAATCAACCAGGAAAGAATATTGGAAGCTAACATGGCCAGTGAAGAAAGAATAGAAAACAAACGGTTTCTGCGGCGGCTTCATCAGGAAGCGACTGAAAGAGAAATGGACGAGGGAATTAGAAAAGTAAAAGCTTCCTACTTTATTGATTTAAATACTCAAGTTTAGTTTTGCTTACATTTGTTCATTTAACCTAAAATTAGTACATGGCGTTATAATGATGGTCGATGTGAATGGATTGTTAGAGGACCTAAGATTTGAGCACGATTACGAGATCGAGTAGGAGAACGACTTTTCAATTCTAGTTTGCAGGCTTCACATTATCACAACACATACCCATTTCATTCCATAAGCAACCCTCTCTACCTAAAACCAACATGAAGAGCGAGGGCTCTGGAAACGTCGCTGGTTTGATATTCGAAAATCGTACTCGTACTCAATCTGGTACCCGTAGTCAAATCTAAAGGTCTCCATTGAGCAAGCGTGAGGTCAAGATCACTAGATATTGGCCAAGTTCTTTCTTGCCTGTCTATGGACCTTGGATGTCCATGAGCATGCAAAAATGAACGACTCCAATATCCAGCCATCTTGACTGAACAAGCTTGGTCAATAAGGATTTATTTTATGGCAGAAAGGACAAACTCTTCTTGTAAGGTACAGCAGGCAGTCCTGAGTGGGCAAGATATCCCCAACTTGCCTGCTGGGGTAGCCAATCACTGCATAGGATTTGGTTCATCTTGCCACTCGCAGAGCTAGTCACAAAATAATTAACAAATTATTCCACAAGTGCACATTGGATGTGAGATGATAGATAGCCAACAAGGTGGATAGCACCAATTGACAATAATCACCTTGTACCCAGCAAACAGGAATAAAGTATTGAGTTTACAGTTGGAGATCTGCTGAACTACAGTAGGACTTCAAACCTGTATATTGAGCTTGTTTGTTTTACAGTGTACATGTTTACCTCACATAGCTCTGTACATGTACATAAAATAAATGTACTTACTCAGGCCAAGGGGAAGGATATTGATAGGGAATTTGGAATGAGTTATTGGAGCTGGGAAAGGTTTATTCCAGGAAACTCTAGCATTCCACCAGGATACAGAACTAATGTATATTGCCTTGGCTTTGAGCCATTCATTTTCAAGCAGTGTGTTTGGGGTCAATGTACTGTTTCCTTGGGTAAGATTTGGCCCATATTCCCAGTACTTTTTCGTACCAGGTGTACTGGTAAATTTACCATTAGGCTGTGGAGGGGTTAGGGACTTTGAAGTGGACTATTTAGTAACCCATCCATGAATGAATAGAAAGGCTACACTGAGGATAAGTCCAGGCAGCAGGAGTCAGTTGGCCTGAGGCATTAGGATACTGTGTGACCATAAATTTTTGCAGTTTCTAATTTTTGGGATCTTTGTGGTTTTTTCCATGATCCCTCATAAGAGTTCCCACAAAAATTTTCTCCACAACCAACAAATGGGCTCAAATTTTTGTACAGCGACCACTCCCACTTTCTTTTTGCTGACCCGCCCACATTCCATTGGTGGTGTTGAAAGTTGACTATAAGCGAAGCTCAAACTAAATGTAGAGAACAGGAAAGAAAGGGATACATGTGTTAAAAAATACTATAGCACATTTATCCTCTTCTTTCCCTGTTACCACCTTAAGTTTGAACTTTGCTTACAGTCAACTCATGGTAACACAAAGGAATGTGAGCGGGTCAGCAAAAGAAAGTGGAAGTGGTGCCATACAGTAATTTAAATCCATTCCACTGTTCAGTAATTTTCATAGTTCTTTTCTGCTGATGATGAAAGACTTTCATTCGCAAACTTTTAGTTGACAAAAAGCTTTTTTTCCTAGCAACAAGAGCAAAAGATGCTTCAACAAAGGCAGCAAGAACAGGAAGAAAGACTTGCTAAGGTTAGTCTACACATCAAATTTTGTACTGGTAGAGGTGACAAAAGAATTAAGAGTCTTGTAAACTCAGTCCATGGAATGACACAATGTATGTGTTCAAGCAAACTGACAAATTTCTCCAGTTTGGTAACCTGACTTCAGTGTAAAATGATGTGAAAAGTACTACCAAACTATAGTGCACTCAGTGGTCACTGTGGAGTGTAGAATACAGGAGGCCAACTTTCTTTGGTTGTCATACCAATTAGTCTATTTGTTCCTTTCTCATTCCTTTGTAAAGTAAAGGATAGTGGATTAATCGGTGGTACATACATGTACATGTAAGTTTAAAGTTAATTACAGCAGAATTTCTAATAGAATAGACCAATTTCAGTATATTAAAATTCAGCCTAAAACAATAGACCTCAGTACGAGGCTCTGAGGAATAAATACAAAGTTTGTGCCAGGGTTTGTTCCCCAGAGCCTCGTGCTGAGGTTTTTTGTGTTAGGCTGAATTTTGATATGTCGAAATTGGTCTATTATATACCACAGCATGCAGAGAAACTGTCCAGTAGCCTGGGGCTAGTGGATATTCCAGTTGGACAAGTGGATTCTGTCAATCACTTACCCAATTGGAAAGTGAAGTTTCTTGGGGAAATGTTTGAGGAAACTCTAATTACAGATTGAAGTAGTGTAAGAGAGAAGTTAGAGCTTGCCCATTTAAGTTTGAAAATTCAGTTTCTTTTCATTTTGTCTCAGCACTAGGATGTACATCACATGAATATGTCTATGTTGTGTCAACAGCCTAGTCATACATTTGTGGATTCAGTATCTGATTGTATGATTGCATTGGGGCCAGTCAAATTAGTTTTCAGGTCATTTTGTGTTAAATCCCGGGTAACACTACATGCAAATAAATCCAAGTTTTTTCAGACGTAAGTTTCGTTGTAAACATTGTGCGTTTTGATTTGCTTTGCCTTAGGAGCTTGAACGGGTGAAACTAGAAAGTCTTCGGGAAGAAAAGCTCACACAGCAGATAAGAGAAAACAGGTAAAGATGACTTTTTTTAGCCCTTTTTTATTCTTTTTCTCTAAAGCAAATTTCAGCTGAGTGGATGAAGTGCTGGGCTTGACACACTGACGTATCACCAAATTCTCCCATTTACATTTTATTATGCTAGATCATTTATTTTAGCATTAGAACATGTAATAAGTATAGTTGTCTGTGAAGAAAATTGAATTAATTTTGTAAAAGTTCCGTGTAGGTTAATATGTTAATTAATATACTTTTCTTGATGTGTTACAAGATGACTATAGTGAAGTCTCCCGACTGATACAGAAGTTCTCTAAATTAACATAGTATTCTAGTCACTCATGTATGTGCACATTACACTGTTACTATGTTTTTGGTTACCTATAGTTGTTTCTATTGTAAGTTTTACATTGTATCTTTTGTAATCTTGTTGTAAATTATTATTACTATTTTTCTTTCTTTCCCTTTTAATATACACTCCTGCTGCCACCTCGTTTAGTTCTGGAACTACAATCCTGGCCAAAAGTCCTTAGGACACTTGACAAAATGACAACTGGTGACGCATTAAAAACAAAAAAAACAAAACAAAGAAAACAAAAAAACAAAGAAACAACAACAACAAAAAAACAATGTTGGAATAGTGCGTCTACTTTGGTTGAATCAACATCAACATTGTGTTGGGGGTGGTGGAGAGGGAGTTGGACAGAAAGACCATATGTTGGCAAAAGTGCAAAGTGTTCCAAGACATTTGACCAGGATTGTAGTTCAGGGCTCGCTTATTCATTATTTTCCAGAAAATATTCATTTACTGATATTTTTTTAAACATCTGATTAAAGTGTTGAATTGAGGGAGCTTGAAGCCAAGCTAAAAGCAGGTTTCATGAACCGGGAAAGGTCAGCTCAACTGGTAGAGAAGCTGGTCATGGAACAAGACAGAAAGGTGTTGTGTTTGTATGTGATAATGTACCATTTTAAAGGGACAATGGTGATATTTTCTGGCAGTGATACATTTTCATATAACCTGCATGTTAATTGATTCTTAAAAGTTTCTTCCCTTTAGTTTTCTTTATTTTGTTCACGTGCAGAATTCAAGTCAGGATTTATTATGTAAATAATTTCAACAGGTGAAATAATATGAAGTTATTATAAATGATAAATTATTAATGCAATAATTTATTAATAATAATAACTCAATATTATTTGACCTATGTATTTGTAAATACTGTATTTTTAATAATTCAGGCCAACTTTTTTTTGCAAATTGTTGTACCAAATTTATATTAAAGTGACATGAAATGTGTATTCTTAGGTCCATGTGGAGGAAATTTTTCTTTCAGAAGCACAATTTAACTTGGCTCAATATACTCTATTTCAATCTCATTATTTTTTGTTGTTTTTTTACTTTTTAAAATCTAGAGAAAGGATGATGAAATTCATGGTAAAATGCAAGAAGAATATCAGCGGGCATTGGAAGTGGAGAGAGAGAAAGAGAAACAACGTTGGGAAGAAAGTGTACGTTATCAGGAGCAGCTTGAAGGGCAACTGGCTGAGAAGGAACGCCGCAAACAAGAGGCTTACGAGGAGTTCCTTAAAGAAAAACTCATGATTGATGAAATTGTGAGGAAGATTTATGAAGAAGATCAAAGGTGTGTGGCATGATGTTTGTTGTGTAGTGTAGGTTTCAAAGAACTGGAATTGTTAGAGATATTTTCTATCATGGTGTGGACTAACAGCTGTGCATACCAGAGTGCATATTGCACATGGCTCACTAGGGTAAGTTATAGATTGCCATAAATAAGTATTTTACTAGGCCTGATGTGGTACATTCTGGAAGTTCTGAATTTTCATGCAGATACTGCAACTTAACATGCAGCATGCAGTATAAAGTGCACTTATTAGTCCTTATTGCTCAACCAAGCCATTCATACAACAAGTTAATATATGGGCTCAGTTTTGGAAAATTATTAAACAACTTACAGCAATTGTGTTCCTCCAGAAAATACATATATCCATACTGCTTGGTAAAAATTGGGCATTTTCTTGGAGCCACATGTCATGCTTGCTAACAAGACAAGGCGAGCACATCGAAATAAATAAAACTTGCGTATTTTATGTATCAGGGAGCTTGAAAACAGGCTGCAGAAACAAATGGCAACACAGAGGTACATTGAAGAGTTCAAAACAAAACGAGACGAGGTTGGTTTTCAAATTCAGTGAGGCATGATGTGTGTCATTGTCAGTGATTTATGTACAAATTATCATGAGCAGTACATGTTTAATCTGAGTAATTTCCTGGCTAAAATTAAATCACAGGGGTTTCATTAATGGCCTGGCACTGGGCAAATTGAATACTTGGTTTGACCATCTAGAGGAAAGGTTTTTGTTATTGAGAAGTTCACATCAAAAAACGTTTGCCTGCCTGTGAACCAGTTGCTCTCCTGCTGGAAAAGTTAATGAAACCCCTGAATCAATATGGGTGGAAAAGGAAAGTCAAAGCCTTATGTGTCTTATGGTACTGAGAGATATAGGTATAAAGGTATAGGTAGGTCCAAGGGGGAGGAAATCCCTTATATGGGCTATATAGGTATGTGCGGTCCCAAAGGGTGGGATTTTTCAGCCATTTTGGTCATAAATAGGGTATGGTTTTAGCACTCTAGTCTTGAATTGGGTATGTTGCTCAGAGGAAGCTATTTTTCATCATTATCAATATGACCATCAACAAAAGCCCTTCATAACTAATGTTTAGGGCAACTTTGCGAGTCGCAACGGTCATAAACAGGGTATCAAATTTTTGGCCAGGTCATAAATAGGGTAGCAAAACTCGCAGATTTTGATCATAAATAGGGTAAGGGTTTTGGGAAGTGGGTCGCACACCCCCACCCAACTTTTCTGGGAGTACCCCCTGGGAGGAAAGTGTACTAGAGTGGTTTTCCATTGAGTGTGTAAAGCAAAACCAAATTTATCACTCTAGCCAATGACAATGGAAACAGACAATACAGTGAACTAATCAAAACTCTAAGTTATTACATATACATGTAGCTGACGGTTTTGGTTTGACTTCTGATCGGATCAAAAAGTGGCACAAGTTTTTTTAAGCCAATAGTGTAGCTTAGTTAATGCAAAACCAATTACTTTTTGACACTCAAATGAAAACTGCTCTAAACGTCAGTTGACAAACAGCACAAGACTAATTCTCTAAAGTTGGGCTGCATGAAAGAGGCAGTGCACTCATTATAAAGTAAACATACATGACCATTAGTAATGGCATTGCCTAGGTCTCAGTCTCGGTAAAACACATGTGCATACTTAGGAGATAGGGTGGTTAGATGAAAAGAGAAACAGTGGAACATACTGATTCCTTGATTTGCTAAGTGTACCATTTGACAGTTATCTTTCTCCACGTTTTTGCTCTTTAATCCGTAAGTTTGAGTTCTCTTTTGAACCATACAACTATGGGTGAATAAAAAAGACTGGGTAGAAAAAGTATGATCAGAAAAAAACCACAAGGTTTAGCAGCTTTAATTCACGTGTTTTTGTCCTTATTTGTCTTCAGTGGAAGGCACATGAGCGTCATCTTATGGAAGAAGAGAATGAACGTATTCTGGAATTCGCGAAAATACAACAACAACGTGAAGAGGACAGAATGGAGAAGAAGAAACAGCAAGAAGAAAGCATGGCGGCCGTTCAACAAAAGGTGAGAGCCATCACAGCAAAGTTAACTCAAGAGTTTGAATGATCTTTATAAAGAGACAAGCCAGAAGCAAAGTTAACTCAAGAGTTTGAATGATCTTTATAAAGAGACAAGCCAGAAGCGCTTTACCTCATGATACAAATGTAGCTAACCTTGATTAGCAGTCACTGGGAAAGGAGCCAGTGCTCTGGAAGAGAGCGACAGAAGTCTAGCCTACAAGATAACCATATGTGTGTGTCATGAGCGGTGAACACTTCCTCTTCACCTTGCATTTGTTTTAAGCAACGAGCATGAAAATTATCTTAGCTTCAATTGTGGCTTCAGAGGGTGTTTGGCGGAGTCACAGAGCTAAGATGTAGAGGAGACTGCTGCTGATAATTGAATGTCATTCGTCCTCAAAGTGAAGTTAAAACTAGTAGTCAGAGTTCGCCACTTACTGGTAGTTTTTCAGTTGATTATAAAGGGGAAGGTACCCTTTGGCGAAACCAGTTAAAAGAGTGTACTAAAACTTCTAGGTCCTACAGTCTGAGCTCATCTGTTTGAGTATATAATTAATCGTTTTATTCAAACACGATGCCTGTCTGGGGCTGGCTGATTTTTCACGTGGTAGGTGAACATGTACATGAACATGAAGACGTACAAGGTTTACTGGGCAAACTGAATTTGAATCGTTCTTGTTGTCTTTCCAGCTCACAAAGCAGATACAGGAGGAGGCGGAAGCTAGAGATGAGATGGAAAGGTACGAATACAAACTTAATATCTGCGTCATCTTGGCAAGTTTATGAACACACAATCAAACAAATGTGAATCATGCATGCACAAATAGTAACAACAACAAGAACAAAAACAAAACAACGGTAACAAAAGTTAACTGACCGCAATTCAAGACATTACAAATACGTTATCATCTGTTTCGCTATACCGTTTCGTTTATCTTTTCTTTTTTTTTTTGCAAAAAAAATTAAGATTAAATACTACCATAACTAATATTTTGAAAACTACGGAAACAGGTGCAAACCCGGCACTTTTTTCATTTAGGAGATCTCAGAATTGCCGTTTTTGCATCATCTTCTTACATGTACATAAACTGACAGTGTTAACACAAGGGCATTTGCTAATCTCTTCCTGATTGTTGCTCTGTAGAATCCGAACTGAGCTTTATCTTGAAGAACAAGAAGAAATGGAAAGGCAGAAGGAAAAGGTGAAAAGAACGCCGTTTAAATCTCGCCTTGTTTTGTAGTAATCGCATCTAAATATGACAGGTTTCATGAGAAGATAATTCTTGTTTTCTTGGGTGTTCAATATACTGAGCTCTGTCATTGGTTCGAAAAACTCGAGCAACCTGTTCAGCCAATCAGGCGTAAGCCAAAGTCAGCCGTGAATATGGGTTTCCCTTACTTGCTGTGGGTTGCACAGATTTACCGAGAGTTCGGATTGGTTCACCGCTGTTTGGCCTGATGTAATTTCTTTGACTTTGTTTTTACAACGAAGGTTAGAGAGCCTATTTCTAAATATTGTGGTAGTTACTGACTGAACCATCAGAACAAGTAACTATTCGGTGAAAAAGCAAGGTTTATTGAATAAGACGAGATTTACGAAGGGAAAGCGGTGGGTTTTTTGTGGCATTAATCGAGTATATTTAAAGACTAACTTGCAAAAAAAGGGACCAGGGTGTTATTTTCTTAAGAAACTACTGGGCTTCGTCGGGGGCAAGCTAAGCTGGGTAGCTGTCGTTTCGCCCTTCGTAAGAGCTTGGAGGAAGGGCTAATGCTCATAACATCAGCTTCAAAACTCGCTACGGCGTTTGAGTGACCTCCATCACCTACGAGTCATAAAGAGCTAATTGTAGCAAAAGAATGGTTTTCTTCCCCAGAAAATCTTAACTCTGAGACTCAATGGTTTCTACTTGTTGTCTAAAACAGTCAGTGGGTAAAAACAGGGACAAAGTCGGAACAACAGCAAGAGAAAAGGAAGACTTATACATAGTACGAATGCTGAGTAGTCAAATGACTGAAGTAATGAATTTTTTTTTGTTCTGTCTTCGTTTAGATGGCGATTGAAAACAGACTTCGTCAGCGGTTGGACTTGCAACAAACACGTCGACAGCAACTCCAGTTCAAGGAGGCGAAGCGACAGGCAGAGAGAGAAGAAGAGGATGAGTTTAGAAGAAAGGTACTTGTTGAATCCATCTTAAACCCGTTTCGTTTATCAATGAACCTTTGCCGTTGTTGTTGACACGTGGACTTAGTGTTATGATCACAAGGAGGTGAAAAAAATGGTCAGAATTTATTTGAAAGACTTCTTTTCTTTTGACGTGAAAAATCACGGAATAATTTGCTGAGTATCAGAAAGATTAGAACACATGCCACATGTTTTAAATCATTCACCCGTTCGTTCAACGAGAGGAACGACTTCGTCCCTCCCGAAAGTCATTTCCCATTGTAAAGGGTCCAGGAATCAGTTTAAAAAAGTTGAGGCTCCACTTTATGAAGGCGGGCTACATAAGCATTCTCATCGATGCTATAACATTTTTGTTTATTTTGATGATCATTTGTTTACACCAGTCGTGGTTCTTCTTTCAGATGCTTGAGAAGTTTGCCGAAGATGATCGAATCGAACAAATGAACGCTCAGAAGAGGCGCATGAAACAACTGGAGCACAAGAGGGCCGTGGAAAAATTAATTGAAGACAGGAGAATACAGTTCCAGAGAGAAAGGGTAGGAAGACGTTCTTTGTCCTGACGCTTTGGTACTGTGGCAATTGCTACGCTGTCCTTTTGTGTTTCTGAATATTTTGTTTTTCTGTTTACAGGAAGCGGAGCTCGAGGCTCGTCGTGAACAAGAGAGAATGGAGGAGTACAGGAGACAGATTATTGAACAAGAAAGACAGAGAATGCTCAAAGAACACGCTTCAAAACTCCTGGGTTTCTTGCCCAAGGTGGGTGTTTCCTCTAGCACGTGCACACACGTGTTTATTTTTTTTTCTAAGGGAATCTGCCTAACACCTACAAGAAACCCAACAAGGTTTGTTTTAAATCAACGACGCAGATGACAACTCGATGCCTTTGCGTAAATAAAGACCTCTTCCCTCCACCTTCCCTACTTCCCTTCCTTAGCCCCCCTCCTCCCCTCTCGCTGTGTCCCTCGTTCCCTCTCAACCACCACCTTACATGTAAATGTGCGTAAGGGTGCCTTTTGCCAGTTAGAGAGGGGCAAAACACTAGAATGTTTTATTGCTGCTATTTTAACATTTTTGCGCTTAGTCTGACACGCATGTGTCGTCCCTGCCAAGAGACTCATCAGAGACCTTTGGGTTGAGCCAACTCGTCGTACGTCGTGTTTACAGTGCCTATAGCATTTAGATTACAGTGGCAATATTCCTTAACCTTTTCTTTTTGTAGGGTGTGCTACGTGATGAAAGGGACCTGGAGTTGTTTGATGAACAATTTAAAGAGGCTTACAGAACAAGAAGATTGGATCACTTTGATGAAGATGACGACGAAAGCTATTAAAATAACTGAGTTTTCCAATGCCATTTTCAATTTAGATTTCAAGAGGTATTACATGTAAATACAAAAGCCTCAAAATTGTGTTTTTTTCGAGATATAGTGTTGGTACCAGTTGAAATGGAAACTTGATCTTTAGCTTGTCTTAAATGGTTGGTGAAATTAAGGTTTGTGGTTGAAATATGTAAACAAGATTCGACGTGTAAATAGCCGTGCTGTGTTTTTTTTTTTTTTTTAATAAAGTTTCAACATTTGTCAATTTGTTTCTGCATGTAGCTCAGTAACCTCGTTCCTTGGGCCCAGTGTGCTTGGCCGTGAGAGCTCTCTCAGTGTTTTGATGTTGTGGTTGTTTGAGCTTGATTCGAATTGTTTTAGTTAGTTTAATGCCTGTTTGTAGCACATAATATGTAAGCACTGTTGAGGTGTATCAGAAAGCTTTCTCGTTCGCTGCGCTCACTCGTTCGGATAAAAAATCGTATCCACGAATTTTCTATAGAATAAACCCATTTTTCGTTCTATGTCACTAATATCTATTCCTGTTTGGAAGGATCCGACCTACTTCCTAGTCATTCCTAGTTTATGTTATATTTGAAATATTTGTTTATTTATTTAAAAGTGTCCCCAATTAGCACATTAGTGTTAAATACATGGACACTTAAATGAAGTGATTATTATTATTATTATTATTATTATTATTATTATTATTATTCCAGGCAAGGCTCTATAATCATTCACTCTCGCGAAGAGATTACTGTACAACGTTTTAGACTGACTTGTCCTACCACTCAATTATTGAGTCAACTTATTTAATGCTTTTAAACTCACCCACAGCTGTACATGGAGACCGAAAACCAATTCCGTTAGTGCAAAGAAAGTCTAAACGACTACTAAACAAGCGATCGTAAACCGTTACAAAAGTACATGCATGAGATTGTGGAAAATCAAATTATATCTTATCACAAGATGAAAATTAAAGGAAAGAGGCTCTTTTTAATAGATCAGTGCAAAGTCTGCGAAAAGTCTCGTTTTCCTTAGTTGTCCTCAAGCGCAAGAATGTTGGAAAAATGGAGCGGACAAAATCGTGGACGGAAGGAGTAAATGTACATGTAATAAAATTCCTTCTCCGGTCGGTCTCCAGTCCTCTCTCACACAGGATCTGAGAAGAGACTGCTTCAGTCTATATCCATCAGCTATTCTTTAATCTAATGTCTACAAGCGGTAAGCGTTTGTTAGTTGTATGTGGTTATTCAGCATGATCTTTGGTTAATATATTTTCCGTTTCATTTATTTCACTTTCCGCCTGGCGTGACCACCTTTAGCGTCATCATCCTGTGCTGCGGGTTTGTCCGTTACTTCCTCTCTTTCAGCAGCAGCCGTTACCAATCCCGAAGCATTCAAATCCTCGCTGAAGGTTTCTTGTTGGAGTTGTGGTTGTTGAGAAGACGTAGCCACATCTCCCACCTCCTGCAGTGTTAGTACAAGCGACAGACAGCAGTCTGCACTGCAGTGAGGATTTCGACGCAGCGTCCAGAACTTTCGACCAAGGGTCACAAAGTACTGCACTGAAAAGCGGGAATGAGAAAACAGTAATGGTGTAAAACTAGAGGTGGAGTGCACGATTCAACTTAAGCAATCACAGTGCATGATCATAAGAAACGCATCTGGGCTTTAAAATGTAAGGTAATCCTGGGGGATAGGGAGACCAACCCGCGCTAAAAGGGGGTTACTGATTTTTGTGTAAATGACTGTACGATTTTCGACTTCAGTTGCCTTTAGTCGCTTAATGACCCGGGAACCCATATGTACTGACTCATTCCCAATCCGGTCTATATCTACATTCGTTGAAAATTATTCTCATCTTCTCACAGGTCTCCATGCAATTCAAATCTGTACAACTGTTGAAGGGACCGATTTGATTATACACATGTGTCCATTAGGATGATTTCTCTTGCTGAGCACGGCGATCCATTCCGCTTTTCTCATAACCTTTATGCTCAATTTTCTATCGACAGCTCAAGAAGAAATTACACGCTGGTCAGTATGTTTGGTTCATATATTTGTACCTGCTGTTACGGCGATAACTAGTGTGTTGGCTGCCACGAGCAGAACGCTGAGCATTACATAGTCTACTTCTTTATTAGCTGCTGAGGAGATAACCTCGTTTGGAATCTGAAACGTAATAACGAAATGGCAATAATTTCACCAGCCTAGGACACGAATACAGCTAAGGGGAGTATAAAGGTAGGCAGACTAAACCAATAAATGAATAGAGGGGGTAAGTTTCTAAAGAAACTGTGGTCCCGCGTCGGTGGGGAGTATAACACGATAATTTGGTTTTGTCAACTGGGTTGATAATGTAAATTGGCCACCGTAAAGAGATTCAACAGCTGACGTTTCGAGCGTTAGCCCTTCGTCGGAGCGAAACAGGCGGATTCGCTCTGACGAAGGGCTAACGCTCGAAACGTCAGCTTTCTAATCTCTTTACGGTGGCCAATTCACATTATCAACCCAATTGATAAAACCAAATTAGGCTAAACCAATAGCCACCTTGTGGCCAACATGCGTCCGATGAGTGGTTCTATGTCTGCTCAGAAGTAAAGAATCTAGGGAATATGCAGTGCGAGTGACAAATAAATTCCACAGCGATCCAATTTTTGTGTTGTGAATTAGGCCCAGTTGACTTAGAAAAGTTTGCACGTAAGACATCGACAGTTGCTTGGTAAAAAAGATTAATAATTATCTTGCCCAGATGATTCTCCGGGGAAAGCTATATTATTAATACATCTGAAGGAGATTTTCTCGCCCAGTATTCTGCAAAAAAAATAATCATATATAAAAATAACTGGAATCCGTATGTTTGGCCATACCTTGAGCAACATGCCCACCGAGAAATTAACAGAGCTTGCCATGAGGGAGATCAGTTGAAGCCAATGCTCAAAGGAGTCCGTTATTGGTTTGTAGCAGGCAAACAACACTGTGTAAAGGCCAGAGATGATTGCCGCGGAACCAATGTAGGTACGACTCTGTGCGTCTGTCAGTAAAAGCGCTGAGGTGAGTAATACCTTGCGGGCCAATTCAACAATCTCCCAGAACCAACAGTTGTCCGAATAGTTTTCATAGAAGAATCGAAGTCCTCTGGCTAATGGATCTGGTTCTTTTTCACTGTTACCTTTTCTTGACTTGGAGAGACATTTCCATAGGATAAAGAGAGTGACGAGTGGAAATGCGGCTGGGTACAAAAAAGTATGAAAATCCGACAAACCGATTATACTCGTCATCATGGCACTTGACGGAAAGATCCGCTTTCAAAAAGGCCTCGCATCCACTGCTTTTGTTCTCGCTGCAAATCTCTTGGCACGCCTGAGGCAGCACGGTGAAGATATGGGCACAAGTTGCTGGGTATGTAATGAACAGCAGTAGGAATGCAGTTCGGTGGCAACGTTCCTTTGTTAGATCTATGGCACGACGCTGTTTGCGAACCGACATCTTACCACTTCGATAGAAAAGAAACCTTTTTCCCTGATAGTAAGCTACTGGAATTGCTACCGAGGCAACGCTGAGGGCGACCAACATAAGCAAAGTGGTATAAGATCAGATTTTCATTGAGCTGTTAAGGCAGTGGATAGGAACGATTTGAAAAAAGGTTAAGTTGTAACATCCTCGCGTAGTTGCCGACAGTTATCACCGATTCAGGCCACTTGACGTATGAGAATGCGTTCAATGTTCCAGACGTTACTTGATAGAAGCTGACAACTATTTTGAGCCTTGCTAACAGAATATCTGCCACTGATCTCTGAGCGTGTTCTTCTTTCTTTCTTTCTCTTAAAGTAAGAAATGCCACAAGGGAAACAAGGGCAAATACGATGACGAATTGAACAGCAATCCAAGGCAGAGATGGGCATCTTTGGCATTTGGTGAACAATTTAAAATACCCTTGAGGGCAAACGCCACAGAGAGGACCTTCATAGCCCTGGGAACAAGTAGAATCCAGGCTTCCCAAGCACGATTTTGCAACTGGGCACGCGTACGAAGCAGGCAACAAAGTCGAGCATTTTGTTAAACTCGAGTTAAAGGAATCATCAGTTATCTGTAGATTGTCTTTGAATGCAGTGTACATTTGTTTGGTATGATCATCTGACCACCTCCAATAAAATCCACTGCCTAGAGTCACAGTGCCGTTTACACAGTCGTAACCTCGAGGACAAACCACGCATGCACCATAGCGATTAAGACGATAATGACCCAAGAGACAGAAACATGCTCTGAATCCCGCAAAGACTTTCAGATTTGTCCCTGTAGAGAAAGAGGAATACCTTTTCAGCAGACTTGTCCGTAGAAACAAACAAACAAGAAGAATTTAATAGTTTAAACTGCAAGTTGTCAGCCCAAGCACTCCGAGGCATGAATACATTGATTTCCCAAAAGTCCTCTCAACCAGTGATAAAAGCCAAGAAAACATGACATTTTACCTTTTGGACACGCCAAACAGTCTGACTCCGCTTTTCCAGGGGCTCTTGAAGGATCCACGTGAGTTCCCGGAGGGCATGTTTTGCAACCTGTTCCATAAGAAATGATTTCTTTTTGGGCCAAAGAGTCCTGATAGAACCCCACTAAATTGATAAATATGCTACATTTATTGATGGGAATAATACGACGAACTTGTAAAATATCTGCGCGTGTTATCTGTAAACCATTAACTAGAGTGTATGCAATCATCTCAAGACCCCCCAACCATGTCTTGAGTGAAACATGAAAGTGAAAAAGTTAAACATGCAATAAGTCGATGTTTTACCGGGAGGGCATGGAGTGCATCCTTCTTCGGTCTTGTGAGTGCCATAGCTGCACGGTGTACATTCGAAAGTCCTAATGATGGAGTCCTGTGGTATTAATGCACAGGTATAACCAGTCTCCTCCAGGAATGCATTGGCTAGATAATCCACCATCAGAGCGGGTGGATTGGTAAGGCATGGCAAGCTTAGAAAAAGGCATAAAAACGATAGAGATTATTTGCTAATATACCAGGATCACTTAGTGTGGTCACAAATATTCAAATTAACCAGTAAAAATTTGAATTAAAAAGAAATGTAACTGAATCTTGGACAAACTAAGCCCGTGAAATGTAAAAGTGCAGTAAAAGCTTAAGACTAATTTCTTTTACCTATTAACCATCGCATATTTTATTTACATTTTTGAGGGACAAGGATGGCGCAGTAATATGAGGGTGCTCGACTCAAACAATGTGGCACGAGTTCTAATTAAGGCTGGTGCCCTAGTTGGGTTGAGGTAGTTGTCGATTCTCGTTTTGCCCTTAGGTTTCTTTTCCCGGTATTCCGCTTTTCTACCTTCTCGAAAAACAACATTTTCCAAGTCCATGCAATTCTAACGGGATAAAGGATCCACATGAAAACCAGTCAGTACTGATGTGGCTTTCTGTCTAAATATTGCAATTTTGCTTAATGATATACAAAACAAAAAAAAAAGTAATTATGTGTTCAAATCTTGTAAAACGAAAATATGGTATTGAACCAATGGGAACCCATGAAGGAAAGTAAATCAGATGCCAAGCTTGGGAAAATGGCACCCATACTCACCCTAAATCCTATTCGTGCCTCTGGGAACATAACAGCCTTGCAACACACCCATAAGGTCTCATAAAATGCCATGAACATATCGAGTAAGAATGTACGGTGTTCATGTATGTCAGTCCGCTTCTCTCTAAGGGATAGGAGGGAAGCTCGAACAGAGACCTAGAAAAGAGCTTCTTAGGAACAGAGGGCCATTTACCAGATATGAGGCTTGGGGGAATAAGCATAAATGACTTTGCCATTAATTCTTCGACCTTTACACGGTGATCGCTAAGCATAAGGAAATTTTCATGCATGTGATGCAACTGGCTACTAATCTTGACAAAGCAGTGAGCACGGTATTATGTTGTTGTCATGTTATACACGTACATCACAATTTCTTCGAGGTAGGGCAGCATGGAAAACAAACTTAGTTGAACTGTCTTTATGTCGGTGTCTACCAAAATTCTGTAGTCGAAATGCAAACAAAACAAAGTTTAATTACTGAACTGGATATAAATGCTCAGGATATGTGATTTTCTCAGTAGAATGAGCGAAATAAATTTAAATTATTTGAAGTGATTTTGAGTTAGGTGCGGGGGCCCGCGCGCACTAGCTAGACTCCAGATCGAGCGTTGTGTTCTTCGGCAAGACACACTCTTATCTCAACCTTGGCAAGAATGTAGCTATGGTGGAACTTTTTATATATATAAAAAAATATTCTAAGTTAAATCAGATTTTTCGTTTAGGCGAACGGCGATGATGACTGCTTTACATCTCTCAAATTAGTTTTCAAGAGGTTTTTTCAAACACATACGAGACAAAAGGACAATGCATTCAAACAGCTAATATTATATCAATGAGGAAAATGCAGATTGCTTAAAAATTTGAATATAAAATAAATACATATTGAACAATTTGGCCACATGCAAACGTAATATTTTAGGTTTTTTTAATTTTCCGGATTTTTTCACCGATTTTGTCATTAGATCTGCATCCGGGCCATGTTTGCGGATTTTCTTATTTTTATATTTTGCACCTTTGCTTAGCAGCTAAGTTTTTTTTCTTGCCCAATTCCAAACTACTTTCTGGTCTGGCGTTTTAAAAGGGTCATTTGAAAGTTACATTTAACAGTGTCGTTCTTACCAAATAAAAATAATTTAAGACAGTAGCTGCTAGCTCTAAAAGCTTACAAGGTTTGAAGCCTCCAAGTTCTGTCAAAAGCACCTTCTTCGATAACTAGAAGTGGATTTCCCGAAAGTATTCTGAAGAAAAGAATAGTTTGGTATTCCGAGAGAGGACAAAAACAATTCACACTTCTTGTAAGAATCGCTAATCATTAAAAATGGTCTTCCATAATCTCCAGATATTCTGAACCCATCCACGAGAAAAGATGCCTGGTAATGCTACGAAGTCTATTTCTATCCAGAAACCTAAAAAAAGAGTAACAAAACATATCACGCAAAGTTGTAAAATTCTCCGGCAATTTTAACTTCAGTAAGGCTAATACTTTCTACAGCGCTTTTGTGTTTGAAGCATCTTGAGGAAAATAATTTTTCATTGCAGATCTTTTCAAATATTCGAAAACAAATGAAAACAGATCGCGGCACGCAAGTCTACCTGACGAGGTTCTTTTTGACAGTGGAGTCCCCTTTGTTTCTCGTTATGAGATGAGCACGTGAAAGTATATACTGTAATACCTCAGGATTACTCTATACTTGTTAAAGGGGTCATGAAATCTGCCATCTTGGAACGGCATCTCTTCGTATGAAGTTAGAAGAGCATAAATCGATACAAAATCGTACCGAAACAGCCAAGAGATAGAAAATGCCTAATTATGCAAACTGTCTTCATGATTATCAATTTTTCTTAAGCTAAATCGTGTAAATTGGGTACCCTATATGTCAAAGGATAGTTGCTATGCCAACATAAAGAAATGTAGATAAACAGTTGTTGCGATGACTCCTCTTGTCCTTTCGGGGATATCTACTGTTGCACGTGCGACAGTCGTATACCCTACGTCATATGCCTGAGAAATAATTTATTTACCAAGGCTGGATATCGGACTTGTTATTTTTATTGCGTGTTTATAGACCTCGACAACTTCTTGGTCTAGATGAACACAGAAAGGAACAAAGCCAATAACCAGCCACCTTGACAAATAACTTTAATCTATGAAGTTTTATAAGTTTTATAAAAAATGGATTTTCTCACAAGTATCTGAGGTCAAAGTTGTTCCGAAAAGCCTCGTCATCAATATACGTGATTTCGTTGAGTGACAAAGATCTGCAACAGAATAATTGTCAATCGAAGGTATATTTGTTACAAAACGCCAATGTGTTTTTCTCAGAGTTGCATATTCGTCCAAACTGGTCACGCGATGCGCCTCCAACGAACAGTGCTTTGCAGAGCGTCATAATGTGTATATAAGGGTTCTAAGTAAGTTCAAGCTACGGAACACGCGATAGTCCACTGGAAAGTTGCAGAGAATATTTGTAAAGGTTTCTTAAAATCATTAGAGTACTGAAGCACTGTTCATCGTCCTTGGACTTGTGTGTTTTGCCTCAGACTGATAAGTATACATATTACTTTTTGTCGAGTGTGGAGACTGTCTTGGGGGGGTGTTTGTTTTGAATTGGGGCAGATAGGCCAGACAGTTTTAAGTTTTTCGCTCTGGTTCACTTAAGCTGTTCCGCCCTGGTTTCCTCCAGGGACTTGTAATATAAATTTATATTCGATATGTTGCGATCACCACTTACAGCATGTTTAACAAAAACATGTAACTGAAAAGTCCTTTCTCGATTCGCTTTATACGGTTACGGGAAAGATCGCTGTAATATAACATAATAAAATATTAAAAACATTAAAAAACATATGAAAATTGGTATAGTATAGTAGTTGTTTAATTGAAATGATTTCTTGACTTTTAGAAGGATGTAATCAAGTGATAAGTGTTTCCAAAATTAGCTTCCCATTCATAATTTGGTTTCCTGTTTTTGTTTTTCCTTACACGGGAGACTGGAAATTATATTGTAGAATTGAACAAATGGAGCTGAATTTTCGAACGGTTTTTACCAACCGGAATGAAAGGGCTACGTCAAAGCGAATTTCAGAAAATAAACCCTTGAGAATAAACAGCTTCAAAGTTAAAAATCTTATTGGAGAATCAAGTAGTTGTTCATGCTTCCTGGGTATCGAGAATGCTCTTGTGTTTGAGTAGTTTTTGCACGGATACAAACCTGGAAGGGACAGATTTCAAATTGGTTACTGTCTCAGTATTTTTTCCACACATAGACCCTTTGCATTAATATATGGCGCCCACATTTGAATAACAATACTTATACATCCTAAGCCTCACATTCATGTGAAAAATTCTTTGTCTGGAAACATAAGGACGAGGCTAAGGATGTACAAAGTATTGTTATTCAAAGTTAGGCGCCATTTATGCAATGGGTCTATGTAGTAAATGAAATGAATGAGCCATTGATCCATTTTGGTATATGAACCTTGTGGATCCACGATCAATCGATCGATTTGAAAACTTAGGGTTACAGTGTTAAAAAATGTGAATGATCATGAAAGAAGTTTATTAGCTTAACGTCAGAGACAAAAAGGTTTTGACTACCCACAAAGTAGTTGCCACTGCTAATTTGTCCATGTCTGGTATAGGAGATTCTAGGTCAAGTCTATTGTTCCTTAGAGACCTATTTCGAAGACATATTAGAGAAAAAAAGATTCCTGAAGTTGGAAATATGACTGAGCCACTGAAAGCTATTGGCTTGGACAACGTAATTATTCAATTTTTAGTGGTTATATAATCGTATGTGCCATCATAGAATCTGTAACATTTTTTTGTGGGTTTTTCATACGTCACATTATGCGTCAAACGCCCGCACTGATCTAGAGTAATAAAATCAGGAACAGCAGTAGTGCTAAGAGTCACTGCTACAACTTTGCTTGGATTTAACGAGCTTGAACTCCCAGTGTCTCCAACATGTATTTATTCGTTCGATAGCTCAGTTTCTCAACCGATTTCCAAACTTTATATGTTAGAAGTTATAATTTTTGCCTTCATTCACATTCAAATTCTGCATTGCTCTTGGTTTAGCTGTACAGAGAATTTAAAGGTCTCTTTAATTCTATACCTAGTTATCTCAAACTTATCAAATGCATTACGATGTATTAGTGAATCTCTGTCAGAATTGTGGTTTTTATTCTTGAATTCAAATTTCTTGATGAGTAATTACTTTGAGATCGATTTCGCAATAAAAACTAATGATAAAAAATCGAGACGTTTCGACCCCTCCGAAGTCATTTTCAAGTGCGAGTAAAAATACTTTAAAATGTAAAAATACTTTAAAATGTCACGAATGGTAGAATGCGATAAAATATGTAAGATAAGATAAGATAAGATAAAGATAAAAGATAAAATAAGATAAGTGATAAAATTATTTACGAAGTTGAAAAGGGAACCTAAAACAATGAGCTTAAAGAACTGATCTATATTTTTACTCGTACTTAAAAACGACTTGGAAGAGGTCAAAAAGTCGTGATTTTTTATCGTTAGCTTTTATTGCAAAATTTGAATATTCCCCCCAAAACGCGTATTTCAGCATTTATACGGCCTTATAATAAAGTTTCGAAAAACGCGCCTTCGGCCTGGTTGAGGCAGCATACGTTATCAGAGTACAGATGCACGGTAAGCTACGGTAAGCTGAATTTATAAATTTTGGTCCGGCATTTTTCTTAGTAACAGGCAGTCTTCGGAGAAAAAACTGAGTTTAAAAGTATTCCAATTTAGTTGCAATGATGAATTTCTTGGGTCCAAGACTGTGGATATATGAATCAAAACAACAGTCAAGAATGGCGCACGTAACTTTCTCGAAAACTCGTGCAAATTTGTCTGTCGAAACTTGCAACAGAACAAAATAGAAGAACAGATTTTAAAAACTATTTATTTCACTCACAGGAACGCAAGATCCTTCAAATTGCTCAATGCCGTGTTTGTTATCTTTTTCAGTAAGTTTCCAGTCAGCAGCGTCCTGGTTCATTTTAATTTATAAGACAAATTACTGAACAAGGTAATCAATCAATCAATCAATCAATCAATCAATCAATCAATCAATCAATTAATCAATTAATCAAGTAAGCAAGTAAGCAAGCAAGCAAGCAAGCAATCGAGCTGAAGCATGCAAGCGAGCGAGCAATTAATCAATCAATGAATTGATAATTGATACCGAGTATTTAAAGTTAGGTAATTGTAGTGTCCTTATTATTGAGCATTTCTGCTAAGAAAAAGCAAATTAAGACAATGAAGTTCACAAAAATTTTAAGTTATCCAGCCGCAAAAACGCATCCTCATCTATTTCATAGATAAAATTCTCTTCGAGATCTCTGCAAAGAAAAATATCGTGGCGAATCTAATCTTGATCTAGATTTAGCTAAAAACTAGGTCTAAGATCCAAAATATATAGCAACATAAACAAATTTGGCTACTTACAGATCTGTTAAGGAAGTCAATCTCGCGAACATCCTCTTATGAATGGCCGTTAACTTAATCTTCTTTAGATTTCTTTAGTGAAATAGAAACATAAAACAAAAGTTGTTTTCTGGGAATATTTAGTGGCGCTTAGCGGTGGAAAATTGTTCACTTACAAAGACTTAATGCTTTCCCCAGACATCTCTTCAATTTCTTCGATAGCACTTTTGTTTAAAAACCTGGATTGGAATAAATGACATATGACACTTTATCTTATGGTAACACTAAGTGTTCTCTGTGGTTGTCTCTGAAAGAATAGCAAAAAGTATAAAGTATAAGATATGGTTTTGCATATAAATTTACAGAGGCGACGTAATATATAATATACGGAAGACAGTATTTCATCACACTTCGAAAATAGAGTGTAAAATACTATATGTGGTGAAGTTTTAGACGAGCTCCGAGGCCGGCTTCAAAACGATACGAAACAATGTTACTTGTGTATGATATATTTTTTCAATCCAAACTAGTTTAAGGAAGCTCCGTCACGGTGTTTTGTCTTTGGTTTTGGCCACGTACACTGAAATCCCCTTCAAATGGAAGGGAACCTGAAAATAATAGTTTACTAAGATAGAAAAACATTAAAGAGATAATAATTAACCATAAAGGAACAAGGATGGTCAAGGATGGCGAAGATTGACAGGGATTGCAAACGACAAATTTGAAAAATTTCGGCTAAACTTTTCAAAATGTGCAAATCGTGACTGAGCTCCTTTAAAGTTAAGGAAATAAAAAAAAGAGTAATTAAAAAACTTTTGCTAATTAGGAGCGCATCTTCTCAAACTCATTAATAATTCATCAACTTAAACCAAAGAAAATCACAACCGTGATGGAGGTTTGGATACCCGATCTTAATTAGCATAGATTTTGACAATTTTGCTTCTCCGTTTACTGCTAAGTTTTTGTTTTGATTGAGAAGATATATCAAACACTTGAGACAATGTTTCATCGGCTGTCCAAACAGCTCGAACCTCTAACATTATATATTTATTTCCTATGTGTTTACTCTTTCTTCTCTTATACTGGATTTCTTTTGTCCTAAAATAAATGTGTTTAATTAAAGGGCATATAATTAGTTTACGATATTTTGCCCTCTCCACTTCTTTTTCACTGCACTTGTTTTGTTAACAATATTGTATTCATGTCTTCAAGTGGAGAAATACAAATAAAAAGTTCTCCTACTGTATTAATAATTTTTGTCACGGGAAAATTGTTTCAAAATGTTTCATTTTGTAATATAAATAATGTCAGAACTTGATATTTACAGTTTGTTAAGGAAAAGGAGACGCGAGAACGTCCCCCTTGAGATGTTCTTTATGTTATTGCCATCTAGATACCTAACAATTGTAAAAATAATTACTGTAAATCATTAAGATGAAACCAGGCTTAGTGCTCCTACAAGATATATAGCAGAGCATTGCGTAATTTCCTTATCCCTTACCGGCGAGAGGAGCACATTTAGGGTTAAGGTTTAAAGCACAGCTTGATTTTGACGGCCTAAAAAATAGACATATGTTTCTCTAAATATAATAACGTACACCACAAAGAGTGATCCGCTTTAAAATCCCAATTTTGCAATTTGTCAAAAGAAGTCTCCTATCTCGTTTATAGCACAGTTCTCAGAAGAAAATTTCTGGGTTGTTACATGTTTACAGAAGCTGTTTGTAGATTTTTATAGTAGTGTAGGAGGCTTATAGGGGGTCGAAATTGGCATATCATAGGTGAAAGTAGGGCCTAATGAGGTAAAAATAAGAGGGTTTGTATGGGCTGCAATATTCAAGATGGTGGAAGTACCCGAATTTGTCCAGGTCCCTCTCGGTCAAGGGGATGGACCAATCAGCGCCTGGGATTCGATGACGTCATGTCATGAGGAGCTGCGTTGTGGCTGTCATGGCGTACTAGTTGACATCACGAGGAAGGGGGAGGGGAGGACATGATGAGGAGCGGGTTTTGGGTCTTCGATGACGTCATGAGGAAATGCACCATTGAAGATTCAAGTCTATTTTTTAAATGTTTTTTTGATAATCACAGAAAAAAAAACTTTTGACAGGGTGGGAAATCGTGACAAACATGAAACAATTCACTGACTCATCAACAAGACTCTTTTAGTTTACAAAGTGAAGACGCTTAAGTTACTCCCTGGTTAGAATTGTTCAAAATCTAAGTAGTCATGTTCCTGAGCTGCTTGCGCCTGACTTAGATCTTCATCTAAAACTGTGATTTGAGGCCATTGCGGTAATGAGCGTCGTAGTATGTCCAATGATTCTCGGTTAGTGATGAGTGAGTGGCATAATAATGTACTAGACAATTGAAACAAACATTACATGTTTGAAAATGTATATTAGGAAATTTACTCCACACCCTGACTGAAGATTCTCTCTGCTGAATCAAAACATGACAGAAGCTGCAAACAATCCTTGACAGTGTAGTATATCCCAGTCTTAATTTAATCGTCTTTAGCATGTATACGATCAGCCATCCACTGTATCATTTTTGGATTGGGCCCTCGGGTTCTTTCTTATAGCCGTACGGATAGGACTGGAACGTGCCGGGCTAGACCACACGCTTGTCAAGGACGAGCCGTACCATTTGAGGCGCGGCACTACTTTGACACGTTTGAGGGCAGGGTCTCGAACGAAGTCGTAGGGGTTGACGACATCGATATTAAGTTGGTCATCGTCGAGAGGATCGGTGATTTCGTCGAGCACATTTTGTCTCATGACTTCGTAATTGAGTTGAGCAGAGCCATGGACGTTAAAAATGAAACCTCTCACTTTACAGCACACTTTACCATTCTTGATCTTGTACCGATAATTTTTGGAATTACCCGAGGTGAATTCTGTGATGTGATCCCCATCGTAAACCTCGTTGGTCATGTCGCCCAGGAAATCGCCGAGTGGAATGTCGGGTTGACCTGGACGCCAACGATAGATGACCGAGTCCGTGTCGAAGTAGAGGGCTTGCTCTTTCAACTTTTCCAGGGACTAGTACAATTTGAGACGGGCATGGCAAGTGGTGAAAGCCGCGACGAAGATGTTGGTTTTTCCGTTGTCTAGCTGATTCTCCGAGATGTCGGAGTAGACGATTTCCATCCGGTGTTCGACGCGTACGGTGTGGATATGTTCCAGAGGGTTGGAGGCCACGGGTGTTTCGATGGCCAAGGTAGTGGGTTTGTTGAGGTTCTCGCCAAATTTACCCCAAAACGAGTTCAGCATGGTGGGGTCCAACAAGATGCCCTCGTGGTCATGGCTTTCTCGAACGTATCGAGCTTTTTCTTCTTCGGTACGGGCGCAACTGGGGTAGCTGGGGGATTCTTGCTTATCTTAAGCCACTGGTTCACATAGTTGCTAAAAAGAAACCGCTTTCTCTGGTTGGGTGGGAAGTGCCAGACTTCGTGGATGCGGACGATAGTGTACCCGAGTTCAACTGCCTTGACAAGTTCCGGCGTGCACTACGTCCCACGAAGCATGCGTTCCTCGGTGGAGGGTGGACATCGACGAGATCTTTCCAACAAGGGTTTGGACATTTCGGATTCGACGCAGCTTCGGCATAGGGGCAGCACTAATTTGTTGCGGCAAAAGTACGTTAAGACGGGATGATAGAGCTGGAAGGGTGGAAGGATATAGACTTTAGCTATCCCGAAGTAATGTGGAATGTCTTGATCGTTGGGATGAATGATGATGGTGGGATGACCAACACGGTACTCGCCATTCTTGTTGAGCCAGGGGTATAACGAGGTGACATCCACGTAATTGATCTACACTCCGACCGATTCGTTGGCCTCATAGTGGAGGATGGAAGCACTGGTGCGTCCTCCGAATAAAGCGTCGCGGGGTTTCAGGGGACCGACGACCTCGAGAGTGGTCAAGAACTGTTCGAGCTTTTCATTGGTTTTGACTTCACGGTCCCAATCACATTCCCACTTGACGACGACCTCGTAACCCTGTTGGCACAATTGGCGTTCTTTAGCGCACGAGTCCTTTTACGCTTCCCCAAACTTGCGGTCTGGATGAAATTTGCTAAACAGTTGACGATCCGGGAAACAACGAGGGCGCCCGTGCCACACACAACCGTGCAATTCGTAAACGGTGGGTTTGGACTTGTTGCGGTCATTGTAAACATCGATGCTGAACGTTTGGGTTGGGGTGGACACGCGCTTTTCTCTGCCATTACCCGCGTGGAAAATGCGGTTAGCCGTGGGCTCTGGAGTCGAGGAAGAACTGTGAGTGTTGAGGCATAAAAGGTGTTCTTTCCAAGCCAGCCATTGGAAAGCCTTGATGGACTGATTGGTGCAGACGCCGTGCCAGCCGCGTGAAGGTTCGACGGCGATGGTGTTTTTTGGCAAGAGTTTCCTGCGCCAGCACCAGTAGCAGGCCAAGGCGATGGTGACACATTTTCCCGTGGGATCAAACGCGGCATGCTGCCGGAATTCGTCTTAGGACTTTTAGCATCAACAGTTTGACATCTGAGGTGCAATAATCTTCCATCTCTTTTTTTAGATTGAAGACATAGTCATTGTTGACTTGCTCGGCATACCATCGTTCGAACTCCTGTTTTTTCTTGTGACAGAAAATCACAAACGCGCGAGATAATTTGCACTGCAGCGAAAATTAGAAATTAACGATAAATTGGTCGGTTCTCAGCCAGTCATAGTGAAGCAATTTTCTCATTCACATATAAAATCAAACGTTTTAAGCTTGTAATCTAATTATTAAATAGAAAACTATTAAAGAGCGATGGAAAATAATAATGATAGAAAAAGAAAAACAGTCAGCAGATTTCTAAAAGAACAGCGGTTTACTCAACGCTAAGTTGTAATCTAAAAAGCTTTACAAATGAAACGGCTAAATACAGCTCAATATCGTTATTTAAATATTCCGTAAATAGGTCTATCAGATTATGATACTAGTAAAATGCTTAAAACAGGTAATCAGGCTAATGATTAGGAGGTTTAATTTAAGGAAGAAACGGCTGAATGCCGCTAAACATCTTTATTTTTAGAAATGTAATTATCCTAGATAGATTTGACTGTAGTACTTAAAAACGCGCAGGCTTACTCTGAAAATTAATTAAGCAAGACCAATCTGTTGAGATTAAGCCTCCTTTTCGATCTCTAGAGAGAAACACACACCTGGTCGATCAGAATAAAAAAAAAAACGGCAAAATAAAGAAAACAAAATGAAATTATATCGTATCCAAGTTCGCAATTAGCCAACCAGAAGCCGTGTCTACTGTGCTGATATCCTGCGATATCAAGTCATATATATAAACCTGATGTGGCCGAATCTAAGTATACATAAATAATCAACCGTACCCTTTTGGGAACGCTTAGGCTCGTTCGTTTTCGGCATTCTCCCGACTACATCTCTCCAAAATACGAACCATTGCTAGACTAAACTCGCCTGATATGCCAGCGAACGTACAAAAGGGTACATTTAGGTATAAAAATCGACCAGTGAATGTAAAACCATTGCTAACATGGATGTACATGGCGAGTTTCATTCATTTCAAAATAACAATAAGGTACGTAGAACTTCTTCCGCATAACTGAAATTAAAACAATTCAGAACAATTATAAATGTTAAAGATTAACCCAAAATTAGCTTTCACTTTCTAACTGAAATAAGATGAATGGTGTACATCAAATACATTTTTGAATATAAATCCAGTCTTCATTCCTTTTAATCATTTTCAAATTTCAGTTCAAGTCCTCTAAAAACTAAGAACGTTCAACATCAGCAAGGAAACCAGACGGAGTTTTTTTAGTGTTGTTTTCTTAACACAAAAATAGTTCATAGCATCGAAAGTTCAATTTCTGAAAAGTCCAAACCCAATAAGGAGGATTGTTAAAACGAATTTCAAGCATGCGCTGTTTTGCTTCTTTCCAGCACCCCGAGGTGGTGGAATATCTTCTTTAAGGACAGCTTTGATATTTTCAATAGAGCCGTTGTTCGGACGAGGATCTATTCCAAGAAGCTCACACATCAAAGGGTAAAGATCCACTGTGTTGAATGGCCTCACAACTGCGCCTTCTCGAAAAGCTGGTCCACGAGCATAAAAAATCGAGTAGCTCTTTGATTGATCTGGAGGCCAGCCGTGTTCTCCTCGACCTGGCGGTGGATCACTTCTGGAGCTTGTTATGACCCAGCCAACTTCAGGATCAATGAAGATCGGCGGAATTCGTCGGCTGTTTTTCCAGTGGTACTCATCTGGAATGTCTTCTTTCCTGAACACTCGGCGGACGTGTGGTATTTGATTTCTTGTAAGGTTTTGGTAGATTTCCTCCATCATTCCAGGACGAGGCCACATGTGCACTAAAGGACCTTTCTCAGTCAACGTATAAGTCGAAGGGTCAATGAAATCTTCCAAGTATATCTGGCGACTTGCTGACGTATTATCCATTCCATGATCACTTACTATTATCAAGTTGACCTTGCGCAGAAAATCAGTTTCATTTAATCGCTTCAGTAAGAACCCCACAGCATTCACATCAACATTTTCC
>Ga0126339_10000057_pt1 | contig 38951 bp, 31 predicted proteins | sample OrbTmetagenome_2_FD_92532 | JGI IMG/M metagenome (GOLD analysis project Ga0126339, IMG submission 92532) | Coral microbial communities from Petempiche,Puerto Morelos, Mexico - Orbicella T R C metagenome | ecosystem: Host-associated > Invertebrates > Cnidaria > Coral | place: Petempiche,Puerto...
CAGCACCACGGGTCACGCCGCCCCCCGGTTCGACGCCACAGCCGCAACCGGCACCCGAACCGCTCCCCCCCGCATCGGCGCGCCCGCCGGCCCGGCATGCGCCGGCGGCCGAGGACGACACCGATTGGGACCTGCCGCCCGATCGGACCCTGGAGGCCACCGACCCCGACACCACCGAGGACCTGGACACCCTTCCGGGCGCCACCGGGGCAAGCCGGGGACGGCGTGCACGTCAGCCGGCCCGCTGGACGCTCTTCAACCCCAATCGGGTGCTTGGTGGGCTGGCGGTGGTGCTGCGGCCGTTCCGGCATCTGGCGTGGCTGCTGGTGGTGGTGCTGCCGTTGGCCGTTCTGGCGCTGCTGAACCATCAGAGTGACTTCGACGCCGACATCGCCCGCGCCTTCTCGTCCCTGTCCGTGGGCCTGACCCTGCTGCTCAGCCTGTTCCTGGTGAACCTGACCAGCAAGGTGTTGCAAGGGACCGTCTGTCGCGCCTTCGGCGGCGACATGCACGAGTTCGGCATCCGCCTGGCCTTCGGGCTGCTGCCCCGCTTCTTCGTGGACAAGGGGCAAATCCGGCGCCTGCCCCGGCGCGCCCGGCTGTGGTGCTACGCCGCGCCGCTGCTGATGAAGCTAGCGTTATTTGCCACGGGCGTTCTGGCCTGGATCTGGATGCGGCCGTCCGGAAGCCAACTGGCGGAGTTCGCGCTGATCCTGTCCCAGTTCGGCATCGCCGCCTTCCTGTTCACCGCCAACCCCTTGTGGCGGGCCGATGGTTACCTGTTCCTGACCACCGTCTACAACCAGCCGAAGCTGCGCGAGAATGCCTTCGCCTTTCTGCGGCTCTGGCTGACCTTCAAGCCCGCCCCGGCGGCCTTGTCCGCCGGCCAGCGCTGGGCGCTGCTGTCCTTCGCCATCGGAATCGTGCTGTTCACGACCGTGCTGGTGGGAGCGGTGCTGGTCAAACTGGCCATCACCCTGGAAAGCGAGTTGCAGGGCCTGGGGGTGCTGCTGTTCCTGCTGGCGCTGGCGTTGTTCGGCGGCTGGGTGCTGGCGGTGTGGCGCAATCGGCGGGATCGGGCCGAGACCCGCCGCGCCGCCCGCGCCGACGCCCGAATGGAGCGCCGTGGCGCCACGGCCCGCGACCCGCGTGCAGTCGGGCCCGCCAAGCCCGATCGTCCATCGCCCCGGGCCGTGCCCCCTCGACCGCGCCCGAGCCTGCCGCGCCGCTGGGGCGGGCGTCTGGTCGCCGTGGCGGTGCTGGCGGGCGCCGTGTATGTGGCGACGCTCCCCTATCCCTACGAAACCGGTGGCCCTGTCACCCTTCAACCGATCACCAGGGCCGAGGCCCGCGCCCAGGTGGATGGCGAGGTGATCGCCGTCCATGTCACCGAAGGTGATTGGGTGGAACAGGGCCAGGTGCTGGCGGTGCTGGACGATCGCGATGAACAGCACGCCCTGGCCGTGGCGCGCGCACAACGGGATGAGGCGCGCGCCAACCTGACGCTGCTGGAGGAAGGCGCCAGCACCGAGGAGATCGCCCGTGCCGAGGCACGCGTGCACACCGCCGAGGTGGCCGTGCGGTTCGCCCTGGCGGAACTGGAGCGGGCCCGGGAACTGGTGCGGACCAACGTCATCGCCCCGGCGCGCTTCGATCGCTACCAGGTGGTGTCCGACGAGGCGGAAGCCCGGCTGGCCGAGGCCCGGGCGATCCTGGACAAGGTGAAGGAACCCGCGCGCGCCAGCGAACTGGAGGCCGCTCGCGCGGACGTACGGCGCCTAGAGGAGGACGTGCGCTTCCGGGAAGGCGACCTGGCGGCCACCCGCGTGCGCGCGCCCGCCGCCGGCCTGGTGGTCTCCCCCGACCTCAGCCGCAGCATCGGTACCTACCTGTCCGAAGGCGCCTTGTTCGCGGAATTGGAGAACAGCCGTGAGTTGGAAGCCACCATCGAGGTGCCGGAAACCGATATCCTCGACGTCCACGTGGGCGACCTGGCCCGGTTCAAGCTGTGGAGCGATAGCCAGCACCTGCGGGTGGGCGAGGTGGTGGCCGTCGCCCCGGTCGCCGAGGAGCGCGACTTCGGCCGCGTCGTGCGCGTAACCACCCGATTGGACAACAGTGACGGAACCTTGCGTAGCGGCCTTACCGGCTACGGCAAGATCGCGGTGGGTGAGAAGCCGGTCTGGGATGCCTTCGGGCGGCTGCTGATCCGCTTCGTGACCATCGAGATGTGGTCGTGGATTCCATGACCAGACGCAGGGTGACGTCCTATTGGGCAATCCGGAGAATCCCCTTTTTGGGGGCGAACCCCGCCGCTATACTGTGCGGCCCCCGTATCCGGCACTCCTGGGCGCCGGACGTCATCGGCGTCGGGCGGCCCGACGCCTTCCCGTTCCTTCAAGCGACCTGGCCATGCAGCTGACCATCGAGCGTTCCGCCCTGCTGAAGTCCCTGGGCCACATCCAGAGCGTCGTGGAACGGCGCACCACCATCCCGATCCTGTCCAACGTTCGCCTGGATGCGCGCGACGGCGCGCTGGGCCTGAATGCCACCGACATGGACCTGGAGATCATGGAGACGGTGGGGGGCGACATCGCCGCCGCCGGGGCGACCACCGTGCCGGCGCACACGCTGTACGACATCGTCCGCAAGCTGCCCGACGGCGCCCAGGTGAGCCTAAGCGTGGATGGCGAAGCCCACCATATGGCGCTACGCTCGGGGCGGTCGCGCTTCAGCCTGGCCTGCCTGCCGGTCGAGGAGTTCCCGGCCATGTCGGCCGGCGACTACACCCACACCTTCACCATCGCCGCCGCCGACCTGCGCGGCATGATCGACCGCACCCGCTTCGCCATCTCCACGGAGGAGACGCGGTATTACCTGAACGGCATTCACCTGCACGCCACAACAAGCGAGGGCGTGCCGGTGCTGCGCGCCGTGGCCACCGACGGGCACCGCCTGGCCCGCTGCGAGGTGCCCTTGCCCGAGGGCGCGGCCGGCATGCCGGGGATCATCGTGCCCCGCAAGACGGTGGCCGAGTTGCGCAAGCTGGTGGACGAGACCGGCATGGATGTCACCGTCTCACTGTCCGAGTCCAAGATCCGCTTCGCTTTCGACGACCTGGTGCTGGTCTCCAAGCTGATCGACGGCACCTTCCCGGACTATGAGCGGGTCATCCCCACCGCCAACGACAAGGTGCTGGAGGTGGACAGCGAAACCCTGGGCAAGGCCGTGGACCGGGTCTCCGCCATCTCCACCGAGAAGTCGCGGGCCGTCAAGGTCTCGCTGGAAAAGGGCCAGATCACCCTGTCCGCCAACAGCCCCGACGCCGGCAGCGCGGTCGAGGAGATCGAGGCCAACTTCGACGCCACGCCCTTGGAAATCGGCTTCAACAGCCGCTACCTGCTGGACATCCTCGGCCAGGTGGAGGGCGACGCGGTGCGCCTGGTGATGGCCGATGCCTCGGCGCCCACGGTGATCCGCGACGTGGCCGACGGCTCGGCGATCTACGTTCTCATGCCCATGAGAGTGTGATGGGGTCGGCGGGCGCGCCCCCGGTTCCCGCCGACGACGCGGCCGCGCCCCGGATCCCCGCCCACCGGGTCGGGAGCGTCCCTGTCGCCGGGTCGGCGGTCACACGCCTGACGCTGACCGATTTCCGATGCTACGCCCGGCTGCGCCTGGAGGTGGCGCCGACGCCGGTGGTCCTCACCGGCCCCAACGGTGCCGGAAAGACCAATGTTCTCGAGGCCCTGTCGCTGCTCACCCCCGGACGCGGCCTGAGAGGAGCGCGGCTCGGGGAGATCACCCGCCACGGCGCGACCGCCCCCGACGGACGAGACGGCGCCTGGGCGGTAGCGGCCACGGTGGAGGGCGGACCGGGCGGACCGGTCAGCCTGGGCAGCGGCCTGGAGCCGGGCGGCGCCTCGGAACGTCGGGTAACGCGGATCAATGGGGAAACGGTGCGTGGGCAGGCGGCCCTGGGCGCCCATGTCAACGCACTGTGGCTCACCCCCGCCATGGACGGGCTGTTCCGGGATGGCGCCAGCGAGCGGCGGCGGTTCCTGGACCGGCTGGTGACCACGTTGGACCCCGACCACACGGGCCGCGCCGCCGCCTATGCGCATGCCCTACGGGAACGGGCGCGATTGCTTCGGGAAAATCGGGGGGAAAATCGGGGGGAGAGTCTGACCGGGGGACGCGCGGCGTCCTGGCTGGACGCCCTGGAAGACACCCTGGCCCGCCATGGGGTGGCGGTGGCGGCGGCCCGGCGCGATCTGGTGGCGCGGCTGGGCGCGGCGCTGACGGCCGCCGAGGGACCGTTTCCGCGGGCCACGGTGGCACTGGAGGGCACCGTGGAGGGCTGGTTGGGCGACATGCCGGCGCTGGCCGCCGAGGATCGCCTGCGCGCGGCGCTGGCCGCCGATCGGCGGGCCGATGCCGAAACCGGCGGCGCCACCGTCGGCCCACATCGGGCTGACCTGCTGGTGCGCCACGCCGGGCGTGACCTGCCGGCGGCGCTGTGCTCCACGGGAGAGCAAAAGGCGGTGCTGATCGCCCTGATCCTGGCCCAGGCGCGGGTGGCGACGGCGGCACGAGGCCGACCACCGCTGCTGTTGCTGGATGAGGTGGTCGCGCACCTGGATGCCACCCGCCGCGCCGCCCTGGCCGAGGCCCTGGTCACCCTGGGGGCGCAGGCATGGTTGACCGGAACCGATGCGGCCCTGTTTTCTGATTTCGACGAAACGGCGCAAATTCTCCGTCTCGTCGACGGGAACCTGATAGACTGAGAGATCGGATCATCACCCCCCCCGGCTCCTTTGGTATGGGGGGCGCCTTTGCCCCGACTCGTCGGCGAGCGCGTCGGCAAGGGATGGTCTAGCCGCGTGTTTTATTGAGCAGAGTGTAGGACCTAGCATGGTGCAGCAGGCTTACGACGCCGAGTCGATCCGGGTTTTGAAAGGGCTGGAGGCGGTTCGGACACGCCCCGGTATGTACATCGGCGATACCGACGACGGCTCGGGCCTGCACCACATGGTCTACGAAGTGGTGGACAACGCCATTGACGAGGCGCTGGCCGGCCACTGTGACCGCACCGAGGTGATCCTCAACGGCGACGGCTCGGTCACCGTGCGCGACAACGGCCGGGGCATCCCGGTGGACATGCACAAGGGCGAGGGCATCTCGGCGGCCGAAGTCATCATGACTCAGCTGCATGCCGGCGGAAAGTTCGACCAGGACAGCTACAAGGTCTCGGGCGGACTGCATGGCGTCGGTGTCTCGGTGGTCAACGCCCTGTCCGAGTGGCTGGACCTGCGTGTCTGGCGCGACGGCCAGGAACACCGCATGCGCTTCCGCGACGGCGCCGCCGAGGCACCGTTGGCGGCGATCGGCCCCAGTGGTGGCCGCACCGGCACGGAGATCACCTTCAAGGTTTCGGCGGCGATCTTTTCTAACACCGTTTATGACGCCAAGACCCTGGAACACCGGCTGCGGGAACTGGCGTTCCTCAACTCTGGCGTTTCGCTGACCCTGATCGACGCCCGCTCGGCCGAGCCGGTCACGGTGGAGATGCATTACGATGGCGGGATCGAGGCATTCGTCCGCTACCTGGACCAGTCGAAGACACCGCTCCACACACCGCCGGTCAGCATTCGCGGCGAGCGCGACGGTCTGTTGGTTGAACTGGCCATGGAGTGGACCGACAGCTACCACGAGACCATGCTGTGCTTCACCAACAACATCCCGCAACGGGACGGCGGCACCCACCTGGCCGGCTTTCGCGGGGCGTTGACGCGGACGCTGAATCATTACGCGCAGGAGTCCGGCCTCCTCAAGAAGGAGAAGGTCAGCCCCACCGGCGACGACATGCGCGAGGGGCTAACCTGCGTGCTCTCCGTGAAGGTGCCGGATCCCAAGTTCTCCAGCCAGACCAAGGACAAGCTGGTCTCCTCCGAGGTGCGCCCGGTGGTCGAGGGCATCACCGGCGAGCGTCTGAGCCAGTGGCTGGAGGAGCACCCGACCGAGGCCCGCAAGATCGTCGGCAAGATCGTCGAGGCGGCGGCGGCGCGCGAGGCGGCCCGGCGCGCCCGCGACCTGACCCGGCGCAAGGGAGCGCTGGACATCTCCAGCCTGCCCGGCAAGCTGGCCGACTGTCAGAACCGGGACCCGTCTCAATCCGAACTGTTCCTGGTCGAGGGCGACTCCGCCGGTGGCTCCGCCAAGCAGGGGCGCGACCGCGCCTTCCAGGCCATCCTGCCCTTGCGCGGCAAGATCTTGAACGTGGAGCGGGCGCGCTTCGACAAGATGCTGTCGTCCCAGGAGGTCGGCACGCTGATCGCGGCGCTGGGCACGGGCATCGGCCGTGATGACTTCGACATCTCCAAGATCCGCTACCACAAGGTCATCATCATGACGGACGCGGACGTGGACGGCAGCCACATCCGCACCCTGTTGCTCACCTTCTTCTTCCGGCAGATGCCGGAGATCATCGAGCAGGGCTACCTGTACATCGCCCAGCCACCACTTTACCGGGCCAAGCGCGGGCAATCGGAGGTCTACCTCAAGGACGACCGGGCCATGGAGCGGCACTTGATCGAGACCGCCCTTGGCGACCTGCGCCTGACCCTGGCCGACGGCACGACCCTGACCGGCGAGGATCTGCGGGCGCTGGCCGAGCAGGCACGCCTGATCCGTCATTCGGTGGCCAGCATGGGCCGGCGCGTGCCGTCGTTCATCCTGGAGCAGTTGGCGGTGGCGGACGCTTTTGACCCGGAGGTGCTGGCCGACCCGGCGCGCGCGGGGGACCGTGCCGCCGAGGTGGCCGCGCGCCTGGACACCCTGGAAGCGGAGGCCGAGCGCGGGTGGCGCGGCGAGGTGCGTCCCGGTGACGGCGGCCTGCGGTTCACGCGCACCCTGCGAGGCGTGACCGAGCGTCACCGCATCGACACCACACTGCTGCACAGTGCCGAAGCGCTCTACCTGCACAGCCAGGCGGATCACCTGACAGCCCACTATGGTCAGCCCGCGACCCTTACGGTCCGCGATCAGCCGACGACCATTTACGGTCCGGCGGGCCTGGCCGACGCGGTCATGGAAGCGGGCCGGCGTGGCGTGTCGCTGTCGCGTTACAAAGGCCTGGGCGAGATGAACCCGGAGCAGCTTTGGGAAACCACGCTGGACCCCAACGCCCGCTCGCTCTTGCAGGTGCGGGTCAGCCAGGCCGACGAGGCCGAAGGCATCTTCTCACGGTTGATGGGTGACCTGGTGGAGCCCCGGCGCGACTTCATCCAGGAAAACGCGCTCAACGTGGTGAATCTGGATATCTGACGCGCGCGAGGCGGGCGCCACGGCGATTTTCCGACAGTGGGGTTGAGTCTTCCGTCCCGAAGTCCCACCCTCTTAGGCACGGTGGGGTGGACGACTGATGCGTGCGGTGTCCGCCCCTTATCGTTTCACCGCTGAAGCGGAAAGGAGGGTCCCTTGGCGACCATCACCCTGACCAAGGACAACATCGAGGACGTCATCCGCGCCGACAACATGGTGATCGTGGACTTCTGGGCCGACTGGTGCGAGCCCTGCAAGTCATTCGCGCCGGTGTTCGACAAGGTGAGTGAAAACCATCCCGACGTCACCTTCGCCAAGGTGGACGTGGAACAGGAAGTGGAACTGGCTCAAGGCTTTAACATCCGCTCCATTCCCACCGTGGCGGTGCTGCGCGATCGCGTGATGCTGTTCAACCAGGCCGGCGCGCTGCCGGAAAGCGACCTGGAAAGCGTCGTCAGCCAGGGCAAATCGGTGGATATGGACTCGGTCCACGCCGAGATCGCCCGCCAGCAGACCGCCGAGGAGGCGGGACAAACCGGCACGGCCTAGAGAAAGACGGCGACCGCGACCGGCCACCGTCCCGTCACATCCTCGATAAAAACGCGGGGACAAAAGCGCGGGGAAAAACCGACTTGGGCTCCCCGGCGATACAGGTCAGCCCGACTCGGGCATCTCCTGGGAAAAGCCGATCACCGCGCCGACAGCGTCGCGCAAAATGGCCATACGATAGCTCGCCGCCTCAAACGGCGGGCGCAGCACTTCGGCGCCAGCCTCGGCCGCGGCCTTGACAGAGGCGTCGACGTCGTTGCAAGCGATGTAGGCAAACCAGTGCGGCGGGATGCCCTCAAACGCGCTGCCGTCCATCTTGAATAGCCCGGCGACCGGCGCGTAGCCCTTGTAGGCAACCCAGTAGGTGCCCGCGTCATCGAACGCCTTGAAGGTCCAGCCCATGACCGCGCCATAGAAGGCCTTGGCGCCCTCCATGTCGCGGGTCATCAACTCGTTCCAGCAAAACTCGGCGTGGGGATTGGGCATGGCGGCGAGGCTCCGTGCGGTGGCGACGATCGACGCGCGTCGGTGCAAGTCTGGGCTTCACCATAACCCGACTCTTTCACTAGGCCAATGGCGATAAGAGCACCCCACCAGCATGGACAGGTCGACGGGCGTCGGGCACTGTACGCGCCTTCCGACAAAGGACGTCCACCCCGTGCCCGATCCCAACACCGCGCCGCCGTCATCCGCCACCGCGACCGTCCAACCCGACACCGCCACACACGAGGCCGCCGCCCGGCGCCGCGCCGGACTGTCGGCGGCCCTGAGCGCCTACGTGTTCTGGGGCCTGTCGCCGGCGCTGTATCACCCGCTGGGACACGTGGCGCCTTTGGAGGTGATGGCCCACCGCATCGTCTGGGCTTTGGTGTTCGCCCTGCCGCTCGTGGTGGCCTTTGGTCAGACGGCCACGGTGGCGCGGCTCCTGACGAAGCCCAGGGGACTGCTGGTGTTCACGGCCAGCGCATTGGTCATCTCCGTCAACTGGCTCACCTTCATCTATGCAACGGGCAGCGGCCAGAAGCTGGACTCCAGCATGGGCTACTACATCTTCCCGTTGACCACCGTGCTGCTCGGAGCGCTCTTCCTGGGTGAGCGTCCCAACGCGCGCCAGGGCGCGGCGATCGCGCTGGCCCTGGTGGGGGTGATGGTGATGCTGGTCGGATTGGGGCGGCTGCCTTGGATCGCCCTGGTGCTGGCGGTCAGCTTCGGCACCTACGGCTTGCTGCGCAAGATCGCCCCGGCCGAGGCCCTGGTGGGATTCACGCTGGAGGTGATCCTTCTGGCGCCGCTGGCCCTCGGCTGGCTGGCGTGGCTCCATTGGGGTGGGACCGGCGCCCTGGCGACGGGAACCGCCTTCGACGTGACCCTCCTGGTGATCGTCGGCCCGGCCACGGCGCTGCCGCTGCTGCTGTTCGCGGTGGGGGCGCGCCGCTTGCCGCTGGGCACCCTGGGCATGCTGCAATACATCAACCCGACCCTGCAGTTCGCCATGGCCGTGGTGATCTACGGCGAACCCTTCACGGCCGTTCACGCCGTGACCTTCGTCCTGGTGTGGGCGGGGGTGGCGTTGTACGCCATCGACCCGGCAGCGCTGCGGCGCCGGGCATCACGCCGACCCTAACACGGCCGGCTCAGGACCCGCTGGCGAGACCGGTCGATGACACCGGCGGGTCGACGGACAGTGCGGGTTCCGCACCCAGGCCCAGCATATCCACCACCGGCCCCCAGGCCGGGCGCGTGACCTCCAACCCGGTTTCCAAGCCCGTGCCGAGCGTGTCCGCCAGGCCCAGGCTTCCGACGATCATCAGGCCCAGAATGATGAGGCCGATCACCTGTACCCCACCGAACAGCCACATCAGGCGGCTCAGGCGGGTCAAGCGCCGCTCCAGGGCGGCCGGACCCGTGTCGGTTTCGCCCATCTCCTGGAGGGTCGCGCGCACACGGTCGATGAAGGTCAGGGAGACATAGGCCTCAAGGGTGCGCACGGCCTCGGTGAGGTCACGCAACACCGTGTCGGTGTCGGGAGCCGCTGCGGCGACGGGATCCGCATCGGGCGCGACACGCGCGGTAAGGGCGTCGACGGCCTTGCGCATATCGCGCACCTCGGCGCGCAACTCGATCAGGGCCTGAAGGCCCGCGGGACGCGGTGGCGGCGGCTTGGCGGCGGCCGCCGGTACGCCGGCCGCTGGCGTCGGCGATGGGTGTGGTTGTGCCGCCTCAGGGCCACGACCCGCGACCTCTTTGTTCGCGACGTCGGGTGCCGCCTCGGCCGCCTGAGAACTCGCAGGCTGAGGACCCATGGTCACGGTGACCCGGCCTGGGTGCGCATCGGCGTCGGCGTTGGTCTGGACGGAATCGGCCGTTGCCGGGGTCGCGGACGCGCCCTGGGCATTGGGATCGCTCATGAAAACGGTGTTCCTTGCGGCTTCGGTCGTTCGTTGATACCTCCGCACACTGATCCAGACAAGAAATGCAATCTACGTTCTTTTGTCTGGATCGAAAGTGCACCAAATTCAAAGCATGGCGCGGCACCTTATGCCCTCAAGGACACTCCCCCTGAACGCATAAGGTCCAGCACTTGGCTCTTTGGACCCGGCGGTGTCGCAAAATCACCTGAGCACGACCGTAGTTCAATCCATGGTCGGCCGGCCGGCGGCAAGCCCCAGGCGGGCGGCGGCCACCACGGCGCCGGTGCGATTGTTCACCTTCAGCGCTTTGAGGATCGCCGTCACGTGCAATTTCACGGTCCCCTCGGACAGGCCAAGGGCGCGGGCGATTTCCTTGTTGGACTGGCCCTGTCCAAGCAGCGCCAAAACCTCGCGCTGACGCGGGGTGAGTGGCACGTCAGCCATCGGGCGGGCTGGTGGACCTTCGGCATGGCTGGCGACGCCGTCCATGGCCTGCAAGGGAAGGGCCTGTTGTAGCGCCGCCACCTCCCGGTCTTCCAGCAGGGCTGGTGGGAGGTATACGCCGCCCGACAACACCAGCCGCAGGGCGCCGATCATCACCTTGCCGCTGGAGGTCTTGGGAATGAAGCCGGCCGCTCCCAGGCGCACCGCGTCCAGCACCAGACGCCGGTCCTCGGCCGCCGTCAGCACGACCAGGGGGGCCGCGCCCACCGCCTGCTTCAGGGCCGACAGACCTTCGTTCCAGGCCATGCCGGGCATCACCAGATCCATCAGCACCAAGTCGGGCGACGGCGACTCGGTGGCGCGCGCGAGCGCTTCGTCGAAAGTGCTGGCTTCCACGATCTCCAGGTCCGGGTCCAGGTCGTCCAGCACCAGGCGCAATCCGTCCCGGAAAAGTTCGTGATCGTCGGCGATCAATATCCTCACGAGAGACCCTCGCCCTGCCCGCCATGGATCCGATCATCGACACCGCTGTAACCGGCCCGCCGTCAGCATCCATTGCGATGAGTTTAAAAGGCTTCGTCGCCGCTGGCAAAGTTTCCGTGCGCATTGCCGGCGCGAACACGCACGGGCGGCCGTTCGTTCCGGACGCGCGACACCGTAAAGCCCCGCGGGGCGATCGTATATGAACCGGCACCGTTCTTTACACCCGAGCACAAGATCATCACACAAACAACCTTAGGAACAAGAAGCGATATCTTTACTCGTCAAGCCTCATCGCGAGTCTGGGTCATAAGATGCAGGCAAAACAACCCAAAGGCGCAAGGCGGCGCCCCTCGCTCGGGACGACCTCCCCTTGCGTCAATGGACCGCGACTTCTCTTGCAATGATAGGCGATACTTCCATTTTTCAAACGTCATCGCCCCGTAAAGCGCCTGACCGGTCGTTGACCCAGCTCCGGGGCCTGCTCCATCATTCGCGCTTCGTGCCCCGCCCGGTAAGGACATGCCACCATGATCCGTCACGTCGCCCGCGCCGCGCGCCTGGCCAGCCTGATGGCCATCATCACCCTGCTTGCGCCCCTGCTGGTCTGGACGTCCTCCGTCCGTGCCGAGACGCCGCCCGACATGGCGGTGATCGTCTGGCAGTTGGACGAGTTGATCACCCTCGACCCCGCCGAGGCCTACGAGTTCTCCGGCGCCGAAATCGCGGCCAACGTCTATGACCGGCTGGTCTACTACGACATCGACGACACCGACACCATCCACGGCGGCATCGCCGAGCGGTGGGACATCAGCGACGATGGCCGCACGTTCACCTTTCACATCCGCGAGGGCATCACGTTCCACTCCGGCAACCCGGTGACCGCCCAGGACGTGGCCTGGTCGCTGCAGCGGGTGGTGCGGCTGAACAAGGGGCCGGCCTTCATCCTGGGAGCGTTCGGCCTGACGCCGGAGAACGTTGCCGCGCGGGTGCGGGCCGTGGACGATCACACCCTCGTGTTCGAGACCGACAAGCGCTACGCCCCCAGCTTCGTCCTCAATTGCCTGGGCTCCTGGGTCAGCTCGGTTTTGGACAGCAAGACCGTGATGGCCCACGACGAGAATGGCGACCTGGGCAATGGCTGGCTGAAGACCCATGTGGCCGGCTCCGGGCCGTTCACCTTGGCCCTGTGGCGGCCCAACGAGATGGTGGTGCTGGATCGCTTCGAGGGCTACTGGCGCGGCGCCCCGGAAATGAAGCGCGTGGCCTTGCGCCACGTGCCGGTCAGCGCTCCGCAGCGGCTGATGCTGGAGAAGGGCGACGCCGACATCGCCCGCAACCTGAGCCCGGACGACCTGGCGGCCCTGACCGGCAACCCCGACATCACCATCCGACAAGTGCCTCAAGGGGCCATCTATTATCTCGGCTTGAACCAGAAGAACCCGATCCTCGCCGATCCCAGCGTGCGCGAGGCGCTCAAGTGGCTGATCGACTACGAGGGCATCGAGCGCGCCATTCTCCAGGGCACCAAGGTGCGGCACCAGTCCTTCCTGCCCGCCGGGTTCCTGGGGGCCATCGACGACCGGCCCTATAGCCTGGATCTGGACAAGGCCCGCGCCCTGCTCAAGGACGCCGGGCTGGAGTCCGGCTTCTCGATCACGATGGATGTGCGCAACACCTATCCCACCGTCGAGGTGGCCCAGGCCATTCAGGCCACCTGGGCCCAAGTGGGCATCGACCTGGAGATCATCCCCGGCGACAACAGACAGACCCTGACCAAGTACCGCGCCCGCCAGCACGATATCTACATCGGCCGCTGGGCGCCTGACTTCCTGGATCCGCATGCCAACGCCGTGGGCTTCGCCTGGAATCCGGACAACGCCGACGACAGCCCCTATCGGCTGCTGGCCTGGCGCAATGCCTGGGATATCCCGGAGATGACGGCGCAAACCGAAGCCGCGCTGGCCGAACCGGACGTGGGCGAGCGCCGGCGGATGTACGAGGCCCTACAGCGCGCGCACCAGGCCACCTCGCCATTCGTTCTGATGTTCCAGGACATCGCCGTCGTGGCCGAGCGAACCGGCGTGACCGGCTTCGAGGTCGGCCCGAACTTCGACGTCGTCTACTACCGCAACATCTCCAAGAGCGGCGGGCAAGAATAGCGTAAGGAGGTGATATCTTTGATATCGTCCCTCCGTGCAGGTATGCTTGAGCGGGTATGCTGGGGATGTAGGGTTGAAGGCGGGATTACCTTTCATGGCCAGCCTGATTGTGCGCAACCTTGATGACGACCTGAAGGCGCGTCTGCGTCGGCGGGCGGCGGAGCATGGCCGGTCAATGGAGGCGGAAGCGCGCGCCATTCTGGATGCGACCCTGCGGCCAAAGGATCCGGACGAAAGCGTCGGCGCACTCTTCGTGCGCCTGTTCGGTCCGGACGACGGGGTCGACCTCGCCCCTTACCTGCCACCACGCGACATGGGGCGGGAGCCGCCATCGTTTGACTGAAGGGGGTCGTCTCCGTGTCCGTTATCCTGGACACCAACGTGGTGTCGGATGCCATGCGCCCAACACCGGACCCGGCGGTGTCACGCTGGCTGCGCGGTCTGTCCACGGAGCACGCGGCCATCACCGTCGTCACGGTTGAGGAAGTTTTCTACGGCCTTGGCCTGCTGCCCGACGGACGCCGCCGGATGAGCCTGGAGGCGTCGTTCCGATCCATCCTGGCCACGCTCACGATCGTCGGCTTTGACATACCGTCGGCCACCCATTGCGCGGCCATCCGCGCCAGCAGACGGGATGCGGGGCACCCCATCAGTCTCGCGGATGCGCAGATCGCCGGCATTGTCCGAGCCCAAGGGCACTCCTTGGCGACTCGAAACGTGCGGGACTTCGACGGATGCGGACTGGATGTCGTTAATCCCTGGGTCGATCCCGGAGTCACACCCGGGACCGCGCATGACTGAGGTCTCGACCGATCGTCGTCTTGCCTTCCGCCGCGTCGCCGGCGGCACCGCGCGTCTCGCGGTGACGGTGGCGATCACGCTCCTGGGCCTGTTGGCGGTGACGTTCGTGATCGGCCGGGTGGTGCCTGTCGACCCGGTATTGGCCATGCTCGGCGACCGCGCCTCGGAGGCCGCTTATGAGGCGGCGCGCATAGACCTGGGCCTGGACCAACCCCTGTGGCGTCAGTTCCTGGCCTATGTGGGCGATGCGCTCCGGGGCGATTTCGGCGCCTCGGTGCTGACCGGCCGCCCGGTGCTGGAGGACGTGGCCCGGGTGTTCCCCGCCACCCTGGAACTGGCCACCCTGGCCACCCTGGTCGGCGTCGCCGCCGGCGTGCCGGCGGGCGTGCTGGCCGCCGCCCGCCAGGGCACCTGGATCGACCACGTCATCCGGGTTGTCGGGCTGGTGGGCTATTCGGTGCCGGTGTTCTGGCTAGGGTTGATGGGCCTGCTGGTGTTCTACGCCCGCCTGGACTGGGTGGCCGGACCGGGCCGCATCGACATCCTCTACGAAGGTCTCGTCCCCAGCATCACCGGCCTGATCCTGCTCGACGCCGCCCTGGCCGGGCAGTGGGATGTGTTCCGGAACGCCCTGGACCACATCATCCTGCCAGCGCTGATCCTGGGCTACTTCAGCCTGGCCTACATCAGCCGCATGACCCGCAGCCTGATGCTCGATCAACTGCGCCAGGAGTACATCACCACCGCCCGCGTCAAGGGCCTGCCCGAGCGCGCCGTGATCTGGCGCCATGCCCTGGGCAACGCGGCGGTGCCTTTGGTGACCGTGATCGCCCTGTCCTACGCCACCCTGCTGGAGGGCTCGGTGCTGACCGAGATCGTCTTCTCTTGGCCGGGACTGGGCTCCTACATCACCAACTCGCTGCTCAACGCCGATATGAACGCGGTGCTGGGCGGAACGGTCGTGGTCGGCGCCGTGTTCATCGGCCTCAACCTGCTATCGGACGGGCTCTACCGGCTGCTGGATCCGAGGGCGCGGCCATGAGCGGACCGGTGCGTGCCTATCTGCTGGCCGAAGCCCCAGCGTCGCGCCGCCAGGCGTGGCTGGGCGGGGCCTATCGCACATGGCTTCTGTTCCGGCGCAACCCGCTGGCCATGGCCGGGCTGGCGGTGGTGCTGGCCTTGCTGGTGATGGCGGCGCTCGGGCCGGCGCTGGCGCCGCACGACCCGCTGACCCAGCACCTGGACCTTCGGCTGATGCCGCCCGGCACCCCGGGCTACCTGCTCGGCACCGACGAACTGGGGCGTGACATCCTGTCGCGACTGCTGCACGGCGCGCGCGTCACCCTGGCCATCGTGATCATGGTGGCGGCCATCGTCGCCCCGCTGGGCTTGCTGGTGGGCACCGTGGCCGGCACCGCCGGGGGCTGGGTGGACACCGTGTTGATGCGCCTGACCGACATCTTCCTGGCCTTCCCGCGCCTCATCCTCGCGCTGGCCCTGGTGGCCGCCCTGGGGCCGGGCATCGAGAACGCGGTGATCGCCATCGCCCTGACCACCTGGCCGCCCTATGCGCGGATCGCCCGCGCCGAGACCTTGACCGTCCGGGGCAGTGACTTCATCGCCGCCGCCCGCTTGCAAGGCGCCTCCCCGGCGCGCCTGGTCGTCGGCCACATCATGCCGCTCTGCCTCAATTCGGTGATCGTGCGCGTCACCCTGGACATGGCGGGGATCATCCTGACCGCCGCCGGGCTGGGCTTCCTGGGCCTCGGCGCCCAGCCACCGATGCCGGAGTGGGGTGCGATGGTGGCCAGCGGCCACGGCGTGCTGCTGGACCACTGGTGGGTGGCGACCATTCCGGGCCTGGCCATCTTCGTGGTGGCCCTGGGGTTCAACCTGCTGGGCGACGGGCTGCGGGACGTGCTCGACCCCCGCGCCGGGCGAGGATAAGCGGCGATGACGGCGCCCCTTCTGGAGATCGAGTCCCTGCGCGTGACGTTCCCCACCGAGACCGGCGTGGTCGAGGCCGTGCGCGGCGTGTCGCTGACCGTGGGCCGGGGCGAGCGGGTGGGCTTGGTGGGCGAATCCGGCTCCGGCAAGACCCTGACCGGGCGCGCCGTGCTTGGCCTGGTCCGGCCGCCGGCCCGGGTCTCGGCCGCGCGCCTGGCCTTCGACGGCCAGGACCTGCGAGGCCTGCCCGAACGCGCCCATCGTCGCCTGCGCGGCCGGCGCATGGCCATGATCCTCCAGGACCCGCGCTACAGCCTGAACCCGGTGATGCGGGTCGGCGCCCAGGTGATCGAGGCCATCCGCACCGCCGAGCCCGCCCTGTCGCGCCGCGCCGCCCGGGACCGCGCCGCCGAGGCCCTGGCCGCCGTTCGCCTGACCGATACGGACCGGGTGCTCAACGCCTGGCCCCACGAGGTGTCCGGTGGCATGGGCCAGCGGGTGATGATCGCCATGATGATCGCCCTGGGGCCGGACCTGCTGATCGCCGACGAGCCGACCAGCGCGCTGGATGTCACGGTGCGCCTGCAGGTGCTGGCCATCCTCGACGACCTGGTGCGGGCGCGGGGGATGGGGCTGCTGCTGATCTCCCATGACCTGCCGCTGGTGGCCGGTTTCTGCGACCGGGTGGCCGTGCTCTATGCCGGCCGGGTGATGGAGACCCGCGCCGCCGCCGACCTGCCGAGGGCGTGCCATCCTTATACGCGGGGACTGCTGGCGGCGCTGCCCACCCTGGCGGACGGGCCGCGCGCGGACCTGCCGGTGCTCAGCCGGGACCCGGCCTGGTTGACGGAGGACACCCATCCATGATTCGGGCCCGGGACCTGACCGCGACCTTCCGCGCCGGAACCCGCGTCGTCCAGGCGGTGCGCGACGTCTCGCTGGACGTGGCCCCGGGCGAGGTGTTCGGCCTGGTGGGCGAAAGCGGCTGCGGCAAGTCCACGGTGCTGCGGGTGCTGGCCGGCCTGGTCCGGGAGTGGTCCGGGACGATCACCATCGCCGGCGCCTCCCAGGGCCGGCGCCGCGACAAGGCATTCGCCCGCACCGCGCAAATGGTGTTTCAGGACCCCTACGGCAGCCTGCATCCCCGCCACACCGTCGACCGCGCCCTGTCCGAGCCCTTGCGCATCCATCGTCGGACCGACGACCTGGACGACCGTGTCCTGGCCAGTCTGGACGCGGTGGGCCTGCACCGCTCGTTCCGGTTCCGCTATCCCCATCAGCTTTCGGGCGGCCAGCGCCAGCGGGTGGCCATCGCCCGGGCGCTGATCCTGGAGCCGTCGGTGTTGTTGCTCGACGAACCGACCAGCGCGCTCGACGTCTCGGTGCAGGCGGAGATCCTCAACCTGCTGCGTCGCCTGCGGTCCGAACGGGACCTGACCATGATCCTGGTCAGCCATGACCTCGCCGTGGTCGGCCACATGGCCGACCGGCTGGCGGTGATGCGCGACGGCGCGATCGTCGAGGAGATGACCGTGGACCGCCTGGCCCGGGGCGAAGCCGGCCATGCCTACACGCACCAGCTTCTGCGCGCCGCCCAGGGTTACGACCGCGCCACCGCCCAGGCGTTGCTGGCGGAGGGGTAGCCACGCGACCACCCCGTGCGCGTGACCGCGTTGATCCGCGACAGAGGCATGGCCACGAAATCGCCATCGAAATTGCCATCCCGGGACCATGGCGGCCGGACCCGTCCGGGGCTATGTTTGGAGCATGGAACGGTCCCCGCCTCCCTCGCGCGGACAGGCGCCCCCGGGTCGCCGCCCCGCCCCCGCCGCCGACCCGCCGGGCGCCGCCCTGCCCCGTGGGCCGTTGCGGTTGTCCGCCCTGGCGCTGCTGATCGAGGACCTGGCGCGGCGGCTGTGGCCGGCCTTCACCTGGGGGGCGCTGACGCTGGCGGCGCTGCTGTCGGACCTGCTGCCGCATCTGCCGGGGTGGCTGCATCTGCTGGCGCTGACGGCGCTGCTGTCCATGACGGCGGCCACCCTGACCCAGGGCCTGCGCGGGTGGCGTCCCCCCAACCGGGCGCGGGCGCGAGCGCGGCTGGAGGCCGCCGACGGGACCGAGACCCATCGGCCATGGACAGCCGCCGCCGACTCCCTGGCCCTGGGCGCCGATGACCCGCTGAGCCGCGCCCTGTGGTCACGCCACCAGGCCGCCATGGCGGCCCGTGCCAAGGCGCTCCGCCCGTCCCCACCCCGGCCGCGCCTGGCCCGTCACGACCCTCAAGCTTTCCGCATCCTGGCCCTGATCCTGCTGTTCGTGGCCACGACGGTCGCCTGGTCCGACCCCTGGGCACGGCTGGAGCGCGGCCTGTCGCCGCGCCTGGGCACCCCGCCACCGCCGGTTCTGGCACAGCTCTGGATCACGCCGCCCGACTACACCGGGCAGGCGCCGCTGTACCTGCAAACCCGCCCGGACGGCCCGGAAGGCGCCGAGGACGGTCCCTTGTCGCTGCCCGCCGATCTCGCGGCGGCCGGCCTGCCACCGCTGTCGGCGGAACCGGTGACGGTGCCCGTTGGCAGCACCGTCCTGGCGCTCTTGCGCGGCGGGCGCGGCCCCGGACGCCTCGACTTGGGACCGGTCGCCGGAAACACCCCCCTCGACCTGGCGGCCATGGGCGACGGCGGACAACGGTTGGAGACCACCCTTGAGGCAGGCGCGCGCCTCCGCCTGATCCAGGACGGGCGGATCCTCATCGACCGTCCCCTGATCGTGGCACCGGACCGGCCGCCCACCATCGCCTTTGCCCAGCCGCCGGCGGCCGATGAGCGGGGCGCCCTGCGGCTGGTCTATCGGGCCGACGATGATCACGGCATCGCCACGGTGCGGGCCCTGATCCGCGCGACCGGCGAGCAACGTCTGGGCGATCCCCTGGACCTGGACCTGCCGCCGCCCCCATCCCTGCCCGGCCAGGCCGCGGCCCATGACCCCGAGGAGGCGCGTCGCGACCTGCGCGCCCACCCTTGGGCCGGCACGCCGGTCACACTGCGCTTGCGCGCCGAGGACGCACGCGGTCAAACGGCCGAGACCGCGACCATCACCCTGATCCTGCCGGAGCGGCGGTTCACCCACCCAGTGGCCCAGGCGGTGGCCGACCTGCGCCGCGCCCTGGTCCTGGACCCGGACCGTGCCGACGCCGTGTCCCTGGGCCTGCATGCTCTCGCCGACAACCCGGGGGCCTTCGACGAGCGGCTGCCCGTGTTCCTGGCCTTGAAGGCCGCCGCCGCGCGGCTATCCCTGGCTCCGGACGGTCGCGCCCGTGCCGAGGACCTGCCGCCCCTGTGGGCGATCGCCCTGGCGCTGGAAGACGGCAGCCTGGCGCTCGCCCGACGCTCCCTTGACGACGCGCGCGCGGCCCTGCGCGAGGCCATCGAGGACGGCGCACCAACCGAGGAGATCCAGCGGCGGCTGGAGGCGGTGCGCGAGGCCATGGCGCGGTTGCTGGAAAGCCTGGCCGAGACCTTGCCGCTGGCCAGTTTGCCCCTGTCCGCGCCGCTGCCGGACATGGGGCCGATGCTGCGCCCGGATGACATCGGCCGCATGCTCGATGATCTGGCCGCCCTGAACGACCTGGGGGCGGAGGAGGCGGCCCGGGCCATGCTGGATCAGTTGGACCGCCTGTTGGAGCAGTTGGAGGCGGCGCGCGCCCCGACCGCCGAGGAACTCCGGGCGATGGCGGACATGGCCGAGATGGCCCAAAGACTCCGTGACTTGGCCGATCGACAGCAAGAGTTGCTGGATGAGACCTTCGCCCAGAATCCGCAGGCCGACGATGGTGACCGCGCCGGATCGTCCGGCAACCCGCTCGCCGACCTGCTCGACGGCGTGCCTCCGCATCGCCTGCCGCCCGCTCTCAATGGCCTGGGCCTCGGGGAGCCGCCCCCCTTCGACCTCGGGCCAGACGGTGGCGGACCGCCCCCCACCGTCGACGACCTGCGCCGCTGGCTGGACCAACCGCCGTCCCCCGACACCCGACGTTCGGAGACGCCGGCGCCGGAGGACAGCCAGGCCGAGAACGCACCGTCCGATGCCACCCGCGACTTGGCGGCGCGTCAACAGGCGTTGCGACGGCTTCTGGAGGACCTGATGGCCGACCTCGGCGAACGCCTGGGCGACGTGCCGTCCGCCCTGGGCGAGGCCAATCTGGCCATGCGCCAGGCCGAACAGGCCTTGGCCGAGGGCGATACCGGCGCCGCCACGCGCGCGCAGGGCCGCGCCCTGGAGGCCCTGCGCCAGGGTGGTGCGGACGTCATGGCCGGTATGGCCGGGCAGATGGGCCTGGGGACCCTTGGCCTGGGGGGCATGCCAGGCATGCCCGGACTGCGGCCAGGGTTCGGACGGGGGTGGGGTCAGCAGGGCCGCGACCCTCTGGATCGGCCCACCGGCGGCACGCTGGATGATGACTCCGTGCGTCTGCCCAACGAAGGGGACGCCCGCCGCGCCCGCGAGATTCTCCAGGAATTGCGCCGTCGCGCCAACGACGCCGACCGGCCACCGCCGGAACGCGACTACCTGGATCGCTTGATCGAGCCGTTCTGATCGGAAAAGGGTGACGGGTCGTCACGGGAGCCTCCTGGTTCCCCGCCGACAGCACAGCCGTGGTTGAAACCCTCGGGGCCGGGACCCATACTCTGGCTGCGGGCATCGACCGAGCCGCAAGCCGGCGGGGATCTCGGATGTGTTCGCCCCCCACTCCCCATGCACGATACTCCGGAAAGCGCATCATCATGCAGGTCACCATCAACGGCGAATCCCGTGTTCTCGACTCTTCCCTGTCCGTGGCCGATCTTCTGGCCAACATGGGCCTGGACGGTCGCAAGGTAGCCGTGGAGCGCAACCGCGAGATCGTACCCCGCGCCACCTATGGCGACGCCCGGGTCCAGGACGGCGATACCCTGGAAATCGTGCACTTCATCGGCGGCGGCGCGCCCGACACGGCGGCGGCCAGCCTGGACGCCGAGGACGACAGTTTCGTGGTGGCCGGCCGGCGCTTCCATTCTCGTTTGCTGGTGGGCACCGGCAAGTACAAGGACTTTGAGGAGACCGCCCGCGCCCTGGAGGCCAGCGGCGCCGAGATCGTCACCGTCGCGGTGCGCCGGGTGAACGTCTCCGACCCCAATCAGCCCATGCTGATGGATTTCGTGGACCCCAATGTCTACACCTACCTGCCCAACACCGCCGGCTGCTTCACCGCCGACGACGCCGTGCGCACCTTGCGGCTGGCGCGCGAGGCCGGCGGCTGGGACTTGGTGAAATTGGAGGTCCTGGGCGACCAGAAGACCCTTTATCCCAACATGCCCGAGACCTTCGCGGCCGCCGAGGCGCTAATCGCCGATGGCTTCCAGGTGATGGTCTATTGCAACGACGATCCCATCGCCGCCAAGCGGCTGGAGGACATGGGGTGCGTGGCCATCATGCCGCTAGGGTCCATGATCGGCTCCGGCCTGGGCATCATCAACCCGGTCAACATCCGCCTGATCAAGGAGCAGTGCGCGGTGCCGGTGCTGGTGGATGCCGGCGTGGGCTGTGCCTCCGACGTGGCCGTGGCCATGGAGCTGGGGGTGGACGGGGTGCTGCTCAACACCGCCATCGCCGGAGCCGCCGATCCCATCCGCATGGCCAAGGCGATGAAGCTGGCGGTGGAGGCCGGGCGCCTGTCCTACCGCGCCGGCCGCATCCCCAAGAAGCGCTACGCCGACCCCAGTTCACCACTGGCGGGGCTGATCTGACGATCGGCTGTCCTTGTATACCGACCGTCCTTGGCCCTGACTCGTCAGGCCCAAGGACACACGCCGCCCCGGACGCCCCACGAAGCGCTCCGAAGGCGCTCTCACGGCGTCATCACACTCACTTGCTGGGCGACCCGCCGGTGGTATCGCGGAACACCATGTCCAGCGCGATGCCGGCACTGACCTTCTTGACCGACTTGGTCGAGTTGCGGGGCAAGGGAATGCGGTGATCAATACAGTACTTAATAAGCACCGCCGCCAAATGCGGGCCACCCATGGACAGTGAACTCTGGTGCCCTTCTCGAGTTTGCACGGCGATAGAGATTTCCAACGGGTCGGCACGGCGAATCGTACTGTCCAGGAGTCTCGCTCCCTTGAACATCTGTTCGTTCGCCGCCATGAAATCCTGCAAGGCCTGGTTAAACTCTCCTTGAGTCAACACGACGCGGCGCATTTCTATTGGCATGATCCCAAGCCCGCACCATTCTTTTTGGAAATACCCGCAGAGGTCGCCGTTCTTGGCCAACCATACACTGCCCGGGTCGCGGGGTGCCAAAGAAAAATGGAGGTGTCGTAAAGCGAATGGCCAGGGATATAGGTCTTTGGTCTAGGCAACTTTGACCTTAGGTGGAGTCGGATCCGGCCCACACCCCCACGCCGGCCAGGAACGCCAGGATGTGCGGGCCGGCGCCATGGTCGAAGAGATCCACGTGGCCGCCCTCCGGGAAGAGGATATCCGCCGCATGGGGGTTTCCGGCCGCCTGCGCTTCTTCCACCAGGGCTCGCCCCATGGAGGGGGGCACGACACGGTCATGTTCGCCGCGCAGCGCCAGCAACGGGGCCTCTAACCGCCGAACGTCGTCCCTGTTGTCGAAGGGATGGCGTAGCAGGCCGTCGACCATAAACAATCCATACTGGCGCCAGACCATGGCGGCGATGGAGGTGAAAGCGCCTTCCAGCACCACGGCGGCCGCGCCGTGCTCGGCGGCCAACGGCAAGGCGCTCCCGGAACCGATGGATTCGCCATAGAACACGCGACGGTCCGGACCAATGCCCTCGGCGTCCAGAAGGCCCAAGGCCGCCCGCCCGGCGGCAAGAAAGGACTCCTCGCCCGGTCGCCCGGGGTTGCCGTTGTACCCCGGTTGCCCCACCAGCATCACGCCGAAGCCGTTGTCCAGGAAGAAGCGCACCTTGTCCATGCGCTGGATCCAGTTGCCGCCGTTGCCCTGGAAATAGATCACCACCGGGCCGGACCCGCCGCCGGAGGGCGGCGCGAACCAGGAGGTCATGGTCAGGCCGTCGGCGCTGGTGGCCGTCACCGGCCGCAGTTCGGGCGCGGCCGTCTGCGTGGGGGGCGGTGGCGGCGGCCCTGGATGGAACATGAAGCGTTCCTGAAACACGTACAACGAGGCACCATAGGCCACGTACAGGGCCACGCCGGCGCCGATGGCCGCCGGAATCCATCCCATCATGCGCACGCTGCCTCCTGTCGTCTGTCCGGCGCGTCTTTGTCCTGGTTCGGTCGTCAGCCCTCGTCGCCGGTCACCTGCACCCGCGCCGCCAGCGCCGCCGACATGAACGGGTTGAGGTCGCCGTCCAGGACCCCCTGGGTGTCCGAGGTTTCGACCCCTGTGCGCAGGTCCTTGACCATCTGGTAGGGCTGCAACACGTAGGATCGGATCTGGTGACCCCAGCCGATATCCGTCTTGCTGTCCGCCAGGGCCTGGGCCGCTTCCTCGCGCTTCTGCAACTCCATCTCATACAGGCGCGCGCGCAGCATGGTCCAGCAGTGCGCGCGGTTCTGGTGCTGAGAACGCTCCGATTGGCACTGCACAACGATGCCCGACGGCATATGCGTGATGCGCACGGCGCTGTCGGTGCGGTTGACATGCTGGCCACCGGCCCCGGAGGCGCGATAGGTGTCGATGCGGCAGTCGCCTTCGTTGACCTCGATCTCGATGCTGTCGTCGATCACCGGATAGACCCACACCGAGGAAAAGCTGGTGTGGCGCCGCGCCGAGCTGTCGAAGGGCGAGATGCGCACCAGCCGGTGCACCCCGCTTTCGGTCTTCAGCCAGCCATAGGCATTGGCCCCCTCGACACGCACGGTGCAGGACTTGATGCCCGCCTCCTCGCCCTCGCTTTCTTCCAGGGCAACGACCTTGTAGCCCTCGGACTCGGCCCAGCGGGTGTACATGCGCGCCAGCATGCGCGCCCAGTCCTGGGCCTCGGTGCCGCCGGCGCCCGCGTTCACCTGCAGGAAGCAGTCGTTGCCGTCGGCCTCCCCGGACAGCAGGCTCTCCAACTGGCGGCGGTCGGCCTCGGCCTTCAGGGCGCGCAACTGGTCCATGCCCTCGATGATGCTGTCTTCGTCGTCCTCCGCCTCGCCCAGTTCGATGAGCGTGATGGCATCCTCAAGACTGGTCTCCAGGGCACGGAAGCCGGAGATGGATGTATCAAGCTGGGTGCGCTCACGCATCAGTTTCTGGGCCGCGCCGGCATCGTTCCAGAGGTCGGGATCCTCGGCCAGCGCGTTCACCTCGTCCAGGCGACGCAGGGCGTTATCCCAGTCAAAGATGCCTCCTCAGCAGGGCCATCGCCTGCTTGATCTCGTCCACCAGGGCCTGGGCCTCGGCGCGCATGAAACGCCTCCGTCTCGGGATTGCAACCGGCGCCGCTCCGGCTCGATACGATGGGGCGGCGAGCGGAGGACAATAGTCAACCGGCGCGGGGGCGTAAAGTCCGGCAGGCCGCGTGCGGCCGTTCTCAAGATGGGCCTGCGCGGTGGCGCGTGCCGACGACTCCCACGATCGATCGGCAGGGCGCGCCCAACGGTCGCGCCCTGCGCTCAATCGTTGCGCAGACGCAGGATCTCCCCCAGAACCGCACGTGCCAATCAAAAACCAAGCACCCCACCATCCTGATCAACCGTTTCGAGAGACCGGCGGCGGCGAGTCCATGGCCTTCGGAGTGGGGTCAGGTTCCACGGGTACGAGAGCGAGACAACGGATAGCCTTATAAGGGCACATGAATATATAGTTCTCTCAAAAAGTGTAAAAACCGATTCCTTTCTCGGATGCGCGGACACATTATCCTGGTTCTTCTGACCGTTAGGGATCTTTCGGGGCAGGAATCGACGCTTCTCCGCGTCTGTCTTTGCCTCTATCCTGAGACCGCCGTGGATGGATTGGCCGGTCCTCGGGGCACCGATCTGAGTCGGCGTCCCGGACATCGAGATCCAATGCCCCACCGCAAGACCCGGTCGCGTTCGACAAAGAGACGTCCCAAGGGAGGAACACACCCATGACCCGACTCCTGACCACGGTTGCCGGCGCCGGCCTCGCGCTCGGCATGGCGCTGGCAAGCCCCGCCATGGCCTCGGACCTGTGCCAGGATGGCGAAATCGTCATCAAGTTCAGCCATGTCACCAACACCGACAAGCATCCGAAGGGCATCGCCGCGTCGCTGCTGGCGGATCGCGTCAACAGCGAGATGGACGGCGTGGCCTGCATGGAGGTCTATCCCAACTCCACCCTCTACAACGATGACAAGGTGCTGGAGGCGATGCTGGCCGGCGATGTGCAGTTGGCCGCACCCTCGCTGTCCAAGTTCGAGAAGTTCACCAAGCAGTTCCGCCTGTTCGACCTGCCCTTCGTGTTCGAGGACATCGAGGCGGTGGACCGCTTCCAGACCTCCGAGCACGGCCAGGCGATGCTGGATTCCATGCAGCGCCGCGGCCTGCAGGGGCTGGCCTTCTGGCACAATGGCATGAAGCAGCTGTCCGCCAGCCAGCCACTGCTGATGCCCGGCGATGCCGAGGGCCTGAAATTGCGCATCCAGCAGTCGGACGTGCGACAGGCGCAGAGCGCGGCACTGGGCGGCAACCCGCAGAAGATGGCCTTCTCCGAGGTGTACGGCGCGCTACAGCAGGGCGTCGTGGACGGCCAGGAGAACACCTGGTCCAACATCTACGGCCAGAAGTTCTTCGAGGTTCAGGACGGCATCACCGAGACCAACCACGGCATTCTCGACTATCTGGTGGTCACCTCCACCGAGTGGCTGGCGGGCCTGCCCGAGGATGTGCGCACGCAGTTCCTGCAGATCCTCCAGGAGGTCACCGAAACCCGCAACGCCGAGTCCTATGCGGTCAACCAGCGCAACAAGGACCTGATCGTCGAGGCCGGCGGCATCGTGCGTACGCTCACCGACGAGCAACGCGCTCAGTGGGTCGAGGCCATGAAGCCTGTGTGGGAGCAGTTCATGGAGGACGTTGGGCAGGACCTGCTGGACGCGGCCGTGGCCTCCAACGACACCCAATAAGTCCCGCGTCAGGCTGTGTGATGGCGGTGGCCCGGCCCGAGTGCCGGGCCATCGTCGTATCTGGCCGATCGGTCTGTTGCAGCGCACACGGACCGGTCCAGACAGGGGCATCCCAACATTCGGGAGGATCGGGCCATGCAAGCATCGGCCGCGAAGCCGCCGACCAGCGTCATCGATGCGATCGAGCGGGTGGGCATCGCCACCGTACTCGGCCTGATGACCTTGGTCACCTTTGCCAATGTGGTGGCACGGTACGTCTTCAATTCGAACATCCTGTGGGCCCTGGAGACCACGGTCTTCCTGTTCGCCTGGCTGATCCTTCTGGGCGCCTCTCATGGCGTCAAGATTTCGGCGCATATCGGCGTCGACCTGATCCTGAACCTGGTTCCCTCCAGCCTGCGCAGGGTGATGGTGCTGCTGTCGGTGGGCCTGTGCCTGGTGTTCAGTGGCCTGTTGCTGGCCGGTGCCTGGCAGTACTGGTGGCCGTTCGCCACAACGCGGGCCTGGTTCGAGGTCAATGACATTCCGATGGTCTTCTTCCCCGATCTGATGGCCGACGTGTTCAACGAAGGGGAAGAGTACGAGAAAATGCCGCGCTTCATCCCCTACGCGGCCCTGCCCATCGGCCTGTTGTTGCTGACGCTGCGGTTCCTCCAGGCCGGCTGGCAGATCGCGACAGGTCGCCGGGACATGCTGATCCCCAGCCATGACGCCGAGAGCGAGGAGATGTTGGCTGAGATGAGCCGCGAGGCCGACGCCGACACGCTGGAACAGGTCTTGCACGCGTCACGTCAGGACAGGGAGCGCTAAGCCATGTCCGTCGCCCTTCTCTTCGTCATGGTGATCGGCTTCATGCTGCTGGGCGTGCCGGTCGCCGTTTCCCTGGGCCTGTCGAGCACCATCTTCCTGCTGGTCTATTCCGAGGCCTCGCTCGGCTCCATCGCCCAAACGCTGTTCGCCGCCTTCGATGGCCACTACACCCTGCTGGCCATCCCGTTCTTCGTTCTCGCCTCGGCCTTCATGTCGACCGGCGGCGTGGCGCGACGCATCATCCGCTTCGCCATCGCCTGCGTCGGCCATTTCAGGGGTGGTCTGGCGATGGCCTGCGTCTTCGCGTGCACGCTGTTCGCCGCCCTGTCGGGGTCGTCGCCGGCGACCGTGGTGGCCATCGGCTCCATCGTCATCGCCGGCATGCGCCAAGTGGGCTATACGCGTGACTTCGCCGCCGGCGTCATCGCAAACGCTGGAACGCTGGGGATTCTGATTCCGCCGTCCATCGTCATGGTGGTCTACGCCGCGTCGGTCGACGTGTCGGTCGGGCGCATGTTCCTGGCTGGCGTCATTCCGGGGCTGATCGAGGGCCTGATGCTCATGGCCGGAATCTACATCATCGCCCGCATCCGCAACCTGCCGGCACAGGACTGGACGGGATGGCGTGAGATTCTAGCCTCCGGGTGGGATGCGGCCTGGGGCCTGTTCCTGATCGTGATCATTCTCGGCGGCATCTACGGCGGTGTCTTCACGCCCACCGAGGCCGCCGCCGTGGCCGCCGTCTACGCCTTCCTGATCGCCAACTTCGTCTACCGGGACATGGGGCCGTTCGCCCAGGGCCTGGGGCCGAAGCGCCTGATCCTGTGGAAGGCGCTCAGCGTGCTGTGGCACAAGGACACCCAGCACGCCCTTTACGAGGCCGGCAAGCTGACCATCATGCTGATGTTCATCATCGCCAACGCGCTGATCCTGAAGCACGTGCTGACCGAGGAACAGATCCCGCAGATGATCGCCGAGGCCATGCTGGGCGCCGGTCTGGGCCCGCTCATGTTCCTGGTCATCGTCAACGTCATCCTGCTGATCGGCGGCCAGTTCATGGAACCGTCGGGCCTGATCGTCATCGTCGCCCCGCTGGTCTTCCCGATCGCCATGGAACTGGGTATCGACCCCATTCACCTGGGCATCATCATGGTGGTGAACATGGAAATCGGCATGATCACCCCGCCGGTGGGGCTCAACCTGTTCGTCACCTCGGGGGTGGCGAACATGCCCATGTACGACGTCGTCCGGGCCCAGCTCCCCTTCCTGCTCATTTCGGTCATGTTCCTGATCCTGATCACCTACGTCCCGTGGCTGTCCACCTTCCTGCCGACATTGATGATGGGTCCTGAACTCATCACCCAGTGACGGATACAACGCCCCCGGTCCCTCGCGCACGGATCCAGACAAAAGATGCGGCCTGCATTTTTTGTCTGGTTCGAAAGCGCATTAAATTCAGCATCTTGTGCAGCGACGTTTGCATTCAAGGGTGACTCCCTTGAATGCGTCGCCGCACGCGGGCGCGCATCCTCGGGACCGGCGGGACACAGCCGTGCGATCAGAGCCGGAGCCATCGGTACGGGCCACTGTGACAGGCCCATCCTGAGAACGGCTGCCGTGCGGTGGACGCGGTTCCTTTATCGCCCGTTCTGGTCTAGAACCGACCACTGCCGTTCGCCGCGCGATGGTCCGGCCATCCTCTCGCCATCCGGCCGGCCTATTCACCCAAGACGAGACGAGACCCCTCCCATGACGCAAGCCCTTTCCCTGTGCGTGTTCTGCGGCGCCCGAACCGGAACCCGTCCCGCCCTGGTCGAGGCCGCGCGGCGGCTGGGCAGGTGTATCGGCGAGGGCGGCAGTACGCTGGTCTTCGGCGGCGGCCGGGTTGGCCTGATGGGCGAGTTGGCGCGGGCCACCCTGGCCGCGGGCGGTCATGTGGCGGGCTTCATTCCCGAACACCTGGCGCGGATCGAGGTGGCCGACGAGAGCCTGCCCGAGTTGCACATCGTCAGCGACATGCACAGCCGCAAGCTGGGCATGTTCGAGCGCGCCCAGGCGTTCTGTGTCTTGCCGGGAGGACTCGGCACCCTGGACGAGACCTTCGAGATCCTGACGTGGCGCCAACTCGGCCTGCACGACAAGCCGATGGTGCTGCTCAACCTCGAAGGCTACTGGGATCCACTGCTGGCCCTGGTGGACCAGGTCATTGATCAGGGCTTCGCGCCGCCCGAGAACCGCCGCTTGTTTTCGGTGGTCGAAACACCCGAGGCGGTGATCCCCACCCTGGTGACGCTGCTGGCGCGTACGCCACCGACACCGGCCGCGCCGGGACACGACGCGCGCGCCCTCGGTTAACCCGAGGGGGGCCAGGGTCAAAGGCACCCGTGCCCTCCAACCCGCTGAAGACAGCCACCTTCCGTGATCCGGTCAGGTCGCCCCGCCCAAGGGCGCGGCGCGACCGGCGGCCATGGCGTCAGGCCAGGAACTTGCTGACGGTTTGCAGGAAATTGGCCACCGAGATCGGCTTGGCGATGTAACCCTCGCAGCCACCCTCGCGGATTTTCTCCTCGTCGCCCTTCATGGCGAAGGCGGTGACGGCGACCACCGGAATGGACTTCAGGTCATCGTCTTCCTTCAGCATCTTGGTGATCTCCAGGCCGGAGATCTCGGGAAGCTGAATGTCCATGAGGATAAGGTCGGGGCGATGCTGTCGTGCGATCCCCATGACCTCGCGACCATCCGCCGTTTGCAAGGTCCGGTATCCGTGCGCTTGCAGCAGGTCGTTGAACAGCTTCATGTTCAGTTCGTTATCTTCAACGATCAGAATGGTCTTGGACATGGGTCGCCTACCTGGTTGTCAGCGCCTTACTTGATGTGGGGAGCACCCCCAGAAGGTCCGTGACCTGGGCCTGTTGATCGCCCTGCCCCGCTGGGGCGGTCACCCCGCCCTTTGTATAAGGGAACCGCGCGAGATCCAACAGTCCCCGTCGCGCCTGGATTCACCTTTTCGATCCATCAACGGCGGCCTCGGCGCGGGAGGGTGGTGCCTGTCCGTCGACACTCCGGGATCCCCCCCGCAGGGCGGCGATCGCCAACAGGCCCCAACCGGCCATGAAGGCGGTGCCACCGAATGGCGCCGCCAGCGCCACCGGCCACGCCGTCAGGGCCAGCGTGTAGAGCGTGCCGCAGAACAGCACGATGCCGAGCGCGAAGGCGACGCCGGCCGCGCGCACCCAACCGCCGCTCACGTCCGCGCGCGCGCGGGCGAGCAAGCCGCATAGAATCAGGCCGATGGCGTGCACCATCTGGTAGCGGGCGGCCTTGTCCACCAAGGCCACCGCGCGCGCATCCCCTCGGGCCTCCAGCCCATGCGCGGCAAAGGCCCCCATGGCCACCGCCATCAGAGCGGCGACGGCACCGAAAACAATCCAGGGGCGCGCAGGACCCACGGCAGGCTCCCATGTCGAGCGGAAAGGAACGCGCCCCATAGGTGCGCCGGCGGCGGCGCCGGGTCAAGCGCGAGACCGCATCCACCGTCCGGTCACGCCACCTCCGGCGTGGACCGCAAAAAAAGGAGGCGGAACCATGCGATCCCGCCCCAGTCTGGTCATGAGGGTAAAGAGGATGCAAGCAGCCGCCGCGAACCCGCATCGATCCGAAAGCCGTTCCGGTCCCGGGCGATAACGGATCCCCGTCAGCCATGATCAGCATAGGTCAATCCGTCGTCGCCCCCTGTGACCCGTGTCACAAACACTGTTTTTGAAGCGAGATGGTTATAATGTTTCGTAAAATTGCATGAATCCACGATGTCGCGAGCGCGAGCCAGGCCCCAATTCGAATCAATACGTGCATCCTCATCCCAACGGATGACCCCGAGGCGATCGTTCGACGCAGATACGGGGACAAGCAGGAAATTGGTTTAATTTGTGTTTTAAGGGCTTTGCGCACCCAGTGCGCATTTTTTCCTTGCCTGTGGTCAGCCCGTTTGTTACCGTCATGACATCGACGTTGATCTTGGCGTCTTTAACCCTCGGAAGGGAGGGCCGCGTCATGTTGCGATTCCTGCTGTTCTTCCGGTATGCCATGGCTTTCCATGGTCACCCGATGGAGGATCATGTTGCCTCCGAGGAGGCTGCCTTTGGCCGCCGTCTGCTGAAGACGACCGCCGTCAAACCTGTCATTGCTCGGCCAGCCTGAAGAGGCCGATCATGACCCGCACCGTGATCCGACCGCTGAAGCGGTGAGTGAGAAGCTGGCGCGACGCCTGGACGTGGATGAAACGGCTGGCGGGACGCCAGCTTTTTTTATGAGTCGTCGTGGAATAGCGGGGTTGGTGGAGCCATGGGTTCGGTGGCGTTCTGCCGAAACACCCCCTCCCCAACCCTCCCGACTTTTCATGGGGAGGAAGTCCGGTGGGCGACAGGTGGACCCTTGCTCCTCCACCATTTATGGGAGATTGGGAGGGGGGTGATTGGAAGCGCCACGCCAGAGGGGTCCCTGGACCAAGACGGCAATAGCCCGCGTCGTTCCGGCCCGTTTGGTCCCCGGACGTTCGTGATGAACCAAAAAAAGCAGTCCAGGGCAGACGCACACGTCGCCCTGGACTGCTTCAGCGCTTCCGCGCCTTACGGTGACGCCTATCTCATTCACACTTCTTCGTTTGCGCTACGCGAAGCTTTGCTTCCCCGTCATTGCGAGGAGCTTTCGCTCCGAAGCAATCCAGGACAAAGGGCATTGTCTTCCGCCCTGGATTGCTTCGCCCGCATCAAAAAATGCGGGCTCGCAATGACGTGGCTTTGCACCTGGGAAGCTGTAACGTCTTGATCCATAGACAGAAAAAAGTGTGACTCGCGTAGACGGTGACGCGGAGGTCGGACCTCAGTCCTGAGGTGCCTTGAGGTCCTCGCCGGTTTCCTGGTCGACCTGCTTCATGGTCAGCTTGACCTTGCCGCGATCGTCGAAGCCCAGTACCTTGACCTTCACCATGTCGCCCTGGTTGACCACGTCGGTCACCTTCTGCGGCCGCTTCTGCGACAGCTCCGAGATGTGCACCAGGCCGTCGCGGGCGCCCAGGAAGTTCACGAAGGCGCCGAACTCGACCACCTTGACCACCTTGCCGTTGTAGACCACGCCGATCTCCGGCTCGGCGGCGATACCCTTGATCCACTCCACGGCACGCTCGGCATTGGCCGAGTCGGTGGCGGCGATCTTGATGGTGCCGTCGTCCTCGATGTCGATCTTGGTCTGGGTGGTCTCGGTGATCTCGCGGATCACCTTGCCGCCGCTGCCGATGACCTCGCGGACCTTGGATGGATTGATCTTGATGGTGGTGATGCGCGGCGCGTTGCCCGAGACCTCGTCGCGGGCGCTGGTCAAGCCCTTGGCCATCTCGCCCAGGATATGCAGGCGACCGTCGCGCGCCTGGGTGAGCGCCACCTCCATGATTTCCTTGGTGATGGAGGTGATCTTGATGTCCATCTGCAGGGCGGTGACACCGTCTTCGGTGCCGGCCACCTTGAAGTCCATGTCGCCGAGGTGGTCCTCGTCACCCAGGATGTCGGACAGCACGGCGAAGCGGTCGTCTTCCTTGATCAGGCCCATGGCGATACCGGCCACCGGGCGCGGCATGGGCACGCCGGCGTCCATCAACGCCAGGGAAGAACCGCAGACCGTGGCCATGGACGAGGAGCCGTTGGACTCGGTGATCTCCGAAACCACGCGCATGGTGTAGGGGAAGTCGGCCTTGGGCGGCAGCAGCGGACGGACGGCGCGCCAGGCCAGCTTGCCGTGGCCGATTTCGCGCCGGCCCGGGCTGCCCAGTCGGCCGGTCTCGCCCACCGAATAGGGCGGGAAGTTGTAGTGCAGCATGAAGTTGGAGCGGTACTCCCCTTCCAAAGCGTCGATGATCTGCTCGTCCTGGCCGGTGCCCAGGGTGGCGACCACCATCGCCTGGGTCTCGCCACGGGTGAACAGGGCCGAGCCATGGGCGCGTGGCAGGAAGCCCACCTCCACCTCGATGGGGCGCACCGTCCTGGTGTCGCGGCCATCGATGCGCTGACCGGTTTCCAGAATGGAGCCGCGCACAATGTCGGCCTCCAGCGCCTTGAACGCGCCGGGCATCAGCGCCTGGCCGGCCTCGTCCTCGGCGAAGGCCTCGGCCACCTGGGCGCGCACCGCGTCCACCTTGTGATGGCGCTCCTGCTTGTCGGGCTCGGCATAAGCGGCCCTCAGGCCCTCGGCGGCAACCTCGCGCACCTTGGCGGCCACGGCCTCGGCCTCCGGCGGCGGCTCGGGCACTTCGCGCGGCTCGCGCGCCGCCTGCTCGGCCAGATCGATGATGGCGTCGATCACCGGCTGGAACTGCTGGTGACCGAATGTCACGGCGTCCAGCATGGTCTGCTCGGACAGTTCCTCGGCCTCGGATTCGACCATCAGCACGCCGTCGCGGGTGCCGGCCACCACCAGGTCCAGGGCGGACTCCTTGACCTGCTCCAGGGTCGGGTTCAGCACCAGCTGACCATCAATGTGGCCGACGCGGGCGGCACCGATGGGACCCAGGAAGGGCAGCCCGGAGAGGGTCAGGGCCGCCGAGGCGCCGATCATGGAGACGATGTCCGGATCGTTTTCCATGTCATGGCTGAGCACCGTGCAGACGACCTGGGTCTCGCACTTGTAGCCCTTGTGGAACAGCGGCCGGATGGGGCGGTCGATCAACCGCGAGACCAGGGTTTCTTTCTCGGAGGGCCGACCCTCGCGCTTGAAGAAACCGCCGGGAATCTTGCCGGCGGCGAAGGTCTTTTCCTGGTAGTGGACGGTCAGCGGGAAGAAGTCGATTCCCGGGCGCGCGGTTGTCTCACCGACGGCGGTGCACAGCACCGTGGTCTCGCCGAGCGAGGCCAGGACCGCGCCATCCGCCTGGCGGGCGATGCGGCCGGTCTCCAGGACCAGCCGGCGGCCGCCCCAATCGAGTTCGGAGCGGGATACCTTGAACATGGACATGCGTCTTGTCTTTCCGTTGCAGGCTCGTCGCCGCCCGTATGCGCACCCGCCGGCCGCAGACTCGCGCGAGGGCCGGGCGCCCCGGTTCGCCGACGGCACGGCGCGCGCCACGAGCCGGCCGCGCCATCCGTGGGGATGGCGTGGGGCGGAGTCGCGGGGCGGTCGCGGCGGGACGAAACGGGGGGCCGGGGTCTCGGCCGAACCGATCAGGGGTCCGGCGTGCCGGGAGCGGGACCCGGAGCCAAGGCCCGGGATCCGCGACGCGCGGGGGGCGCTGGCCCGCGATCGGCGTGAGGATCGGCACGTCCCGCCCGACAACGGATGGGGACTCGGTGGCCGGCTCACTGCGCCCTGATGGCCCGTGGAGAAAAGCGAGGGGCACGGGCCGACCCCCTTTACTTGCGCAGGCCAAGTCGGCCGATCAGGCTTTCATAGCGGGCCTGTTCGCATTTCTTGACATAGTCCAGCAGCCGCCGGCGCTGGCCCACCATCATCAGCAAGCCACGGCGGGAGTGGGTGTCCTTCTTATGGACCTTTAGGTGTTCGGTCAGGTTGCTGATCCGCTCGGTCAAGATGGCCACCTGCACCTCGGGAGACCCGGTGTCCCCCTCCTTGGTGGCGTATTCCTTGATGAGGTCCTGCTTGCGTTCGGCAGTGATCGACATCGTGTGCTCCATGAAGCCAGGGCAGGCGCGCCCCGGCGCGGTCGATGAGGCCAGGGCACGGGTGCCCCGGGCGCACGGGAAGCCCTGGCCGATCGCGGAGATCGCAACCCGCCGGGCGGTTCGGTCCATGACAGAAAGCCGGGCCAACGCAGGCGGCTCCGGCTCGTTCCGTCACAGATTCAGGACGCGGACCGGACGAACCTCGCCGCCAACAATCCGCACCATCGCCACCAAGCGAGACCCTGCCATGGCCCGCAGGACCATGTCAGTGCTGCCCCCTTCCACGGGTGCCCGGGACAGAACCGGCAGCGCGGCCAGCGGCTGTCCCTGGGACAGGCGGCGGGCTTCCACCTCCGTCAGGGCCAGGGCCGGGATGTCGTCCAGCGCGGTCTCGACGGACAGGAGAAGCTCGGAAGGGTCGAGACTATGCCCGAGGGCCTCGATTTTTTCCAGGGAAATCGCCCGCGATTCATCGAAGGGACCGCAGGCCAGCCGGCGCAACCCATCCATATGGGCGCAGGTCCCGAGGCGTCTCGCCAGGTCTCGGGCCAGGGAGCGCATGTAGGTGCCCTTGCCCGCGCGTACCAGCAGCGTCAGGTGGTTCGGATCGGCCTGGGCCTCGGCTTCGGTGGTCAGGATATCGATGGAGTCGATCCGCACCACGCGCGCCCGCAGGTCCACCGGCTGGTCGGCGCGGGCCAGATCATAGGCCCGCTTGCCGTCCACCTTGATGGCGGAAAACCGGGGCGGTACCTGCTCTACCGCGCCCAGGAAAGCCGGCAGGGCGGCCCGCGCGTCGTCCAGCGTGGGACGATGGTCACTGGTCTCGGTGACCTGGCCCTCGGCGTCGTCGGTGTCGCGGGCCTCGCCCCAGCGGATCCCGAGGCGGTAAACCTTGCGGCCGTCCATCACGTGACTGACCGTTTTGGTCGCCTCACCCAGGGCGATGGGCAGAATCCCGGTGGCCAGAGGGTCCAGGGTGCCGCCGTGGCCGACCTTGGCCGCCCCGGTCATGCGACGCACCAGGGACACCACGCGCGTCGACGTGATGCCCTGCGGTTTGTCGACCACCATCCAGCCGTGGATCGGCTTGCCCGTCCGCCTACGCCCCATCGCGCCGTCCGCTGTCGGGATCGTCGGCATCACCGTCCTGCTGCTCCTGATCCAGGTCGCGGGCCACGTCCGGGCTGTGCAGGATGGCATCGATGCGGTCAGCGGTGTCGAAGGTCTCATCCACCGCGAAGCTCAACTCGGGCACATAGCGCAGCTTCACGCGGCGGGCCAACTCGTGGCGCAGGAACGGCTTGACGCGCTTGAAGCCCTCCAGCGTCTCGGCCTCGGCGGCATCCCCGCCGCCCAGGGGAACCACATAGACGGTGGCGTTGCGCAGGTCGGGGCTGACGCGCACCTCGGTGACGGTCACCGGGCGCCCCGCCAGGGCGGGGTCTCGGATATCGCCGCGCTCCAGGGTCCAGGCCAGGGCATGGCGCAGTTCCTCGCCGACGCGCAACTGGCGCTGGCCAGGGGCGCGGGCGGATACGGTCGGGCCGGTGGAGCGATCGGCGCCACGTCTCATGATGACGGGATTCCTTACGTGACTCAGCAATTGGGGACTGGGGAGAGATACCGCGATCGCCGGGCCAAGGAAACCACCAAGGCAGGCACCAGCAGGTCTCGGGAGCGGACAGCGCACCGCCCTCCCTCTGAACGATACGCCGCCGGCCGCTCTCGCGGCCGTCGAGCGCACCCTCCGAGGCTGAGGCTCCCGGGTGTCGTGTGGATCCGTCTTGCGGTCCCGTGTCCACGCGTTCGAGACGGGCGAGCCACGCGTCCCGCCCCCCGCCAACAGACGACCCGGGGAGCCGGCACCGAACACCCGTGTGACCACGGGCTCGCCTTTCGGAGAGGCGGACGGGCCTAAAGCTCCGCCGCCACTTCCTCCAGTTCGAAGCACTCGATCATGTCACCGACCTGAAGGTCATGATAGTTCTCGAAGGACATGCCGCATTCGTAACCCTCGCGCACCTCGCGGACATCGTCCTTGAAGCGCTTGAGCTGCCCCAGGCTGCCTTCGTGAATGACCACGTCGTCGCGCAGCAGACGCACCTTGGCACCGCGCTTGACCACGCCCTCGGTGATCATGCAGCCCGCCACCTTGCCCACCTTGGTGATGTTGAACACCTCGCGGATCTGGGCGTAGCCGATGAAGTTCTCCTTGAAGGTGGGCTCCAGCATACCGGCCAGCAGCGCCTTCACGTCGTCGGCAACGTTATAGATGATGCTGTAGTAGCGGATCTCGACGCCGTCGCGCCGGGCCATCTCGCGAGCCTGCGGATTGGCGCGGACGTTGAAGCCGATGATCAGCGCATCGGACGCCTTGGCCAGCGTGATGTCGCTTTCGTTGATGCCACCGACCGCCGAATGCAGCACCCGCACCCGGACCTCGTCGCTGCCCATCTTCTCGAGCGTACCGATGAGCGCCTCGACCGAGCCCTGCACATCGCCCTTGATGACGACCGGCAGTTCCTTGGCCTCGCCGGCCTGGATGCGCTCGAACATCTGCTCCATGGTGCCGCGCGCGGACTTGACGAACTGGGCCTCGCGGTCCTTGCGCTGGCGATAGCCGGAGACCTCGCGGGCCTGGGCCTCGTCCTCGACGACGATGAAATCGTCGCCGGCTTCGGGCGTGCCGTTGAAGCCCAACACCTCGGCGGGGATGGCCGGACCGGCCTCCTCCATGCGCTCGCCGCGCTCGTTGACCAGGGCGCGGACCCGGCCCCACTCCTTGCCGCAGACGAAGGTATCGCCCACCCGCAGGGTCCCGCGCTGGATCAGCACCGTGGCGACGGACCCGCGACCGCGCTCCATCTTGGCCTCGATCACCGCGCCCTCGGCCACGCGGTCGGCGTTGGCCTTCAGGTCCAGCAACTCGGCCTGGAGAAGCAAGGCTTCCTCAAGCTTGTCCAGATGCAGCCGCTTCTTGGCCGAGACCTCGACGCAAAGGACATCGCCACCCATCTGCTCCACCACCACCTCGTGGTTCAGCAGCGCGGTGCGCACCTTGTCGGGATCAGCCTCGGGAAGGTCGACCTTGTTGATGGCCACCACCATCGGCACCTTGGCCGCCTGGGCGTGGCGGATGGCCTCGATGGTCTGCGGCATGATGCCGTCATTGGCCGCCACCACCAGCACCACGATGTCGGTGACATGCGCACCGCGCGCCCGCATGGCCGTGAAGGCGGCGTGGCCCGGCGTGTCGATGTAGGTGACGCGCGCCCCGGATGCCGACTGCACCTGATAGGCGCCGATGTGCTGGGTGATGCCGCCGGCCTCGCCGGAGACCACGTCGGACTCGCGCAACGCATCCAACAGCGACGTCTTGCCATGGTCCACGTGGCCCATGACCGTGACCACCGGCGGCCGGGACTTCAGGGTGTCGTCCTCGTCGGGGCCAGAGACCAAACCGATTTCGACGTCGGCGTCGGAGACGCGCTTGGCCTTGTGGCCGAACTCCTCGATCACCAGTTCGGCGGTGTCGGCGTCGATGACCTGGTTGATGGTGGCCATGACGCCCAGCTTCATGAGCGACTTGACCACGTTGCCGCCGCGCTCGGCCATGCGGTTGGCCAGTTCCTGGACCGTGATGGTCTCGGGCAGCGTCACCTCGCGGATGACCCGCTCCAGGCTATGCGCTGATTGCTGCTTGCGCCGTTCCTTCTGCTGGGCGCGGCGCATGGCGGCCATGGACCGGCCACGCTCCGACCGGTCATCGCCGGTCAGCACCGAGGAAATGGTGAGCTTGCCGCGCCGCTTGGGCTCGGCGCGCTTGGTCGAGGGCGTCTTGGCCGGCGCCTTGGCCGCCGGCGTGGCGGCGGCTCCCCGGCGCGCGGGCGCCTCTTCATCGGCTTCACGGCCGGTGGCCGGACGGCTTCGGGGCGCGGGGCGAGCAGCCCGCTCCCCATCGCCGGCACCAGCCTCGGCCTCCGCGCGGGGCCGCCGGGCAGACGCCTCCGTGGGCGCGGCCGGCGCGGCGCTGTCCGGCGCCTTGGCGGGCTCGGCACGCGGTGGGACCGCGGGCGCCTCGGGCGCGCGCTTGGCCTCTTCCTCGGCCTTGCGCTTGGCCTCTTCCTCCTCGGCCTTGCGGCGCGCCTCTTCCTCGGCCCTGCGCTTGGCCTCTTCCTCCTCGGCCTTGCGGCGCGCCTCTTCCTCGGCCTTGCGGCGCGCCTCTTCCTCGGCCTTGCGGCGCGCCTCTTC
>Ga0126339_10000058_pt1 | contig 38631 bp, 28 predicted proteins | sample OrbTmetagenome_2_FD_92532 | JGI IMG/M metagenome (GOLD analysis project Ga0126339, IMG submission 92532) | Coral microbial communities from Petempiche,Puerto Morelos, Mexico - Orbicella T R C metagenome | ecosystem: Host-associated > Invertebrates > Cnidaria > Coral | place: Petempiche,Puerto...
ATGTAAGATAGGTCTTGGGCTAAACTCATCAAATTTGTTACAAGCATATTGCATCTTATTTTGATGAGTTCTTGTGCACACAAGGGCCTTGCAAAGGTAAGTTTTGCACAATCCGGTCACATGGTGTGGAATTAATTATGCTGGGACGCAAGCTACACAGTGGGACTTTCAAAACAAAGGAAAGTCTGGCTGGACTGGTACGAGTTCCTTTGTTGTGGAAGTCCCACTGTGTAACTTGCGTCCCAGCGTAATTAATTCCATACCATGTGACCAGATCGTGCAAAGGGCCTATTCAAAATCCCAAATTTGGTATTGAAAAGTAAAGAGTATCACATGAAATTCCTGCTCAAATGCTTTAAGTCAAGATTTTTTTTATATATTTAGGCCCTCCTCCACAAACTTTAAAAGTAAGAATCAGCTTGCATGACACAATATACAGTACCACATGAAAGTACTGCTCAATAGCTTTAATTTGAATGGTCACACAGTAGAGTTCTTCTCTGAGAGTAAAATTCTCTGAAAACACTTTTAACTGTCATGACACTTTAGATGTGCTGTTTGCCTCAGTGTTATTAACAAAAGCTTTTTTTGTTAAAATAGGCTGTAGAAGACGCAGGAGGCAAAGCAGAGGAAGTGACGCAAGATGACGATAAACTTAACCAAGACTTGAAAGATATGAGGGAAGCTTTGGAGGAGAAATCCAAAAAGCTCGCAGAACGAACTGAAGGTGCTGCTAAGTATGATATTTTTAACACAGGGATCGTACTGTTTTAGAGCTGTGTGTTATGTCTTTAACTTATTAATAAGTGTTATAAAGTAAACATTATGTCAGGGTGTACATGTTGTTTAATTATTTTCAATTAAATATTAATTTTGGAAACCAAACCTTTGAATGGCCAACTATGATCTTGTCAGTACTTCAATGGTATTGAATGAGTTGCATGAAGCAAATTGCCCAAATTTCAGGTTTGAACATTTGTAGGCATGGTATTGCTATGTTACAGTCCTTAGAAAGACACTTTAATTTCACAGTTGCTCTCTCCACCCATATAGTACAAGCCCAGGTTGTTCGAAAGGTGGATAATGCTATTTACCGCATAAATCACTGTCCAGCAGATAGCATGGTTTGTTTTATTAGTACTCGTCCACTGGATAGCGATTTATCCAGTGGATAGTGTTATCCAGCCTTCCAACTACTGGGGCCTGTTGAATTTTTGGGCCACCTTGCTGGGGCGATGGGGAGGGGGGTAACTTGTTTTGACCTGAAATAAATGTGGGGTAGCATTACTTTTTGTTACGAAAAATTGTCTAAGCCTATTTCTAGAACAATCTAGAACCGGAAGTCATTTGCCGTGACCAATTTGTATAGGAACATTCCAGAACATTCTAATCCTTATGTAATTTCTCAGATTAGAAAATGTGTCAACTACTTAATTTAGTTCCAAATAGAAGTTTCTAGAACTTTAAGCCTCATGTATATTAGAGCGAGAGGTTCTGCTGTAAAAGAGATTGATTCAAATTTGAAGAAGCTTAGTGCTGTAAATTCGCGAAGTTATCTTACGGAAATAAATTAGTTTGTTGCTGTTACCAGCGATCCTGAGTTCTGTCTGGAAACAACCCTGCTCTACAACGATACTCGTAACACTTTTGACTAGTGTAACAACTGTGCTCCAGAATTGTTTACATTTAAACAATTTAAATTTTAAAAAAAATTGAATTAAATTTATTTTGTTTATTTTTTCTCATCATATCTGACATTATTTCACCCACAGAGCTTGAGAAAACAAAGAAGGATTTGGCTGCCTTGAAAGAACAAGCTGCTGGACTGACACGGGAATATGACAGGTTGTTGGAGGAGCACTCCAAAGCACAGGTGGGTGGAGAGGGAAGGGTTTATTATATGAAGGCCCCTGCCCAAAGGTTGTTATCTGGAGGACTACCCTCCCCTCCCTCCCTTCCCAGTGTCTTGCAAATCTTCAAACACTTTAGGACCCCATACTTGAATTCTAGCAAATGAGAATTTAACTTCAATTGGGAAACTTAGGTGTCAAATTTGTCATGATCACATTACATATTTTACCCAGACAGGCCTTACTAATAACATATTTTATTTGTTCTTTTTATTTTTTCCGGATATGTAGGCTCAGTTGGAGAAAGATGAGAACCAAACAGGAGAAGAAAAGAAAGACAACTAAAAGCATCTTCAGTACTCTGATTTGAGAGATGCAACCAGATGAATGGCATCACTAATATTATTATTAGTTTCAGTAAATGAGGTTAATATTTACAAGATAGTTCCAATTAATTAAGATCTGAGGGCAGAAGGTTGATATGTAATGTTTTGATTTGTACTCGCTGGTCAATATTATCGTTCTTCGCGTCAGTTGCACATGATAGAAATGATCACACCTATAGACAAGTCAACTATCTTTTGGATGTATCGCTATGACATATATAACTTAAATTAACATTAAGTGGCTTCCTCACACGAGTGTACCACATTGTAGTGAAAAAAATTTGTCAACTGGAATGACAGCAGTGTGTGAAAATCATTTTACGTGGGCTGCAGGTTTTGGTGAGGAAAAAACATTTGTTGGTTTTGTTACAAGTTCAGTTCATTTACAGGGAGGTTTATAGCCTAAAGACAAGAATTTCATGGTAAGAAATTGTTTCTCTTCATTTTCTTTCTGGTTACTTTTGACATTGTGTTTGTAGTTTTGGTCTGAATTACGTTCTTTTCCCCATTGTTGGCAAGTCACAGGGAAAAAATTGCAACTTTCATTTTATTTTGGTGTAAAAATGTGGTTTATGAAACATGAGTGTGAAGAGAAACAGTCTCATTTACAAGACTAATATTTTTAGAGAAAACTTAAATTTAGCGGACTTAGAAATGTCTTGAAACTCCCTTATTTATTTAACTTACAAGAAATAAATTGAGAAATTGTTTAAACATTTCAGATTTCATCACTTAAGTCAGGTTAAAATCAAAGAAATCCCTCAATTACAAATTCAAACCACAAAATTCAGTTGGAACAAAAATAGTAGCCAGTTATAAATTATGAACCAATTATACGTTTAATAAACTTTTTACAGAGTACTTAACTTTAGCTAGCATGGTATTGTTGTTAAATGAAATAAATGTTAGCTCCAAGACATTTCATTCATGTGTGGTTCTTTGAGAATGAAAATATTGCACCCATCTTACCTCTTTTTTCTACCTGCCCCACCCCACCCCACAAATATCTTTGGAGTCCAGGGGGGATTGTTAGTCAAGGCAAGACCATGAAAACAAGCAGAAGTCGCCTCCCAAGTGTAAACTTTTGCAGCTCAGTTTACTTTTCTTCACATTGACCCCTATTAAATGACCCCCTTTGGGGAGATGGACAGTGGCCCCATAATAGAGGTAAAAACAATAGAAAAGCTCTCATCGGGACTTGGATTACTGGAAGCCTAATAGGGGTCCAGGTGGCCGTTTAATAAGTGGCCGCTTAATAGAGGTTCGACTGTATTTCCCTCTGCAACCCCCAAATATAAGGCCATGAGCTAGGGTAAGGCTTTTCCCATTACAGTGTACTCCAGAGACGATGGTAAGTTGAAGACGAGCTTGAAACTGATAGCGAACACTTGGTTTTGAGAGGTTTAGAGTATCGTCATATTTACAGTATCATCTATCTGACGTTAACCTTTCAAATACAAGCTAAAAACAATTCTGAAACGTAAAATTCTTACGGATGATTAGCGAGTATTTTTACGATATATTCAGAGTTCCTTTCCAAGTCACAAACACCAGAGTTAGAATGCGCAGTATTGACCACGAACCAATCATTTAATTTACTCTCCTTACTTCAAGTAGAATAAACTTAATTACACTGTACAAGAAAAGAATTGCGAAAAATAAGGGAACCAATGTCACGGAGCTTTCATTACTCCACACATTGACAGCGAGTGTGCGCAGTCCTGAGCGGGAACCATTCATTTAATTTACACTTGTTTGTTCGGTTGGAATAAACTTCATTACGCTGTACAAGGAAAGAATTTGGAAACATATCAAGGCAGTATGTTTGATCGTTCCTTACTCCACACATTGAGTTTCACACGTGCACAGTTGATCCCAGTCTATCGAGACAGAAAACACCTCACGGTCAAGCCATCGTTCGTAATTGTTTTTAAACTCACTACTCAACTCGATCTTTTCTCCCAAAACGCTCAACACGTCATTATCCACGGGCTGGTATTCGTCTTCTTCGCCGTTGTCTCCCAGGCGATCGCAGATCTCTATACCATAACGACGGTTATTAAAGCGATCCACGCAAGTACGTAAGGCATTTTCTTCTCCTTGGAAATCCCATGGACGTGCGTCAAGATCTTTTGATAAACAACAACGAAGATTTACTAGTATTAAGAAAATGCTACGATTATACACGCGTTTCTCTACTAAGAGACATAAGGTGATAACTTGGAGTTTCGAAAGCAACGACCCTCGTTACTTTCGCTTTCAACAGCATATCGCTAGAGGCCTAATCAGCCTCATCAATCCGAGTTGAACTAAAGTTTTTTAAAAAAAAATCACTATTCTAAGAGGGTCGCCACACTCAAAACGCGAGTTGTTTACGAGCCAATCCACGTATAAATTTTCTTTGTTTTGAATAAAAATTGGTAGGAATCAGCCTTTGTCCTGCACGTATACAGCGAGATCAAATAAGTTTATGACGTAAAATGAACAGCCTCGTTCCCAGAGACCCTGTGAACGAGGTTGGATAATGAATTGTACGTTCAACACGAAACTCTAGGCTGATTTAGCAACAGGACGGGAACGTCCGATGACGACTGCAGGGCGCGCGGAATAACCTGGATTCTGTTCTAATTTGACCATATTTGGGTATTTGTACTGCGCGCCGTCGTCAAGTGACGTTTCCGTTCTCTTGCTAACTCAGCCTTCTGTTAAACCAATGACGCAGCAGAAATTTAACTCCTACCACCCTATTGAATACTCACCGTTGCCATAAGCCCAATCGTCATTCAGCCGGTGACGAACTTTCTGATAAATCGCCGACATCGTCTTCATGTTACTCTTTCGCCAATTTCTTCCTAAATACTTCGTTTGTGCCTTGAGTAACTGAAGGGGGAAAAAAAACCAGGAACTCCTTCAACTGACACAAACTTGTCAACCAATTAAAACAAGACACTAGGAGCTCTACGGTAGCTTTTACCATGGTTGGTGTACGTTTTGACAGTACTCGTAACATTGAAGATATCAGGAAGTTAAGCGAACCACAACGGCAACAGCAACGAGAACGTCACCAAACAAAAGAAGTCATGAACACAGCAATGGCGGTGCACGTGCGTTATAAATCTTGGTACATTTCTCAGCCGTCCTGTACAAAGCTGACCAAGTTCTGCGTATTTTACAAAACGCGAATGACGGTTGCTAATTTTTCGTATTTTCATTTGGAATTGAACACTGGCGTTACATATTTAGCTTGAGCAAGTTCTGACCAATAGCGGGCGTACTGAACAGATCTAGACAATTGCGAAATTCGAAGATAAAATATTAATTCGTTTTTCACTAGGCGTTGTCCTTGGGGTCGCCGTCGTCATTGCTTAAGCTTCCTGGATATTTGTAAAACAACACTGAGTCAGCGATAAAAGGACGATGGAAGTAAGTTATTTGCTTTGGATGAATCGGTAACGTGAATAAACTAACCTTGAGTACATATAGCTGAAGAAGTTCGTGTTTCACTTTTAGCACGCGCTTTAAAATTGGAGCAGATTTGAACACAACAAGCATCTGCAAGACAATTTTTATTAACAAAACAGACATTTTAAAGACACTGGACTCTTGTAAGTTCACTTCCAAGAGCAAACCGGTTTGGAAGCTCCCTGATATCACAAGAAAACAATAAACCATTGTATTTGAAAGACTGATACTGGACAAGAAAACGAAAACCTCGAGTACAACCAACGAAGCAAGATAAAATGCATGTTTACCATTGTTCGCGAGTGTTTCCACTTTGTGAGCTTCTGAAGAATGCGCGCAAGGTTGATACAGGAAAAGAGATTTCTCCAGCAGCAAGCTTCTTGATCAGCATTTTCCTTAAAAAAAAAAACACAGAGAGACGATATCAAGCTTAGACAACGCATAAAGGACCGGTGCAAAAAAAGCCTGAAGTAAAAGTACTTCTCAGTTGTTACTCACCAGGCTTTCAGCGGTCAATTCCAGTGGATCGCCTAATATACACGCTGGAAAGTCGAGCTGAGGTATTCTAAAATTCAAGGAAACACTAACTGTTGCACTACTATGAAAGAGGGCAGATAGAACATCGAGGAATAGTTAAGCTTTAAGGTAGGTAAAAACTCTAAAGGAAAGCTCTTAACGAGGTACAGTGAACTCTCATTATGGCAAACAATCTCAGGGGCCCGTTTTCGGGAAAGCCCCGGAAACGTCTCGGGCCCGGAAAGCCACTTTTAGTTAATCTGTATCTAAAAACTGAGAGGTGTATACGCCTGAAACTTCTTGAATGAAGCCCGGGATATGTGAATAAAACAGCTCTGTAATCATAAGGTTTGAGATTTTGCTACGGCTTTCAGGGTGCGAAAACTTTTCGGGACCTTCAAGAAACGGGCACAAGATGTCCGTGGTAACGAGAGAAGAACAGTTAACATATTATTTTGAGAGCATACGAAGTGTTCGCTATTCCGTAATAGCAATTGTTTCCATTCATTTCTTTGTAGTTTCAGCCAAGGGTTTAACTTGCGTTCGTAATAGCGGGTGTCTGTTATAGCGGAGTGTCCGCAAAGCGAAAATTGACTGTATTAGTCATCGACATCTAATTTCTCCTTGTAAAAACAATACCATGTCAAGCAGACGCGTAATGAGAATGACGAAAATAATCTATGAGGAGATATTGTCTTGATGAACTACCAAATTCTCATAACTAACATTAAAAGGAAAGTATGGCAGTTACTAAGGAAAACTGATATTTTGAACTTGGTAAGGGTCGGTGTACTTACGTGTTCTTGGCAGCGACGAAAGCGGAAATGTTTTGATTCAGGTACTTTAGAATGAGAGGAATACAGTTGGCAAACACAAGGTGCTGGCTCATGTACTCAAACTGGAAGTGAAACACACACAAAAAAATACATTGGATGTAACTACAAGTTCTGACATTACTAACGGTTTCTGTGACAAAAGACATCTAGTGGCGCCGGGACACAAACGAACTGTAAATGTAGTACAAATTTCTGGTGTAAACCGGGTTTAAGCCAGTAGCTAAACCTGTTACACTAAGTGTAAGTTCCGTCCTCGTGAACTGTGGCTCATTCTCATTGTAACAAGTACAATTTAGCTTCCACCTTGGAAATAGCATGAACTGGTCTTTTCAACTTCCTACAAGGCTACCGAAGTTAACACAAAGTCACCCGAGGACTTCCAAAAGAGGACGAAGATTTCCGAATATGACCCGACCTAGTCCAAAGTCTATTCCCAAACGCTAAGCTGTAGAAAATTTAAATCTGCCGAAGAAAATCGGGGTATTTAGAAGTTTACCGAAAAGTTTAGCCTGTGTACATCCGCCCCCTCACCTGAAAAAAAATCGGAGAGAGGTCTCTCTCCCCGATTTTTTTTAGAGGCGAAGTGTTGGAGGCATACATGCTACGAAAACTTTCTAAGCCAATCTTTAACCTCACCTGAAAAACATGATTCAGCTTGAAGTGTTTCAGCAAAAGAAAGAGAAATGCAGAAATGGCCTTCACTATGATCTCCTGAAACAAATTGGAGGAACCAAATTAGAGCTACATAAATCGTTTTATCGGTTTTAGCTGGATACTGCGAGAAATTCTACACCACACTACTTACCTTGTGTCTGTTGACATCAATTCCAAGTCTCATGGAAAGAAGAACTGTTGAACTAAAGAAAAGAAAAGAAAACGATAATTTATAAATTAAATTTCTCGCTTAACCGTCTCCGCGCCAAAATATATGTTTCTCTTTTGCGCGTTTTGCACTTCTCATCTATAGTCCACCACAAAAACGGCGGACTGTATTCACTCTAGAGGGATTCACCTCCAAGACTTTGTACAGTAAATGTCCTTTCCAACTATTTGTTCAAAATGCAAGTGCCTGTCTCAGCTGAAAAGAACACTTCAACAGCTCGTGGCCACAAAAAGCATCTACTAAGAACCTACAATAGATCAATTACTTTCTTCGTCCACGTCAATCTCACATACTGATTCAACTCCAAAGGGAACATAATAAAATGCTTTTTTTTTCGGTTTGTATGATGTAACAGAGTTGATGAGATATTACACTCCAAAAAATGATAGTTTCGTTAGCTAGAAAACTAAGACGTAGGAATAAGCCAACAGGGTACAAGGTTGGTTAAGACCTGGAAAGATTGACAAGGATTAACAAACGATAAACTTGAAAACTGAAGGCACGTCGCGCTACCGTAATATAGATCTGACTGCACAAAAGACAGTTACGTTGAACAACTTACGGCATATCCTGTGGAAACACATCTGCCAGTATATTAATGGATTCAGTTTTAGGTTTGGCCGTAGGTGCAGCAGCGAGGAGGATCTTTAATATGGCAATCTGTATGGAGAGGGAACAATACTTTTGTTACTCTCTCACTCTAGATCAAGGCTCTAGATATAGTTAATAGAGGGAATGGTTATGAAACCTGGCAAAGATTTTCTTTGCTGCATGTTCTTGTTAGCTATTTTGGGGGTTGACCCTGCATGAAACCTGGCAAAATACAAAAGGTGGTTGTGTGCTCATACAACTAACCAATAGAAGCATTGCGATTATGTAATTCATGCATAGTTTATGAACGTGAAACAAAAGATGTGCAGGGTTAAAGACCTTCCAACATAAATCGTAGCCTGTTTGTTTGCTTCTTTGATGTTTAGCGGGCTTCTTAACGCCAGGAACGATTGAGTGGAGGGGAAAGAGAGACGGGAACCCAGGAATAAAAGGGGCGGGAAGTCTACGGGAGGCGGTAGAAGCGAGGGCGGGAAGCGAAACTTCCGCTTTTACGGGGACTGCAAGAAATAGGAAAAAATTCGAAAGAAATTCAATATATTGCAATACAAAAGGCACAAAGAGGCGGGCGTCACAAAGGAAGGGGAGGAGAGTCGGGGGAAATATACGGGACTACAGAAAGGGGGATGCTCAGACCCCCTATCCCCCGCGTCCAACTCAGTGAAGAGCAAGACTTACCACATATTGTGGCAGGTTTGGAAGCATAGCTTCGTATAACTGTTCCACCCTGTTTGATGGGATGTTGACTTTTCCCTGCAAAGATGCAAAAGTTCGTCAGTTAACAATGAAAAACACAGAGAAGCTTGACCATCTTAGACAATCAAAAATAGCAGTCAAAATCGAGACCTAGTCTACTAAGGTTTTACTGCTACCCCAGTAAGGATTAACACAAATTATGTTCTCGGTCGTTTCCAATATCAAGCGAGCAGAGACCAAGGAGAAAGCGTCGGAAAACATGTAACCACGTAACCTGTGCAAAGCGCGGGAAACGTGTCGCAAGTGCCAAGCGCGGAAAAACATGTAACGGATGCTAAATTTACAAAATTATTATAAGTGATCGACATAACGACTCCTTTATTGACTAACCAATAGTGAGCTTAAGCAATGACAATGGCGATCCCGAAGACAACGCCTAGTAAAATTAATTTATATTTCACCTTCGAATTTCGCATTTGTCAAGATCTGTCCAGTGCGCCTGTTGGCCTCAGAACTTGCTCAAGTAAAATATGCAATGAAAAATACGAAAAATTAGCCGCCGCCGTTTGCGTTCTTCAAGATACGCAGAACTTAGTCATTCGTTCACGTTGTTGTTGCGCAGAGGACGGCTGAGAAATGTACAAAGATTTATAACGCACGTGCACAGCCATTTTTTGGTGACGTTGTCGTTGCCGTTGTTGTCGTGGATTGCTTAACCTCTCTAATAGCGATACATCTTTAATTCATTCAAAAAAAAAAAAGAAAGAAGTGCAACATGTTACCTTTGTGAAGGGTCTGTTCATGGCGTCTTCCTCTTCCTTGATTTGAATTTCCGAGAGGGAAACATACATGTGCTGAAGGAGAGAAGAAAGAAGAAATTTAAAGAAATGTAAGTCACATAAAATTGCAGTACTAATCAGCCTGAGCTATTTAGTTTTATCTCTTACATGTACCAGCCTCGAACTTTAACCACAAATTCATTGTTACATTTAACAACAGCATTCGATAATACTATTGGAAGGTAAAAAAACCCAAAGATGTAATCATAAATATGATGTAATCAACCGAGAAGCAAAGGATGGCTAGGATTGAGGAAGATTAAGGCGGATTTTGAACGAAACAGTTGAGAACAGTAGCAAGTTTATTCACGAAGCGCCTTCCAAGACGAATCTCCATTGAAATCCCTCAAATCCGGGCTAAGTCGGACTGCGTTTCCGGGACTAAGGGAGACTCTGGAAACGAAGTTGGATTAAGCTTATTCACGGCAAACTTATGATTTCCGAAATTTTGCAATTACCCTTGAACTTTGACTTTGACTAGTCTCAAACTGTATTCTGAAATTAATAGAAGTGTACATAAGGAATAAAACATTGTAAACTTTTAATCCCTGATTAGTATTAATCGGCTTTCCGACAACAGGGGCCAGAGACACTAATAATCGGTTTTCGTCTTATCAAGACCTCCTTTAGGAAATAATTGTTCTAGTTTCTCCGGACGTCAGGAGGTAGCTCATGCACGTACGATTTTATTTACGTTATTTTCTGGCTAAACTGGCTAGCTAAACAGTAAGGTCAAAATTCGGTGTTTCGCTTCGAGCATGCAATTGCGTTTTGAGTAGTTCATAGACTAGATTTATCTGCGAATACCTGTGAACTGTGACCCGACTTAGCTGACAAAATTACGACACACTCAACAACCGCCAACGAACCTCCAGACAAATCTACATCCCACAATTTTGATTTAAGTTAGTGTACATGTAAACTGTTTCGAAACTCAGTTTTTACTTTTTGCGCAAATTACTTGACACTGGATTACTATAAAATCGCCACATTTTGTGCCAAGTTCACCCAACGTTTAATTTTGAGTGTCCGTGACATCTGTACCAAACTGTTATGGATCTTTCTTTCTGGAGAGGAGCCATTGTTACGAGCAGTGTCTGCTCCATATACCTTTTGTTCAGCAACGCTTGTCGTCCCATCCACCGTTATTACAGGGCTCAAGCAATCACGACCGCGAACCCGAGGACAACGCCTTGTGAAAAATTACTTATTTATCTTCGAATTTCGCAATTGTCTTGATCTGTTCAGTGCGCCTTTTGGTCTCAGAACTTGCTCAAGCTAATTATATAATGCAAGCGTTCAATTACAAATGAAATTACGAAAAATTAGCCGCCGCCGTTCGTGTTCTCCAATTAAAATATCCACAACTTAGTCATTTAACGTTGTTGTTGCACAGAGGACGGCAAAGAAAGGTACAAAGATTTATAACGCACGTGCACAGCCATAGTTCTGCTCATTCTCCATGCCGTTGCCGCCGTGGTTTGCTTAACCTCTCTATTCAGTTAAATTTTAAAAACCAATATTTAATTATAACTTTTTGCCTACAATCCACACCTAAAGTGATCGAAAACGCTTGCATTTGAAAATGCTGCCCAGAGTGGAGACATTTGTAAACGGAGTCCTATCCTATCAGTGATGACCCATGCCAGCGAAAAAGAAAGCTTTCGGAAACGCGGACGTGACGTACTCGCGTACAAACTTAGTTATAATAGCCTTTGTTTAAGTTCGCTAATTACAGTCAATGAGAGTTGAAGAAAGCTTTAGCCCAACTCAGTCGACTCTAGTTTTCGTTTGCGGGTTTAAAAATATATCATCATTTGTTTACCTTCTTGAGAATTGACAGTCCTTCGTGTATCGGACCAGGAAGACCAGCAATTGTTTGGGAATCTCTGCAAAGATAAAAGCGAGATTATAACCGGAGCTCACAATCATAAAATTTTAATTTCTTCTTACAATATCGATACTTTATCTAGCAGAAAGGTGATGGGATTTTAAAAAATCATCGGCTATGGGTTATTGCTGTGATTTACCTACTAATTCTAGGAATTAAGTACGGAAAATTCACTAAAACATTCAAACACCAAAACAACTGAAATGATCGCCTTTCAAAACGGAATAATCATAGCCCGCGCGCAGGTTCTCTCGTTTGGGTTTGCCCGAGTCTGACAACCTCGTTTATAGGCAGATATCTTCTTACATGGAAACACTATTAATTTTCTGATCTTCAACACAACTCATTACTGACGACAGAAGCAATTTTTGATGGTTATCGTTATTACGTAGCCAAGATGGGGATGGTGGCCAAACCAAAAAGCGAAGAAAAATAAACTGCGGCTGTGCAGTTTTATCTTATCTTAAGCAAGTCAAAAACAGAGAGAGTGGAGGCAGAACAGTTGGCTATTTACAAGTATGACCGAGGAGTTGAAGTAAGGTCAACCGAGAAACAACAACTGGCGACCACCGTATTTCAAGTCCGGCGCCCTAACCACTCGGCTGCGCTGCCTCCCCGAGCGACGGAAATGACTGAGTGTGCCACGTCTTGTGCAGAGATTATAGACTTGTTACAGATTTAAGACACAAGTTGAAATTGTCACGAGCAATATTATACAATTAAGAAAACGACTTCAATATTGAGCGCAGCAATATTGCAAAGTGTCCTGACTTTGACTTATACTTATGAATTAGTTTTCAACCAAGCATTTACGTTGTCAACGTTCGCAGGTTTCTTTTGAGATACTCTAGAATTCCCGAAAAGAATCCACGAAAATTTCCGATTTGCATGATAACTTTCAGTTCAGTCTCCGGATGTTTTGGCCACATTGCAGGTGTCCTGGATTGTTCTCCACCTGTAGATTGGTTGCTAAGAGATATAGCTTACCGTGACGTGCATACTACGTCATCAACAGTCGAACTCTTAACCCAACCTAGAACCCAGGCTCTCTCTCCTTTGCCTCCCTTGTTGTTGTGGAGAGGGACAAGGGAGGCAAAGGAGATAGAGCCTGCGATCGAGGTTGCTCTAAACCTCAGGGCCGGGTTGTTCGAAAGCCGGTTAGCGCTAATCGAGGATTTAAGTCAACAGAGGTCTTAATTTCTTTTGAATAAAAGTGTTTTCCACTGCCAACTTCTTGTGGAGTCGACATTGGTCAACGCCAAAATAGCGGCCTGGAAGAGGCTAACGCCAAAACTGCAAGGAAGTCAAGAAAATAACAACAGAAATTTTCACTGAAAAGCTACCAAACTGAAATTAAAATTTACGTTAATACTGGATCAGCTTAATCGTATGTTGAACAGGGCCAAGGGTTTGTTCTCCGAAAGTGGACCAACTGGCGTTTAATCAGATTTATACGTTAGCCCAGGTCAAGTTTTGAAAAATACGTATTGGTTGAAGTTAAAAATGAAGCGACAAAAAGCAGATTGAAATTGTCATTGTTTACCAAGGATATTAAACTGAACATTTACATAGTTTGATAACTGTGACCTGATCCCACAAAACTTAAAAATATGTCACTCACGTACTTGTAGACAGTGAAATTGATATAACCTATCATCGCAGAAATTTTTGTTATTGGTTTGTTTGGAAGTAAAAGCCTTTTGTAAGTGAGAGTAAGTGTTTGCACGAACTTCGATTAAAAAAAGGAATGTAAGTTTCGCAAAATGATTTCTACTTGCTGCGAATGAAAGCGACAAACTTGTGTTTTAGCACGTATCAGTTTACGCCCAGATTTAGAAAAGACGTTATTTTCACCTCGAGAAGGGAAGGAAGGATTTGAACACTATACGATATATTAAATTAAAATCATGTTTATCGAGTTACTTTAGGGGACATTCGTAGACCGAAATAGGTCGCAGGCGGGAGTCTGTCGGCAAACTAAAAAAAATGTCTATTTTTTAACACCTGATGATAGGATCAAAGCTAAGGCTGAACTGTCGAGAATAAAGTGTTCTGGCTGAAGCATTCTTGTCGAAAAAACTCAGGACTCGGTTATAAGTGCAAGAGAGCGGTTTAAAAAGCAAGCCGGCTACGGAAAACGAGTAAATATTTGTAAAAACATCTCGCTGTTACGTAATCTCCATGTCAGGACTATCTTACAACTGCATGGCCGGGACGAATATAAAAAGAACAATGTTTAAGTCCAAAACGAAACATGGAAAATTTACTATCGTGGTTTATTTTCATTTTTGTTTTGCAGAGAACGGTTAAGAAATAGACCAAGATTTACAACGCACGTGTAGAACCATGGTATTACTCGGACTATCTGCTTCGCGCACTCAGTGGTTTTAGTAAAAACAATTTGTAGATTTTAACTATTTGTTTAGCTCGTTTTTACCATACAGGACAGCTACGTGTGAGCAGTAACTTCAACTCAATAATTTGTCCCAAAACAAGATAATTTCAACTTAGCAAAAGACGTAAACTTCCGGCTAAAAATAAATATAAAACGATAAGTCAACTTCTTTCTCTGACACGTAACCTGCGCGCCAACTGTACAACAATGGTTTAGGAGAAATAAGCTTAGTTCGTTCGTTAGCGAGATGTCCTGCTAGGAAATTCCTTTGGTAGGGAGAAGATTTTTAATCCACAAGATAAAGAATCTAGTAATGCTACTAAGATATCCAACGGTGTTTCCAAATGCTTAAAATTTCTAGTTTAGCCTTCTTTCAGGGAAAGGACTCTAAAGCAAGTTATTTTTAAAAAATACTATACTTAGAGAGGAAGCCACATCAGTCTATCCTCTATCCTAGTCGAATTGGAATTTGGAGTTGTTGGTTTTTGTGGAGGTAGGAAAACTGGAGAACCCAGAGAAAAACCCTCAGAGCAAGGCGAGAACCAACAACAAACTCAGCTCACATAAGGCACCGAGCCGGAATCGAACCAATCAATCAATCAATCAATCATTTTTTATTTCTTAATAAATGTTCATTTTACAGTTGGACTAGCTCGCGGATAGCTATGGTAGTCTAGGCGGGCCAGTCTATGTGGTGGGAGGCGAGCGCTCTCACCGCTGCGTCATCCCTGCTCCCCTAATTTTGACTCCAGTGGAGGTTAGCTTCTAGTGAATAGTATTTCAAAACAGTTGATAGAATATATCGAAAACGTGGGGTAAATTATGGTGCCTCGCATGTTGATTCTGTCTGATCTACCCCGGCAAACCAAATAATTTGACCTCAGCTGTACAACTGATCTCTGTATCAAATTTGAGAGAAGTTGTTGACATGTTTGGAAATCCTAGCTGATTCAAAACACATCAACAGTCATGATCTATTTGTAGATACAGCATTCACCTCGAACTGTTATTTTTAAGGACAGGTGATACATGTAATTTAATGAGCCCTGAATGTGTCAGTGTGAAGGTCGTAGTTTCAAGGACGGAACACCTTCAAAAAGGCAAAATATTTGAAAAAACTGAATGCAAAATGAAGAATTTTTTCATATAAAACGTACTGCTCATTTAGCTTCACAATTTCTGTTTCCCTTCTCCCTTTTATTCTCATTTTGTTTACCCATGGAGACGGTTTTCTTATCTCGCTAACCCTTAGAACAAAAAGTCTGCATCTGCCAGTAAAACCTTGATTATATCCGAAAGCAAAATACGAAATACAACTTCAACACAGACGACCTTTTCATGACTTCTTTACAGCACGGAACACAGTAAAACAGCTTTTTTGTCTACTTAAAACTACCAAGGCCGTAACCAGTATGAGGCAAACCGACGCACTTGCCTCAGTCATTTTTTTCCGTGATCCCAGAGTTGTGTTTAAATGCACTCAACATAAACAACTTAAATACCTAATTTATTCATAATCAAGTTATTCTGGCTAAGGCCCTGACAGCAAACGAACGGACAAGGTTTTGAAACACTACGACAGTGGGAAAATTGTAAGTACATCGAGTATGTATCACAATTTTGAGTTGCCAAGGAGTGTTGGCGTAGATCTATTGCAAAGAAAAACGATATTAAACACAACAGTGTTCTAAGATGACGACTTAAAGAAGTTTTTCTCAGCTGCCTAGCACTGTACATTAGGATGCATGGAAGTTGTAAACGGCTGAGTAATGGCTGAGCCTATCTGGGCGTGTTAAAAGTCCACCTGTTTACTTCAAAAGTTTAGCCTAAATTTTTCAAGTTCGCTGTTTGTAATCCGTGTCAATCTTCTCCATCCTAAACCATCCTTGTTCCTTTGTGGTTTATTATTATCTCTTTGTTGCTTTTCCATCTTTCCTTCAACTTAAATTAACTTTGTACGTGGCCAAAATAACAGAAAATGTGACTAAGCTTCTTTAACCGAAGGAAAGTAGTAATAGTTATCATAGGCAGTTCGCGTTAAATAATGGCTTCTACGATGAAAGTAAACTTCTGCAACACAATGAATTAAAACGTGAATCAAATTTGAGGTACTTCTTTTCTTGACAAAGCGACGAAAGAAGAACACGAACAGTTACGTGGCCTTACTCCATCGTTTTTGTCAAAGCTTTCTCTTTTCATCATCAATCTGCCACGCATTTATTTTCTCGTTTACAATAAAGAGTTACCTTGTATCCAACAGGATAAACCACAACAGGTTTGAAAGAAAAGGTTAAGGCGGGTTTTTTTTTTTTTTTTTTAATCCAAGAGGCATTGTCAACGAGAACGTTTTGCGCACAATTTCATCCTCGTTTTACTCGAAAGACCCCTGACGCAAGGCGAACAATGGTTTATTATGTTGAAACAATAGCAACACAGAGATACCTAATTATCATACACCCATGAACACGGATACATGTAGTAAAGCGAATAGAGTTAATTAAAAGGGTTGAAACAACCAAGATATCAAATCCTACAGTCCCCGTAGGAGTCAAGGAAGTTTTCATCACAGTTAAACCGCAAATGTGGTAGTTGTTCTTCGATATTTTTGTCACGTGTGGATCATAGACGTATTTCATTGTTTTCTTTAATAAACCCCGCGGTCATTTCAAGCTTAGAATTTCTTCTTTATATAGAGGATTTGATTTCTCTTGCGCCCCAGCCAAAACCGCAGTTAAGTCGAATTGATATCATCAATAAATAATAACACTTCGGCGACATCCTTGAGTGTCAGAATGAAGAAAAAAGTCACTAATTCTGCACATGGAGCGTATGTTTCTGAAAAAAACATAATTGATGCTCTGGAATTTTTGCTTGTTAAATTCAAACGACAAGAAGTTGCTAGAACAAAAAAATTGTTTTAACCTTGTAACTCTGATCCGTCGTCACTTTAATAAAACGCCACAAAAACCAAATTCGCTTTCTCCTTCGACAAAACAATGTTGAGATTTAACACCTGTTGATATCACAGGCCGACCCTAACACATCGACAACAAATAAATTCCACTTTAGATTTAACCACGTTCGAGAGAAGACTTCCTGTCAATAATAATCTTAGTCCGTGCATTGGTCCCAGAGAAATTCAACTGGCCACAGAATTCATCCCAGATTGTTTAGACTCGAAATCACCGCTATGCGCCGGATCTGCTAGAAGTGCACTTTGCCCCAGCTTGAGCATTCCTGCATGGTAGTGCCTTGTTTTTTATGACAGCTTGCCTGGAAGTGACTGAACAATCACAACACAATTGGACAGATCTAAAACTGATTATCTGTGACGTCACTCGTCGGCAACACAGTTTCTGGTAAAGCGGTGTTGTGTAGTTCAGGTGATTACACGCTCCAAGATCGAACTCGTCTTAGAGCTCGATCGTAGCAGTATTTTGCTTCTAAAGACTTGCAAAGACGCAATCAACATGCCTCGATCGTTCCTAGTGAAGAAGAAGCCAGAGAAGTCTACCAAAGGCGCGCAGTGTGAAACAAAAGCGAAAGGTGAGATGTGATTTTTTTTCCGTGCACTTGTCGGGGGGCGCTGTGGGTAACAAGTGTATGAATGCCAACAAACACTGCTCGCTAAATCTACACGTTAGCTTGAAAATACATCACAACCTCGCCTTTAAAATCCGTAAGTAATTTGCGCAAATCGTTCTGACACCTTTTAACTGCTCTTTTGAGAAGCAAACGAAAGCTAAATAGCATTTCACAGGTATTGCGTATATTGTTATAGCACATGGTCAAGTCACACGCTTTCACTTTCGCCAACAGGTCGCCAGTTTGACCTCGAAAGCAAAACTATGCCAGATTCTTCCGTTCTATCAAAATCTGTTCACGAAACCACAAGATTGCAGCCATGGATTGGGTTTGGGACGACACATTTTTATCCCGCTGAAGTTACATCCTACACTTTGCAAGGTCACGTCCACACAACTGCAACGCAAGCAACTTCGAAATGCGAGGAGAAGCCCGCAGATTTCACTGGTAAAGAGGCACTAGAAGACGACAAGGAATCGGTGATTTCTCCCACGAAGGGGCGCGCGATAAAGAAACATAAATGCCTCGAGTGCGAGAGGAGTTTCGTCACCGAGTCTGCTTTACGAAAACACCAACATCCACGTAAAGAATTCGCGTGCAAGTACTGCGAGAAAACGTATGTGTCCTTAGGAGCGCTGAAAATGCACATACGTACGCACACCTTGCCGTGTAAATGCACGATCTGTGGAAAAGCGTTCAGTCGTCCGTGGTTATTACAGGGTCACATTCGCACGCACACGGGAGAAAAGCCTTATAAATGCCCCAACTGCCAGCGTGCCTTCGCCGACCGCTCAAACTTGCGAGCGCACTTGCAAACACACTCAGCGGTGAAAAAATACTGTTGTAATCAATGCTCACGTTCTTTTTCGCGAATGTCGCTTTTACTCAAGCACCAGTATTCATGTGGAGAAGAGCTGAACTTAACTTCGTGAACTCTCTTTTTTATCAGTGTTATTTAAACAATTCTGTCGTTGACATTTTAACTTCGTGCGTTATCACCGCCCGTTTGACTGTGCAAGTTATTTTATTTATAGGAAGATAATGGTGTTTTTCTTTCGCCTTCTAGACGAGTTGAGTTATGTGTTGACATAGACTGCAATGGACCACCAATTGGTTCACAAACTGTTTTTATGGTTAAAGTGAGGAATTAATGAAAGGAAATCGAGGATCATTTACATTCTAATGGTGTTTTGATGTGTATCACCAACGAACAGGCTTAGATAATTAAGCGAGCTTAACGATGCGTTGCAGAACGCCCAAAAATAAAAAAAGAAATTCTAACTTAGTAATTGTGTACGTTAGTACGACACTCCTCAGAAATTTGTTTATTTTCGAAAAAAGGAGCTGTCAGTATTTAATTGAAACTTCTTGAATTACATCTAAGAAGCTTTTAATTAATAGCTAACGTTTCAAATGAGAGAAAGAAAAGTTTAGATTTGTTGTCCGTGCAGATCGATATATTTATAAATTGTCAAAACTTAATGTTTCATTTCTAAGAGATACTTACGATAAATGAATTAAATAAATGGCGTTGTGCAAAAGACATGCCAGTGACAAGTTGATTGAATTACGTGACCAAATATGAGACAAACTCACAGCTAAAAATAACTGCGGATGGGACAAAATATTTTATCGAATGAACATTATCTTGTTAGCATACACGGGGGAGGTACATATGGGCAGATATAAGCATGCACGACTAGTCTTGATATGACCGACTGAAGAGAATTCCGAACACGAACGGAATCTAAATTAGATATATGTACATCTTTTGTGTTTGTAAACTCTGAAAAGGCTAAGGGCTTGTCTCGAGGATAATAAAGTAGCTACACCTGTTTCGTTGCGATACACCTGGCAGGGCAGCGTTTCGTTAGAAAAAGAACAACAAAGTACTCAAAAAAATCCTTTTGTACAACACGAAAACGGATATGGCAAAATAACAACCAGTTAAGTCCAGATTTCCGATTTTGAAGTAAGACCTGCTGGAAAACTTCTCGAAGGAATTGATACTGCGGTCACTGGACTTGAGCCAATTTAATTGCGTTACTCGTGCAGCACGTACGATGGCGTGACTACAGATCAGTTGTCACTCTTCACTCCGAAATAAATCAATTGTTCAAACTAAAAATAGAAAGCATGCTTATTATATGGCTACAAAGCTCCGTGAGCGGGCAAGATGAATCAAATCCTGCGCTGTGAATGGCTACCCGAGCGGGCAAGATGGAGCTATCTTGTCCGCTCGGGACTACCCGCCGTGTCCCGCAAGAAAAATTTTCCCGAAAAGCCATATAATAAACCCTTTATTGACCAAGCTTGTTCGGTCAAGATGGCTGGATATCGGCCTCGTTCTTTTTTTGCGAGTTTATGGACCTTGACTCCTTCTCGGTCCATAAACACGCAAAAAAAAGAACTTTGCCAATGTCCAGCCATCTTGACCTCACACTTGGTCAATAACCCATACTTACAGCCTGGCTCGTGATGAGGGTGTGGTCGATGGTTGCGCCTTGGCTCAAATCCATACAGACAACATTGCAAGACACAAGTCTAGTCTTTTCACTCGAAAACGCTCCGGCGAGAAATGAGCGGAGGTCTATGCGAGGCGCCGACAACTTCCTACTCCACGCACGTTAAAAAAAGTCTAGCTGAGAAATTTTACCTCGAAGAATGACAATTGAGAACAATTAGACATCACAATGTCATGGCAAGAAAAACAATTTCTACGGGATTTGTACCGTCCTTGACTTGTGCACCTGTTAGTTATCACAAGAAACAACAGTCGCACGTAATCGCTCGTGATTTTCATGTGCCATATTCGCGACGCATGCTATTGAGTTGTTTTTCGTCGATCAAGTCAGGCAAAGTGTTCTGGCCAATATGCGGACATCAAATTGTATACGTGCGTCTACATTAAAGTTATTCTTAATTACCAAGTTTTTATACGCGACAAGTGTACTGTTAGTAGAGTCTTGGTATGGACTAGCTTGCAAGAGCGCGGGAACTAGACAAGTGGGAACCCGGGGTGGGGAAAGGGAGAAAAAGGGGAGAGGAGGAAAACGGGAGGGGGACAAAAATGGGCATCCCTGGGGGGAAAGGAGCATTTTTAACTGAAACGAAGATATTCACGCAATTTCAAACAAAAAATAGGAGGAAACTTGGTTCTGGCACTCACCCTCTCAACTGAAAACCAACGAACTTGTTCCTTGTATTATCCAGGAAAACGTCCACATCTTTCTGCCTGTAAAAAATAGTGATCGACTTCTAAATTCCCCTTACAACATCAATACAATGTCAAGCAGGTAGCTGTGGGAATTGAGAAGATCATCAGCCAGGGATACAATCTGAATAGAAGTAACAACTAAATTTAAATTAAAGATAAGTAACTAATTAACAATAACAATCACAGAAGCTGGGAAAAAATTTGCATATTAAAAGATGCAAACTATTAAAGATAAAGCTTTTCGCTGCCAACTTCTTTTCCAAACGGTCACTTCTGAAGATGTATGTCAAAACATACGAAACGTCAAGTTGATGAATTTTGTTTTCTAAAAAGCGCAAGCTTAGCAAAATGTTAACCCGGGGTGTGGGATATGAACAAGCCAAAACGCAAGGGGGTGGGGTGAAGGGAAGACAAAAATAGAGGACAGACTACCAGGGATATTGTTTTGATTGATTATCAAATTCTCATGGAGCAATGACATTTCCTAGTGATTTTACCTGACTTTTGGCCGCAGCTTGGGTGGTCTATAGATATGGTCCTCCTCACCCCTCTCCCACTGGATTTCACCATTACTGTCACTATCTGTTCCTGTTGGGGGTGGTGTGTGGGGAGCTGGTGTTCTCTCCTTGACAATGGCTTGCTGGGGAGGGCACTGTATTTCATAGCTGGCAGGCAAGCCAGAAGCAATTCTGACATCTTCTTTCCTCTTGGCTAGATCTTCCATTCCACCTAATGTTGTCTGTGCAAAAAAAATTACGATACAGGGTATGAAATGCCCCTCTGACTACACACTTGAAAAAAATGTTTTCTTTAATGCACCATGCCTTAACTTTTCTGCAACGTGTTCACCAATGGGTATTCAAATCACGTGGATTGAACTATTTCTTCTCACATACCACTGTGAGCTGTGGCAAGTCAACTATAAAAGCCAGCACTTTATACCACCATCTACAACCCACTGATTATTGAAGCAAACTATAGTTAACTTGCTTCAAGCAAAAGAAAAATGGCGTATGGGAGGGCAAATCCTTCTACCAGCTGACTTGTCTCCCAGGGGGGGAGGGGTGTCTCCCAGGGGGGGAGGGGGGACTCCCATATAAAAAGGCCGGGAGTGCTCATCATACTTTACGGGGTTTATAGTGGTTTGTTACCTCTTAGGGTGTTCAGCATCAAAAGGTCCACAGCGGGAGCTTTTGCAGTACCTTTTAGGGTATTGAACCAAAAAAATATGACAGAAGATAATGTGTTGTTTAAGAATTGGTACCTCTTAGTGGTGAAAAAAAAATTTCAAGCAAGGCCCACTGATAGCCTTGCTAAGTAGATAGTGATTTTCACTAGCAGGTGGCCACATGTAATTTTGACAACCCCTTTGGTATAGTCGGAGCTGTGCTATAGAAGCACCCAGATGCCACAGGCACCTAACGTTTGCCTTAGGGCAACTGGAAAAACTTACATTTTTCATATACACTTTAGCGATGGGCACACAGGATTTCATGGTCAGGAACCTTTGGGCTCCTCATAATTTTTCTTAGACCACAGCCTTGACAATGTTGTATTTCAGGTAATAATACATGCATGCATGTTGTGGTAATAATGTTTTCTTATAATTTTGCCAGTAAAGATCCCAACACTAATGTTTGACCTACCAGAACAGTCTTCCACAAGAGCAGAAGAATTTTCTTGATGGGAAAATGGGGACAGCTACCAGCACAGTACTTTAAAATCATTTCCAGTAAGATTATTGGTAACAGATCATCACAACCTATGGGTTGACCTGAGAAGGACAGAAAACTTGATCACTTGACATAAAGAATTTATATTACTTTTTTCCTTTTGATTGCTCTACACTGATGCAATTTGTGACTCAAATCAGATCCAAACACTCAGCATGACACTATTCGTACAAAGCTTTTTCAGGTAGAGCAATGCAATCCCAATATTTATACCAGATGAGTATAATACATTCATTACAGTCCTACATTTTTTCATGCTAGATTATATATTCATAAATACTTATTGACGCTTAACACTGACATTTTGAACCTGAGAATGTCGTTAAAGTTATTTCTTGACTTGCAAATTCTACAAGATGCCAGAAAACAATCTTAACAGAAACATCATGTCCAGGTAATTTCATACTTACACATATACACAAAACAAACTTGTAGCCTCGATTACCTTCCGAATCTATTGCTTGTTTGAGTTGTACTATAAACTTCTTCCCCCATCTCTACTACCCCCCAAATGAGAGCTGTGAGAAAAATCTATGGTGAAATCTGTATTAAGCGGACACCCTTGGGACACTCACTAGTGTTTCCTTAATACAAGGTGTCCACTCTAAACAGGGTCTAATATATTCTGCAATAATACTTAATTATAAAACCTTTAGTAACAGAGTGTAACCCAGTGTAAGATCAAAGACTGCTCATAGCATGATGTCCAGTCAGTCAATGCATCAATCTGGAATAATCCACTTACATGTAGTTTAAAACGACAATGAACAATGTTAAAGGAGTCTTAACTGAGCACTTAGAATTAAAGGCCCTTGAAGTGTCCACTTATTGCAGGCTTTGTACACCAAAATGGCTTAATATTGGCATCCGTGTCCACTTAACAGAGGTGTCCGCTGAATGCAGGTTTATTTTACAGTAAATGTGGGAAGAAAATTTAGTGACTCAAGCTGGTGTCCACTTATTAGAGGGTGTCTGTTTAACACAGGTTTCACTGTATCCACCTGTCAATGACTAAGAACAGACAAAACAGTTTAGAACTCCTGGACATCCTTGTGAACACTGATCTTGAATTCTGATTACTTACTTAGCTCCACAAAAAACATCTCCTGTATTTGAGCTATGTCTTCTGAATCACCTGGATCTGCACAGCGCATGACCTCAACAATGGTGTAGATAATGTTGAGGTAAACCCTTATTTGTGGAAAAAGATATTTATTTGTGAAGAAAACAAACAGACCAGTACATTATATGCATTGTAATGCCATAAAACAGTTTAAAACAAAATTTAATGCTATTATGTGATATTTTGGTATCATCTTGTAACCATTATCATTATCATTATTGTTATCATTATCATGTACTAGTGTTTATATACATAATATTAATATTTTAAGTGTTTTTCCAATATCTTCTCTAATTAATTGAATGTAATAAAAGTTTAGGAATTAAATAACAAAAGCAACTTTTGAAGCATTTTTAAGTTTCAAGGAAGGCATGTTTTGACAGCCTCCACAGACAAAAAAAAATAGTTTTATGAAAATACTGGTAACTTGCAAAATTATGCCTGACTTGTAAGAATGGACCACCATATAAAATAGAAGATTGTGCAATTTGGTATAAGAATAACGGAAAGTAAAATTGTAATTATGTTCTCATTGATTTACCTTAATGTCACACTATCAGCCACAGACACAGAAGGTTTCTGTAATGCTGATATCGCAGCTTCAGGATTCCTAAACCAAGAAAACAGTAAAATGTACTGGAATTTCTTAACACAAAATCAACTCTGCCAGTGAATTTTTCACTTAAACTAAACAGTACCACATCAAACTACTGCTCAAAAACTTTCAATAACATGGAACATTGAAGTCCCACACTTTAGGATTTCATACCAAGACTCAAAAGTTAGTAAGAACCACTAATGATGCAGAACTCAAGGTTTGACACAAGACTTTCTTTCTTATAAAATTTTCAGCAGCTACAGCTGTACATGCAGTTCTTAAAATTGCCACACAATATTTTAAGGGACCTCATATTGTAAGACTCCTCGATAAAACTTCTTGATCAAAATCTAATTTCTCATTGCAACATTGATATTATCATCAGGCAAACAGGTAATGGGAATAAAGAAAATCATCAATTCAGCCACATGGCCTGGATGCAACACCAAATTCTCAGAGCTGGCATTAAAAGAAATATATGGCTGTCAGTAAGAAGAACCAACATTTTGAACTTAAGACTGAAAGGGTTGAGCATTATTTTGAAGTTTTCTTCAATCTGAAGGTAATTTTTATACATTAGTCACATCATGTGTACTAAAAGCATCCATGGTCAAGTGTTGATCAATACTCTCAATCGATACCCTCATCGACCCTCGATAGACCCTCGATCAACACATCCATTGACACTTGATTGACATCTGCGCCAAACACTGGTTGAGAGTCTGTCAGACTAATTTTTGCAGAGACACAAACAATATGTATGAGTTGGTTGACACTCGCCATATATCGACCGATCGAGTGTCAATCGGGTGTTGATCAAGAGGTTGTTCCAGTGTAGACCTAGTGTTGACCAAGTATTGATTGAGATCATGCTGATCAAGTGTTGATCAAGATATCAATCAAGTGTTGATCAAAGGTCGATTGACACTCGGCCGCAGATGCCTTTAGTTCACGTTATCCCATTAGTCTACAGATTACTACCTCTTGGGATAAATTTATAAGACTCACTCAATTTCTACATTCAGCAACTGAATTACAAGTGGCATAACTCCCATCTTGTACAAGAAGAACACATTGAATTGTGACTGCAAAGGAAAATATTTCACAGCTAGAGACGATATCCAAAGCTTTATAATCAAATACAAAGAAGAAATGTAAAATTTTAAAGGTTAGAACATAAAAATGACATGTAACAAGTTAAAATGCAATTCATCATGGTTTTTGGAGGGATAGGGTCAGGGGACAGGGGACAGGGGACAGGAATGCAGGAGCAAATGAAGAGGGGGAAGGGAGGGGGGCTCAGGAGGTAGGAGACAAAAAGGTGAGAAGTGTGATTCCCAAGGTGGCAGGAACCAGAAAAAACAGGGCAACAAATTTTCAACACTGCGTGAATAGTATTTTGCAACAGGAAACAGAATTTCTTTTCAGTTGGAAAGCTATTGGTCTATTGACAGTGTTAAGTTGAAGTACAGGTTGTATAGATATATTTGTAATATAACTGGAAATACAGACTGTAGAACAGCAGAACCCACTCAGTTCTGTAGTTTACCAGCTGATCTGTCATGTTCAGCAAATGTAACTGTTGATTTTACCCTTTCTACTGACTAGTCACTTGTTTAGTGGTAAGGTTGAGATCAGTTTATAAGGAATCAAACGCTGCTGGTTAAGAAAATTGTTCAGCTAGAAATTACCCATTCTCTTTGTCCTTCTTCATCACTGACTTCACCAAAATTACCTAACAAAAAATAGTGTAAATCATGCTGTCTGATATTAAAATCATAATAGGAACAGTACAGTATGTACAGAACAAGGACACAACTATATAAAAACAAAAATCTTCTAGGTTGGGTTTAACTTCTAAAACTATACACTACATCTTTCACATACTATTAGATGTATCTACGCAGATGTCTCTGAGTAATATTGAGAACCCCATAAATGGGTAACTTGTATACAGTGAAGGTCACTAAAAAACAACCTGAAGATTGTACCAAATCATGGATGGCTCAGGGACATGTAGGGGAGTTCTAACTTTCAAGAAGAAAGTAGCAGCACTGAGATTTAAGTTGTGAAGGAGTGTCATAAACTGCTACTAAATACAGATTTATTTGGAGGAAGAGGGGACCGAGGTCTTCTTCTCCATGAGGAGAAAAAAGGAAAATAAGGAACAGACTCATCATCCACCCAGAGTTTAAAAAGAGTTTATTAAACAAACTTCACTCTAGGTATTTTGCAATAAAACCAACCAGCTTATGCAGTTGTAGATTCATATTTTAATGAAAAATTGAAAGATTAACAAGATAGAGTATACATTAGTTACGCAATGCTTTCAAGTGGTACACCCTGGTATATCCCACAAGCCACTTGTATTTTCTTGGTATACACACAAGCCTTTGCCAACTGGCACTACATGCCTCACTAGCCATCTACCATCTCATATCCAATGTGCATTAAGTATACGACAAGAGAGCATTGCATACAGTGTAACTATTTTATAATATGCCACAGAAAATACATTGGTTGACGCAATCAAAGCGACATAACCCAGTGCATGATGGGAAGTTTGGATGTGATACCATCCAATATACTATGGTTGGAATGATATTCTGATTGGCTGTATTTTCTATAGCATGGTATAAAATTAATATTGACAGTGCATACCTTGTGCAAGATAAAGTAAAACTCTTGCTGCTGTGAGTCTTATGTCAGGATCTGCTGCTTCACATTTCTCAATGATAAGAAACAAAAACTTTCTTCTTTCATTTTGCTCCATCTCACTCCATTTGTCATACCCTAAATGAAAAGAAGAAGGATCAAGGGAACACATTTGAAAAAAAAAACGTTTTACATTTATTAAAAAAAACTGCCAATTTATAACAAGTGATTATTGATAAAGATCAATAAATCAATACATATAGAGTGGTTTTCATTTGAGTGTTGAAAAGCTATTGGTTTTGCAACCATGCTACACGATTACCTTAAAAAATCTCACGCCACTTTTTATCCAATCAGAAGTAAAACTAAAACCAATTGTGACTCATTTGCACCCATTTTCAACCCTTCGCATCAGCTGCATGTAATTACTTTGAGGTTTGATTGGTTCACTGTATTGTCTGTGTCCTTTGTGATTGGCTAAAGTGATCACTTTGGTTTTGGTTTTACAACACTCAAGTGAAAATTGCTCTAAAACACACATCAACACTGTTAACAATTATTTTACCGTTACTACCTTGTGAATACGCTGTTATTTCAAATGCTTCTCTGTTGAATTTAAATTCACTTTCTTCAGTATAGCTGTAAAGCTCTGTAGGAAACAAAGTAGTAAGACTTTGTAAGCCTGGTTGAAGTTAAGATGTTTGTGCCTTCTTCTGTGCCCATCCCTGCTGCAAACATAAAACTTTAAAGCCGTTTCTTCTGAAGGTAGTATTGAAGTAAGTGGATTAAGAATTGCATGAGGAAATTATCGTCTCACCTGCGATTTCTGCTGATTTTCTATCGGCATCGTCATAAGTGAAATCAACTTCAGGAGTGGAATCTAGCTGACCCTACAAAGAAAAATAACTCAGTTGAACTAACCATTAATAGCTTGATTTCCAATTTCGATTAGTTACCTCTGATTCTCTTCTTTGTCGTCGTAAAATATCTCTAAGTTTTGGAATTCCTCGCTGTTTACGGTCAATACTTCCCTCCATCTTGGAAATCAAACATTGCTTAGGATCCATGCCTCTATTCAGACCCAATTCCCTCTCTGGGGTAAGCATTGAGAGTCGCATTGACGAAGCATGGGAAAAATCAATTTGATTCTACGCACGTACAAGTGTCAATTAACGCAGGCTACAAAAGCTATAATTTTATTTTTGATGTTTTTTTCACTAAATTTTAGGCCTTTTCGCGATATCGCAGAGGTACATGGCCAGGGGTTCGAATCCCGTTCAAGTCTGAATTATTTTCAGGCTTTAATTTCAGAGGTGCTTGAGTTGTGCATATAACTGCGATGCGCAGTTCAAATAGGTGCATATCATTCTTCTTATATTCACTTGAAAGGAAGAAAAGAGGAGTTCACGCTGTAAGGGGCATTATGGGTAATCAGGGCAAATTTACAGAGAAGCAAAGCCGTAAAACAAATGTTTATTGTTACATTTCAGTTCTCATTTCACATTGTAGACGGGGAGACCCCTTCTCTAGGTTCACCAGCGTTTTTGAGCCGATCGAGTGATTGTTGTGGGCGTAAGAATTTTTTTTTACGGTTAATTTCTTAGCCGCTCAAGCCACAAAAATAACATCTCCGTTACTCTGATAAGTAGGATAATGCCTAGCTCAATGGACTCAAAAACGCTAGTAAATGTGGAAAAGGGGTTTCTCTATTAACAGTAAAAGTTTCTTCTCGAAAATGAAACTCAAAACGGAAATATGAAGGAAAACGTGTATTTTGTCGCTTTGTTTCTTTGCAATCTTGCTCTGATTACCCATAATGCCCCTTACGGCGTGAACTCCTCTACTGGCTGAAATCTGTTAATTATCGAGTTAGCTAGCAAGTACTCAGAAATTGGTGAAATGGTTTTTCTGTAACGTGAAACTCCAAAGAATTGACTAAAATTTGAATTGAACGACAAAGTTCACTTCGTACTTCCCCATTCCTGAAGATCGATTTCAGGAGCTAGTCTGACTTTTCTGATATGATACAGCCGGTCGATATTTACATCCTTATAATAACTGTTGTAATTCAAATCTTGGTTATTTGTTGTTGTTTACGTGTTCAAGTATTATTGGCCACATCTGTGTCGTTCAGTTTTTTGTCCTCACTCAGTCACGGGATTTCTCGTGGATTCTGTTCATTACAGTCATTACATGCAACTGACATGGTCATCCATTTCGTTCTTAAGACCAACTTCCAAAAAATGCTGATGATTTCGCCGGCACTTTGAATAATATGGGACATATCGGATATCGCATGAGCCAGACTACACAAACAAAATACTCTAGTTATAAATATAGCAGTACTTACCGTAAATCCGCGAATTAGCGCCGCCCCTCAACTAAGCGCCCCCTTCGAATAAGCGCCCCTTCTGCCGACCAAAATTTAAAACAAGCGCTTCCCCTCGAATAAGCGCCTCCTCCCCTCCCCCTGTTTTATGGAAGATTACTGAGATAATAAAGGATGTATTGTTTTGCTCGTGTTCAGTCACAAGCAAGAGATTATCGACTCATTCAAGCACTGCACATTGACCGTCGCAACAGATCTCACGTAGGTCTTCTCCTAAATTTGGAATAAGCGCTCCGGGCGCTAATTCGAGGATTTACGCTACTGGAGCTTTTTGGCGGCTATAAAGTCTTCTCAGTGTGGTTTTCTTTTCAAATAATATCTTCTTATGTATGTATTGACTTGATAGTGACTCTTATGGATACACACTGAGAAACAAACTACAAACAATGACAAACTTTAAACTTTTGGTTATCTTTCCTGATAAAAAGTGAATAAAAGTAGTGCATCTAAGTTATTTCAACTAATAATAAGTTGGTAGACGGGTTAAAGTAGGTCCTCCGATCGATATTATGAATTCTATTTTTATTTATTCCAACGCATTGCCCTCACGTAGTTCCTTGACGTCATAAGACAATATTACACACCTGTATCGCTGAGTCACGAGAAAACATCACAACTGGTCGTATAAGTGCATGTGTTGTCGTGTAAGTGTGTTTGTATTTGTTAGTTAAAAACCTTATTGAACGCTGTTTGGTAAAATTGCCTTCAAAATAATTCAGTAAAATACATGGCAGCTGTCTTGTTTTCGTTTTTTCTAGAACAATAAAAGAGCTACCATATTTTATTTGGTGACGTATCGACTCAGACTTAATTAGCGAACCAAGGGGTGGTTTCAGGGCGAGTCGATGTGCTAAGCGCTAAATTTTTGGTGTCAAAGAAGTTTCGGTTAAAACCGCCAAATTCCCTGAAAACTGTTACACTGTAAAAGAGAGGGAATAGATTAAAATCTTTAATCCTTATAAATATCGGGGGGGAGCTGACGTAAAAATAAACAGCAACACAATCTTTGAATGCAAGGACAAAGAGTAGTACCGGTTTAGTGAATCGTCCAAGCATAACATCAGTGTTTGTACATTAAATTTTTCGAAAGCCTGAACTGACAATCTTTCAGTCAACCAAAAAACTGTGACCTGCTTAAAGAGAAATTCTCACTTAAGAAATTTCGGCGATACGGGGGACAACATTTATTTTAAATTACTTGGTGTTTTGCTCGTGTTGAAGGAAGCGTGCAATATCGCTCTAGGGAATATTGGCCGGACCGGCGAGTTTCGATGACGCGTTTTAAAAGCCTCCCTATGGCCGCTAATGGCCAATATCGAAGAATGAATTCACGAATGTTTAAGTGCCTTAGGTGATATCTTTGACTCGCGTTTTGTGGAAAAATCTTTAAAATGTTCACACAGCCGTGATAGCTAAATTAGTAAAAATATGTTTTTGAAGCAGTCAATCATTACCAATCAAGTTTGAATCCTGTTTATCTAGCTCTTGCAGCCTCCATTCCCACGACCCTTGCCTCATCCTCTAGGTGGCATCCCCAGCCGGGTGGTACTGAATTGAAAAGCAATAAACGGCAGACAAGTGCCAAGAGAGTTAGACTATAAAATGAACAATAAACCTTCCCAAGACAATCATAGATAGGTAATAATCGAAAAAATCTTTTTATCTGCTATGAGAAAAAATTTAGAATGAATGTATTTTTAGAGTTTTCAGCTGTGAAAAGCGCACACACGGGGCAGCACTGAGGATTATAAAATCAAGCGTGACATTCCATTCCCATAAATGGTCGTAATATCCTTATTTGGTGTGTGAGGCACTATATAGCACCCGACAGTCGCAAATGTAAATTCAGTGTGGGTTTGCAGTGTCATTCCGCCTAAGTTTTGATTGACTTTTCTTCGTCGACGTTCATAAGCAACAACAGCAGTTCAGTTTTCTAATCCGTCAAGAGTGTTTCTACAATGGAACTTGCTAAGAAATGTCCGTTTCTGGCGCGTGTACCGTCGTCTTTCGTGCGCAAGGCGAGGGGACCGGTATTGGTGTCGTACGCCGAGAGATGTCCTGTGATGTCGGAGGTTTTGAACAAGACCAGCGAAGTTCCCGAAAAGACTGAGGGTAAGGAAAAAATTCTCCCTTTTAAAGCTCACTTATATTGAGACGAAGTGTTAAAAAATAACGATTATGATACCGAGCCCGTTTGATGGTTCTCTTGAAGTCTCGCATCATGTTGCATAACACCGTACCGTTTGATTACACCCGGTTGTTTTTAAAAGCTAAATTATTTTTCTTTTACTACAGGAGCGAAGACCCTTGGAGCTACAACTGCAGCTAAAGGTTCGTTGTGTACAAAGAAATTAATTTCTTAAAGCCTAAAGCGTAATTTAAGTTGCTTAAATAATAGACAAATCTGCTGTTGAGCGATCTAAATTTTCTCAAAATCACCTAATCAGTCGATGGAAGAACCGGCAGTTTTCTCTTCGATTCGTTGTTGTACAATATTTTAGAATTTTGGGATAGTGGGCCTCAGATTTGACACCTCGAACAAGAGATGGTTTATCGTAATGTATTTTCATTGTAACTCCAACGCGGAACTTTCTGTCTTGGCTTGAATTGCGTGTCATCTTCTAACAGCAAAGCGGAACTTTATACAACAATATCCTTCTTTTGACGCAATTCTATGCACCTGAGTAGCTTTCTTTTGTTTTTTGCTTGCCGAAGGTCATTTTGATCGCTAAATTTATTCACAACAGTTCATAATTGACGGCATGGGGTGTTTGACAGGACTTACAGATGACGGTCATAATCTCATCAGTCATAAGATTTGTTTGTGTTTGAATCGTTAAAGTTGAACTTACAACTCGTTTGGGAGACTGATAATGGTGTACAAACAAGCATACATATTAAAGCTGCCGTGAAAGAAAGAAATAGGATGGAGATTGATCGCTGACTCATTGTCAGCTTAATTTAAAATAGAAAACAAAGGAACTCATCTGTGGTGTCGCTATTAAATTTATGGAATGTAAATAAGGTGCAAATTGGGGTTAAGCTAATATTGGTGTTTTCCCGAAACAATGAATGTGCCAAAAAATAGTGATTATGGAAGCAAAATGGCAAAGTGTCATTCAATTTAGTTTCGTTCAGCAGCATGTTTTTGTTTGTTAAATGATATTTGGTTTACATGAAATGGAATATATGATATTCATATATTGGAACTGTGGAATAGAGATTTAATTAACCATTGCAAGTAGTTGAGATAAAGCCTGAAAAAAATTCAGGGTTGAACTGGATTCAAACCCATCACCCGGTGATACTGGTGCAGTGCTCCAACCAAGGGAGTTATAAAGCCATCTGGGTGCTGGGTATTACGTGGATTCGTAATGACTAACAAAGTAGATTTATTATATAAACACCAGTGAAATACCAGGATTTTTTTTCCTTTTACTAAAAAATCATATCTTCATCCCGTGCAGTGAAGATACTATTCTTATCTTTCACACTGAAGATATCATTCCTTTTTGATGACATTTTTCTTTTTTCCCTTTAACTACACTTAAATTGGTTGATGTATGATCGAAACATCTTCGGGTCATCTTCGGTAATCTGCGGGAAATGTTTGGAAATGTTTGGAAGTGTTCGTCTGGCCTTCGGAACAGTTTTGAAAAATCTTTGGAAAGTGGGTGGAAGTCTTTGGAAAATTGTCAAAAACTTTGTCATTAGTATGTTTATGTAATAAACAGAATATTACTTGCCTGCTTGTGGAAACAAATTTTATCTTCTCATGTTCAACTAATATCTCACTCGTTCGCTGTGCTCACTCATGAGATATTGAGTTGTACACATAAAATTCATATCCACGTGCAGGCATGTAATATCCTCTATATACGAAGTTCATATATTAAAATGGAATCTGATAGGAAATCAAGCAATTTCAGTTTTTAGTGGACAACATTCTGGTACGAGAATGATGTTAAGTATATTAAAATCCTTTTTGCGTTTTCTAAAAGCTAAAGCTATAAATAATTGCCTGAAATAAACCCAAAAACAATTTCCCATAGGAACTCGAGAAAATAAATTTCAAAGTTTCGAGAAATCGTGCAAATGCAGGTAAAATTTTATTACCAGTGTGATTCCATTAGTACTTTCAAGTACTTCATATGAACTTCAAAATTTGTTTTCGACATTTGATGTTATTAGAAATTATATTTTTTTCGAGAAGATATTTAAAACAGTCGAACAGAAGTTTGCTACACTATGCAAATACTCTTGGTACAGAGCTTTTGCCCACTTGTTACTCAAACTTCTGGTGGATTCCTTCTTAAACTGCAGAATAGAGATTTAATTAGAAGAAAGTCCATCGTACACCACATAATACCCAGCTCCCCATTGGCTTGATAGCTTCAGTTGGCTAGAGCACTACACCATTATCGTAGGGTCATGGGTTTGATGGGTTTCAAGTCCAACTTGTCCATTGTTACAGGGGAAGAACAAAAAAATGTTAGTTTGGGACCACACAAAGTGTCCGCAATTCCATTATAATGAGAGTCGGTAATAGTGAGAGTTGCTTTTATACATTTGTTAAGTGGTTTCGGCTGGGGATTTACAGAGTAGCTTCTGTCCTTAATAGCGAGGTGTCTGTAATAGCAGGTTGTCTGCAAGGCGAGAGTAAACTGTAGCCATGTTAGTATTTAAGTAGTGTAAGTAGCCCTATTACTTTTGTAAGAAGTGTAAATAAAAATAGAACGATAAAATGAAAGAATGAAATATAATACTTTGAGCTTGGAGCTAATAGCATAAATTCATCTTGAGCTTTCTTTCTGCTTGGTATTTTCAGCTGGCAAGTGTCCATTTATGCACAATGCAACTGCTGAAGTGACTAAGTTGAAGGCTGATGAGTTTGTTGCCTGTGCATGTGACTACCAAGAAGGAGCTTGCAAGAAGGAGACCACTGTGGACTCTGGTAATTATTTGTCAATGACTTTGTTAGCAAAATCCAGTGACTGCTTTTATTTAAAACCACTTTGTCCTTTGACAACATGTTAAGATAAAATAACTGGCTTTGTAACATTAGTTTGTACAGACATGTACATGTACATGAACTCTTGGTACTTGACTTGTTCCTGTGAAATGGTTTTATGACACCAATTTCTTCTGTAGACAACAAGTTACTGACAAGTCAACTTTCCAGGGTAATAAATGGATAGGAGGGAGACAAAATGATGGGGAAAAATGACCCATTTTCCTCCCTGTTACACCTGCTAAGCAGGCTAATCAACAAAGAGTTTTTGACTAGCCTCCAGAGTGTCACTCTTTTGGTCCTCTGATGAGAGGTGTCTGTTTCTCAGGGTACAAATCTGATGTGTCTTTTGTTTTCAGCTGGGAAGTGCCCTTTCTCAAGTGGCAAGGCAGTTGTTGATGCTTTGAAGAGCATCCATCCAACCCCTGCTATGAAGGTGGGAAATGTTTTTCCCCAGCCCAGTGGTGTGCGGCAGATGGTCACGATGCCTCTTGGTGTCCAAGGTATTAAATTTTGTCTTTGGGTCTTTATCACTTTATTTTTAGGATTGTTTTTTGAGTGTCTACTGAATATTACTAGGGCCAGTGTCCTCACAATTACAATCTTGGAAGGAAAAGTACCTGTGTAGAGCCTTTGCAGTAGATTTAATTGGGTGAAAATGCAGAAAGGACAATAACAGCATGACAGACTTGTATTCAATATTGCCAACAAAGTTTTCAATGTTAAATATACCTGTAAGTTTCAGGTTTCTTTCTAGTTCAAATAATTGTTGGCTTAGTGTGCTGTTTGTTGAATCAGTTGCATCTTTGGTTACAAAGTGAACAATTCCTTTACACAGGCCCTGCACCTAACATAGAGGCATTCCAGTCTCACTTTGACTACGATCGGTTCTTTTTGGGTGAGATTGAGAAGAAGAAGCAAGACAATACATATCGTATTTTTAAGAGGGTGAACCGTTTGGCTGAGACATTTCCACAGGCCAAAGATTACAGCAACTCCCTTGAAGGCAAGGATGTGACAGTGTGGTGCAGCAATGACTATCTTGGGATGAGCCGACATCCAGAGGTTTTGAAAACTGCAAGGTGAGCTTTTAAACATATCAGGAGTGTTCATTTTGACTTAACTTCACCAGAAACAACAACCTCAGGAGTGGTGTTTTGTAACATTTATTTGTTCACTTACAATGATGGAAAAGAGATAAATTACCATGTGTTCTTAAAACAATTTAGACCATGCTGTCTCTCTAGTTATGGTCCTGGCAAGAGATGAACATAAACTTTTGACTTGACAAGAGCATCCCTTTTGTAAATGACATGAGTACTTGTCTTGGCCACAGACCATCAAATTTGTAACCTTGACTTAAGGGCTATCTTCATACCAAATTTGTAACCTCAAGGAAGAGGACAATTCCTGAAGAGAAACAAAAAGGAGTGTCCTCAGTCACAGGCAAATGGTATTAATTGTTACAGTGTAGGAGACCTCATACAAGGAATACTAAGATCACCATTACTCATGCAGGGTGAAACTACCTTTACATGTATTAGAATAACACAACATGTTTGTACATGTATCTACAGGGAAACCATTGATAAGCATGGAGTAGGTGCTGGAGGTACCAGAAACATCTCGGGTACAAGCAGCTATCATGAGGAATTGGAGAGAAAGCTGGCAGAGATACACAAGAAGGAGGCTGCCCTGCTTTTCACGTCTTGCTATGTGGCCAATGACACGACTCTGTTTACGTTGGCACGTCAGTTACCTGGTAAGAAAAAAGAAAATTAGGTATACAATGGACCATTATATTTTTGACAGAAAAGTAGGACAATTTTTCTCAGCTAGATTTCTCATCTTTCTTCACATTAATGCATTCTTAAAAATGCATGTTTCTTTTTCTTTTTTTTTTTTTTTCCTTTGCTATTGTTTTGCTAGACCATAAATTTTCTATATTTGCTATTGTGGATGTTGTTGTCAGGTAATAGAGCAGTTTTCAGTTGAGTGTCGGAAAACCAAAACCAAACCAATTACTTACCAGTTAGACTACTCAGCCAATCTCAAACTGAAGTAAAACCAAAACCAAAACCAAAGTAATTGTCTAATTACTTTCCACACTCAATTGAAAACCGCTCTAATAGCATATTGAATAGTAATTGCATTCATTATTTCATTTGCAGGCTGCTTGATATTCTCTGATGCTGGTAACCATGCCTCCATGATCCAGGGAATCAGGAACAGTGGAGCTAAGAAATTCATTTTCCGTCACAATGACGTGGAACACCTGGAACAGCTTCTAGAACAGGCAGACCCTGATGTGCCAAAGATTGTAGCTTTTGAAACTGTGCATTCCATGACTGGAGATGTGTGTCCATTGGAGGAGCTGTGTGATGTTGCACACAAGTATGGGGCATTGACTTTTGTTGATGAGGTGAGTAGTTCAGAATTCTACATTTTTGTAGCAATGAGTTGAGGTTACATTTGTCTTCTTCTACTTACATATGGTATTTTTGTTGTGCATCTTGTGTTAAGTGGAAATGCCTGTCAAAGTGAACTGCAAAAAGAATTGCTTGATGTTACAGGGCCACTAGTTGACAATGTTTTCAGTACTCTACTAATAAAGCATACATTCATGAAATGCCTTGGTCTAAGTTCTAAATTGAGAACCAATTGTGTTTATTGGACTTGCACTGAATGAAGTTATGTTGGGGTTTGATAGGTTCACGCAGTGGGTCTGTATGGTGACAGTGGTGCAGGTATTGGGGACCGTGACAATGTTATGGACAAGATGGACATTATTACTGGAACCCTGGGTAAGGCATTTGGAGTGATTGGCGGGTACATTGCTGCATCTGCAGCCCTTGTCGACAACGTCCGTAGCTATGGATCAGGTTTTATCTTCACCACTTCTTTGCCACCAGTCACTGTCAACTCTGCCATAACGTCTGTTAATATTCTGGCTAGTGACGAAGGGCGCCGCCTGCGCGAGAAACATCAGAGTATTGTGCGCACTCTAAGGAACAAGCTTGTCAGTGCTGGTCTCCCTGTGGTGTATGCACCCAGTCAAATCATCCCAGTGCATGTAAGTGTTTCAGTGTTGAGCAGTATATATATTTTTTTTACTTAAAGGACAAACTTAACAACATGTAATTGCTGTTTTTTGTCTAACAAAATGAAATTGATCTCAATATTCACAGGTTGGGGATGCTGCAAAGTGCACAGCCATCTCCAATGATATGCTGACCAAGCATGGCATATACGTACAATCCATCAACTATCCCACAGTGGAGCGCGGCAAGGAAAGGCTGCGCATTGCACCAACTCCCGAGCACAATGAGAAGATGATGGACAAGTTCGTCGATGCTTTGGTCCAGGTCTGGCAGGACAACGATATGGGTTTCCTGACCCCAGTCTGCACCACTGAATGCGACTGTCAGGAGCGCTGCATCACTTATAAGGAGCTCGACTGCAACAAGTATGCTTCTCAGGTCGGCGCCTAGAGTGTTGACCAAGGTTGCACTCCAAATCAACGTCTCCAGTTGGCTTGTGTGGTTCTCACTTCTGAGAATCTTGCACAATGGAATTAATCTTTATTTTCAAATTGTAATTTCTGCTGAAATTGAAATAATCATTGTGTACTTGTGTAGATGTGTCTGTGTGTTCTTTGTCTAGTGTTGTCCTTCTTCCACTCATGGCCTGGTTATTTCCAGTGTATCAATGCTTTTGTAGATGTCCCTGATCGCTCACCAATTTCCACCAAAACAACAAACTTGTGCAGTTGAGAACTGCCTGCCTTAGACTTTCCTGTTCTGGAATTTCCCTTCCTTTATTTCCTCTTTGTTTTTTGCTCATTGTGTCCGTACTGAAACAAACCTCAAACCTCTACAATCTAACGAATTTTATGGAGACTTGACCTTACTAATTTTTTGTTTTGTTTCGTTTTTTTTTTGGGGGGGGGGGGGGGGG
>Ga0126339_10000059_pt1 | contig 38359 bp, 15 predicted proteins | sample OrbTmetagenome_2_FD_92532 | JGI IMG/M metagenome (GOLD analysis project Ga0126339, IMG submission 92532) | Coral microbial communities from Petempiche,Puerto Morelos, Mexico - Orbicella T R C metagenome | ecosystem: Host-associated > Invertebrates > Cnidaria > Coral | place: Petempiche,Puerto...
TCTAATGGTACTCTTCTCAGTGTTAAAGAAATATAGAACTAGAATTCCTGTCTTCAAACTTAGGGAAAGAAGAATGATTCTTGTCTGGCTAAGACAAAACTCTAAACTCCCTGAAAGGTCGTCGTGGGTAAAGCAAAATAAAGGTCATGAATCTCTGCTGCTAGGGAGAATTTAAACTAGTGGTTCAACAAATTTAATCATATCATTTTCTTCATTGCTGCGATTTAATCATTTCCTTAGTTTTCTCAAGTTCTCTTCTAAAGAAAAGTTGAAGAAGAAGGGCGTGGTACATACGAATATAAGAATCTCTTTATTTCCTCAAAAAGGCTGCAAAGATGGGGGATGTTTGTAGGGGCATTTCACTGTAAGTGCTGGGTAGAAGTGATAAAACAACGCGATACTTTTTTGAAAGGCATGTAAGACAAACCTTGCTTGAGGCATTGTTTACACTGCTTGACAAATCTGAGTTCTGTTAGTTCACTCCTGGTAGGTCAGTCGAGCGTTGGCTTGGGTGTGGGAGGGGGAAGTATATTTCGAAAGTCCAGAGTAAAGTTAATTTCCCGGTCTGTCAGCGTGAATCCAATGGTTACTACGGGAACACAGAATCCTCGAAGTAAGTTTCTTTTCTTTGGCTCTAAAGAGGCCTGATATGGTGATGTTTATTCAGCAATAAACATGTCAAAAATGACTTGAAATTTCTTTCTACAGACGCAGTGGAATAAATAGTAGGTCAATATTATGCATAATGTTAACTCCTTGGGAGAATTTGGTTTATCAACACATTTACTTCATGAGGTACTTTTAAAAACTTGAGATGAATTCAAGCTGTAGTGAAGTCTCCCTAAATTGAGTCAATTATACTTAGCTAAGAAATCAGCTTAGTTCATCTACCAGATCATGACTTATATATTGAACTCTTCCAACTTCTAATTCCGTGGGTGATGTCATAAATTGAATTTAATGAAGTCCTATTGAGCTGGACGTTCTAGCGGCGTTCTTCGCGTTTCAATTTTACCTAACCTGAAATTGCAACTGATTTGTCAGATTTGAACTCTTTATAGGTCTGGTTAATGATTCGCTTAGAATTAATTATCAGTACAGGGTTAAAGGAGCTAACGCTTTTTTCTGGATGTTCAAGCAGATAAATTAAGTCTTTATCAGCAATGTCTTTTAGTTATTAGAAATTTGTGGCTTCTGGTATGTACCAGCAAGGCGGAATACAATTGAAACTAGGTTCTTTTCTCCTTTGTAGCTTCGCCTTCGTTGAGTAGAATTATCAGATATTCGACATCATTCGTAGTTTTCAAGAAACAAAACAAAAGAAATCTTGTGCCTAAACGGTTTAAGTACTCCATGCTATTCAACTTTACCTTTTAAATATCCTGTAGGTTCGGTAATCCCTCAATAATATTTCATTAAACACGATATTTTCTGTCATAACTTTTGCTATCTCTTTGTTTCCTTTGTCTGTCCCAACAATTAAACATGTCTGGCAGTAAAAAAGATTTTGCTTTTTATAAGTTCCGAACTTTTTGAAATAGCCGCTGCTGGCGCCAGATAAGACTAAGATAAGAAACTTAGAGTGGTTTTAATTTGGGCTTTCGTCGCTTTCAAATCTTAAGACTGCTGTTGCAGTTCGTTTGGCGAGTTTTTAATCTTTTAAAGTGGAGACGATTTCTGAAGGGCTCTGAAATCAGTAAATAATAAGCTTACAAGAAATAACGGAGTAGCCGTTGTTTATGGCCACCAAAGTTTAAACTTTAACACCTGTGGTGGTGAAATCGTGTGTACACATGCCCAGAGTGATAACTGTTATGGAGCGTTGATGTATGTGTATGCCGTTTAGGGGCGCAGTTGTCAAATTGCAAAGCATTAAACATCAAAGACATTTTACATATTCTTTATGTATTTTTATTTCAATCGGTTGATATATTGTTGATATTTCGCTTACTGGTTCGCAGGCAAATTTTCTCGCCGACTCCCTTTAAATTTAACTCTTTATTTTCTGTGAATAATTTTGCTCTCGGAAGTCTGTAAGTAACTTTATCAATGTTTTTTTTTTAATAACACACTTTTAGCTTCTAATTAATCTGAAGTATTTACCTTTATCTTATCAGTCTCAAGCGGAATTATCAAATAAGCAGCTTAAGTACCTTGTTCGAGAAGATTAAACGTTTGTTCTAGCCGTAAAGGTTCACTTTTGGGTTGCTGAACAATCTAATAGAAGTCTTTATCCTATAAACATAATTTACTGGTTCTGGGTTTTGGCCGTAAGTTTTATCTCCTTTCTAATTAACTTAACATGAGTTTTCGGCTGTGAACTACATTGATCTGAAGCTATGGACAACTAAAGTCAGTCACTATTGAACACCTTGACACAATAAACTCTATTCCCAACAAATGTTTTCAGATGCTACAATTTTAAAACTAATGTCAGGGATTTCCTTTTTTCCACTGAATGGGCGCCTACTTAACATATATATAAACATATATCCAGACTTATGCTCACTTCTCTACTCAGTACATGTCACTAAATTTTCGTTTGCAGTGGTTAGCCCCGCCGTTACACCCAAAACTAGGATGCAAAACCTTAGACCAATTTTGTTGTATACAGCTGTGAAAGAGATGCTTTGTGATAAGTTTTTGAATTGTCGGTTGATATATCCCTTGTAGATGGCTTATAACTAATAGACCGTGTGGTAAAAGATAAAGGAGCCTTTTCAGATGAACTGCGGAACACTTGTATTTTCTGAAACATCAAATAAACCGTTAACGTGACAAAAATTGGATACTTGTCAGCTCCAATTATCTTGATTTACCTTGAGTTGAGTTCTTCGTTCAAGGCTGCACGAAACGTACGCCTTTAAATAAATGTCAATCATAGAAAACGTTGGAAAACCGTTTGCAAAAAGTCCTCAAATACCACCAAGGCTTTTTTTCTTGGTCGTTTCTGTTGCTTTTGCATCACGTGGTTACATGGCATTTTAGAGGACCAAATACAGACGCTCGACCGCTAAAAGGCTTTTCAAGTATTGCCCTTGACATGTTGTGATCAAAACAAGTTCTAAACGTATTTTGGCTCCACTTCGTCACCCTTGACAAATATGTGAAGTGGATCCTAAGCCTGAACAATAAGGGAGCGCTCCGTAACAGTCTTGTGTTTTATTCTGCAGTTGAATCATTGTAAATAGCAATGGTTTTAGTAGTCTTGCGCGCAAAAAATTACCGAATCCTGGATTCGTGATGGCGCCGTGAAATAAATGATGCCAAGTGGATGATTGCATGTGTTCAATGTTTCATGACCTCTTTGAAGTGTGTCATGTGATTCTGTTGTAGCCAAGTCGCTGAGGCATAATATCAATGAGAAATGCATTGAAACTGTCAACCCATAAAACTTCAAAACTTCAAGTCGCGGTGGTCGCGGCATTTTGTACTAAAAAACAATGGTTAATTGCTCCCCGTCTCTCTTTCTTATGTTTATTCTTTCAACTGTTCCTGATGCAATGCGTTGCATTGTCTTGCAAGCTAGATAATATCAATTCTACTCCTTGTTGCAATTATTTTTACCAGCAAGTTATATTGATATCAAAAGGCTAAATATATGTTTCTTTAGTTTTGCTTACTCACTCTTGTTTACAGGTTTTGTTTTTAAATAGAAGGTTTCGTCAAGGAATAAATATCGGCTTCGGGCGATTAAGTGTTCTCGAGTATACTTTTATCGCTTGTACGTCATAGATACCCTGCTCGTGAGAACTGGGCCACTTCCGTGAGCTCTCACAGGAACTGTGGCGCGGTATTAAGTACCGCGATAGGGTCAACATCACTTGATTGCAAAATTTTCGTGATCATAGCCTAGGTTCCTCGCGAAGGTTCCGGGCGGGCCAAGCTTTATTTTGTCAATAAAACTTTAATTGAGGTTAGCGCAGTGCACATATTGAACTGAACTTTCCGGTTTTGGAGAAGCTTGCGTGCATTCTTTTGTAGATATAATTTTGAACTGCCTGGCTATTTTATTCCATTTTTTTTTTTCTCGTGAAATATATTTGTCTTTTGGATGAGAGCAAAAAGAGGCCCAAATATTGGTACAAGGACGAGATGCTTAGTGGCGTTTGTTTTGAAGTTCACCTTTTACCTTGATCATTATGCTGACCTCGATTAATTTTTAGAGGAAAGATGCACCTTAAGCCTGTGAAAGCAGACGTTTTTCCTCCAATTCTTTGCCTTAAAGATTCGGCGATTAAACCGGCTTCTTTTGAAGGCTGGACTGATTACAACCGGTAGAACTGAAGGCGTTTTTTGGATTTGCCGACTTCTCGAGGGTAATGTCAACTATAACTAAATCGTCATTTTTATAAATAATTTTAAGAGGTGACGTCAATTTTCGTTTCAGTCCTATTTGATCAAAACCTTTCTTTGAAAAAATGGAAAACTCCCGGGTTTTCTCCTTGATTCACTAACGCTAGTAAGACTACTGATCAAGAAATCATATTTCCGGTAAATTCGGGCTGATTTCAAGGTGTTCCTAGACAGTTCAAACTTGTAAATTAGAGAACAAATTATGTCCTTTAAAAGAGTCAAAAACGAGCCACAAATTGCGATATTTCGTTTGAAAGAAACATGCTATAATATGTACAGCATGAAGTGTATTACCAAGCAATTTGTTCTCCACGTCATGGCTAAATTTGTGATCCTAATATTTTGTAAAAATATTGCTCCCCCTCTCTCACTTTCATATAAATAGTGTTTGCTTGTTCTGCGTTCTTTTAGTTTTTCTGCCATTATAGTATATTTAGGAGCTATTCAAATAACCAAATCCATTCAGTTTCAGTACCGCGGAATTCACTTTTCAAGGCACTTTACCCCTTTTTATTCTAAGCTTAGAAGTAGGATTTACTTCGTGCTGTTTCGCTCATTTCTTAGTTATTTTTTAATTTTATTTTGTGTTTCCTTTTTGTGCATACCCATCGCAGGCCTCTTACGAAAAAGAATCAGTTTCTTAGTCCAAGTTAGAAACGGTGTTTAAAAGCAGTGACAGGTAACGCTATGAAATGCCCGTATTGAAATGATCCATTCGTTTTAGCAGCGATACAACGCCCTTTTCTGAAAGAGAACGCGTTATAACAGAAAACCTCTCGACCTTGAGAGAAAAACAACCAGGTCGGTGACGTATAAGTTAGCGTGCGATATGTACGATATTGACCGACTGCGCGCTCCTTCCCACGCCATTTAACTTCAGTCATTCTTAGACAACATCATTGTGTGTCAAGATACTGCGGAGCCCGAGCGATATTATCGCAGTCATGATATTATCTTAAGAACTTCAAGCAATAGATCATCGTTACCGTCATCGTAATCTCCAAACAATCAGTTCTTAAACAACAAGTGCAGTTGTTCCTCTCAAGCGATCTGGTTTGCATGGCCCTTTGAAAGGGAAGTCCATGTTGAATCAATATCAGCCGTATCGTAACCCACCCTCTACCGCCTAATTTAAGAAGATATTTCCGTTCATATAAAAGGCCTGCTTTCTCAGTCACAAACTATTTGTGTTTAAAACAGCTGTTGGTTCGTTAGTGCCTCAGTCTATACAAACGGACAGCTAAGTTCATTTGGTCTTCTGGTTTTTCCTACGACTGGTATTCGCTTCTGGCAGTCGAGCTTCGTCTTCTTTTCCGTGAGTATAAACCTTTAATATTGAAATTTTATTGCAATAGCTTATCGCTTCGATCGACCAACGAATTTTCTCTGATGTATCAGTGTAAGAAAAAAAAACGCAAATATCTACAAAGGTCCGATTGCAGAGTAATCTCAGTTTATCTTTCCAGAATGTTCGTGTTGCGCGTGCCGAATAGCTGAGAAACATCCTATCATTGCCCGACATGGTAGCAATATATGCTAGCAAATATGGTAGAGATATTCGCTTTGTCTTCTAAGATTCTTAGGCTTATCTTATTTGATGTGCGTTTTTTGATTCCAATTATCGTCCGTTGTTTGCTTTGGCGAAAACACTGCAGGTTAGATCGGCTCGAACGGCTTGAAGATGCCAGTTCTTATTCCGACTGCAATATGCCCTCTCTTTCTCAATACACAGTATTGATTTAGCTGATGGAAAATCGCTTATTTTATTGATTAAGTACGTTGCAGACGTCTTTGTGTTCGGATGTATGGCCGGTATTATTAACTATTTTCTATTTATCACCCTTCTTTACGTCTTTCACATTCTAAGAATAACCTAACGTGGAAGGGAAAACACGGATAAAAAGAAATTCTCGTCAATTAAAATGAAACAGCCATCAACTTCAGTATGTAAGAACTTAAGGACTTTAATTTTCTTGCACAAAATGTTAATCACCTGTGTTTTTAAGTTAATTATACGGGATCATTTTCCTTTTGAAACGCACGTGGGTTATCTAGGTTCCTTAGAGTCAAAGAAGCCAATCTGGTTTTTAAAATAAACATTTCTTTTCTTCAGTTAGCACAAAGAAAATCCGGCCAAAAGTGATAGGAGCGAGCGATTTCTTTCTGCTGCAGTTTCGTTCTCAGAATTCAAGAATAGTGCAAACGGAGTCGAGATCATATATATTTAATAGCGTAACTTTTAGCACAATAAGTATTAGCTTTTAAGTTAGAGCCGACCCTGCTGGTTTCTCATGAAATCAAGTCCACTGAACAAGTATATTAAACTCTAAACCGCAATTATTCAAATGACTCCCGATGACGAACAACGAAAACCACTTTTCAAGTGTTTTCCTTGTCCAAGTTTTACACCCGCGGAGTCATGTAATCATTTCCATTTTTGAACTTTTGATTTGAATTTCCTTGCCTTTGTCTCGACCTGTTAATCTCGCTCTCGCTTTCTGTGGCGTGGAGATTCCGTTATACATAACGGCCTGGTATATATGGCTGGTCTTCAATTTCCATTCCATTTGCCGCACCCTAATGCAATAACATTACTTATTTTTCTCATTAAACTTTAGACTCTTTCATAATACTGCCAGGACCACTTAAATTATAATCTGTCTTGCACGGAACCAAAATACGAATATGTGAATTTATTGTAAAGTAATGAAACAAATTGTGCGAGATTACTTTCACTAGCATGGGGCAAGGCATGAGTTTGACTACTTTAAGCAATTTACCACCCATGTGGCCTAACCGAGCAGAAATGTCGATTCTTAAAGTCGAATTTTCGTGATTGTCCAAGACGCTGGCTTAAAAAAAGTGTTTTTTTTTTTTTTGCAAGGTGTACGTTTTGGAGTCGTCAAGAATTTTGACGCTGCCCTGGGCGAAAAATTCGAGCACACGTGTCTTAAGAAATAACGAAGACAAACTATAATTGGACGACCCGCGCGCTAAGCGAGCGCTCGGTTTTGTCTAATCTTCCATTCATCAAAGTGAAGACCACGGGAAGTCAATTTTGTAAGATCACGGAAACAAAAAGTATCACATTCGTAGTATTATTTCATGTATCATAATAAGAAGTCAAAATATAAATACAAGAGAAGGAAATCAGTTTCTCATTAATATAATTAGTGGGACTGCATGTCGCGATCACTAACGGGCAACAATTATCTGTTTTTTTGACGTTAATAGCGAGTCACGACTTAGTTAATTGATGTAGCTGGATTTAGAACAGGGGTCGTCGTTTTGTGTCTTGGCCTTGGATTGAAGGGAAATGATACTCTTCTTCAGTTTACGATGTTCTAATCACGTAGTTAAATATATCTTCGTGAATTAAATGTTATTATGATGTTCTGTACGCCTCCCGCCGAGCCGCCACTAGGCCATAGGATCCTTGATATTAGTTTAATTAATGTTTAACATCGAAACTACGATTTTTTAGGGTTTTGTCTTCATCATATGTCTTCGCCAGACTGCGCACGAAACATGGTTGTTTATGTTGAAGGGTCGTACTTTTAAGCCGTCATGGCGACTCACATCATGAATAGCCGTTAGCGTGTTAGAACGGTCATTAAAGTTAACCGTCTTGAAGAGATTTATTTTCGGTTGAGTTAATTACTGAGCCGTAGGTCACTCGATCACGTAGTTTGACGTTACGTTTTGCGGGAAAACCACCTGGTCGTGGCCACCTTGTGCACCACTCGCCTTCCCTCGAGTTTCACCAGCATCGGTCATACCCAGCGTAAAGGACTCTTTTTTGCACCCGGTCTAATACAAACAGCTAGCCGCCAAAGCTGTATTAATGCTCGCGTGCCGCAACATAACGCTATTGGGCATATCACTTGGTTTCCCGTAGGTGATCTTTGAGCATATAGTGGATGTGGGTCAGATGGAAATACAAATCACATGTTCAGCTTTCCTAAGAAATCTGTTGATTTAAAACTGTGTAAACCTTGTTAAAGCCCTAACGGTCTGTCCTGAGTAATTTGCTATGAAAAATACTTCGCGTGATCGCGCGCTTCGGTGGTGATGCGTGAAAAAAATTACTTTTATTTGTTGTGGGAGAACTGTTTCTATTAGTATCATTAATAGACTGGAGTCATCGATAAGGCTATTTATCTTCCTAAGGACTGTCCTCACGTAAAGAAAACGTTTATACATTCACTATCGTCACAGACATGATAGCTTCCGATAAGGCACCATCTTGTCAAATAGACGAGGAATATGCCTCTTTCTGTCAAAACAAGGTCGTTTTTAGATCAATCTTTGACCACGCTGTGAGAGTATTTCGCCAGCTTAAAAATAGTCTAAAGTTAATGAGATTCTTCACCACTCTATAATTACCGAATTTTTTTTTAGCTTAGACGTTTTCAAGAATGTCAGAATGAGGCCGTACCCGCAAGGAAATTGAAGAACGAATGGCAAGCAATTCACTAATTCGTTCTTGATTTGCCCAGCGCGTTCTCAGTCGTGCATGTGTACTCTTATCGTAGTCAAGTCTTTACGGCAATTTAGCTAATCCCGTTGAAATGCTTGTAACGGCTTAAAAGAAGGAGAAATTTGGTTGATAATACAGTGGGCGTATCGATTCTTAAATGTTAATTCAAACAAGCCCATTGGCACACCGGCTCGAGTCATTAGTACCAGCTATGACATTTGATTTAAAAGGGTCCCTTATTGTTCTTTATTGGAGTATATTACTGCTCCCAGTGGGATACAGCGTGCAAATGGGAAAGCTTCTAGATACGATGGATGCTTAACAACATTAAACCTTTTGTTGTTTAACATTACGGGCCATTGTCCCCGTACAAAGGGCTTGATAAGCTGAAGGGCTGATTGAATTGCATAATCCTCTGGCTGAATAGCAAGCGGAGCTCTATTATGTCCTATCATTTACATATGACAGTAAAAGCAATTAGGAGCGTAACAAGTGGTAGTTAGTTGTAATAGAACGGCTTGATATTGTGTTCGATATTTTGTCTAATTCCCAGTCTGTTTGTATAGTCATTGTTTAGAAGCAAACCCCCCGAGCTGGGGCTTTTATCTCCAGGTAGCATAGCACGCCCAAAAAACATTTGCCTATTGTTAGCGACTAAGTAAAGTGAACGGCTCGCAAGTTAATCAGCAAACGTTATCTGAAACGATACTCTGCCACTACTGCCGTTCAGAGGTTCTCGAGAGTGAAATAGATCCCATATCAGGCGAGGTAAGCAAATGGTCTGGTGTTCTGACGCCAGCACATTTTTCTAGATTCCACGCTATGTAGGTAAGAACATAGCGAAAGTAAACGTAACCGCGTGGCTGCTTCATCGGTTTTGAGTACAAACAAAGACTTACTTGAAATAGTTGGCCAAACATTAGGCTATCGGGTCAAGCACCTAAACATACAGCCTCGATGCTTCGTGTTGTTTCGCTTCGCCTCTAGTGCTGTTGCGTACACGTTGGATTAGAGAGCATTTACACTCCGGACATTTCCATCTCGAAGCCAAGAAGGATAAATCCACAGTGCTAAGTGAAATCGGAAGTCGATTAACTGAAAAGTATGTAAACATGGGAACATTTAGAAGTCTCCAGCAAACAAGTCAACCACATTTTTCGCAGAAGTTGTCGCAGGAAATGCAAGCTCGAAAGATATTTCTAGCGATGTCGTAAAGTCATGCATTAGGATTAGTTAAATGCCAGCTGATCAGTTTGAGAATTTTGTGAACACTTTTGGACAAAGCTTCCCCGCCCCCAGCTGATTCGTGCTTTATTTTACGGTCGAAAATTCTGTCAAGGTCGTCACAGAGTATTTGTTAGTTTTTGCTCCTCGATCCGAGTCGGTCTGCTGTAGTTGTCGCCTGAGACAAATGGCGATTTTGCATTTTGTCGAGGGCTTTGTAAATGTCGTCACATTTTTTTCGATTCACCTTGCTCAATATAGTTCACCTTCTTCACTAGATTGTTCAGTGATTCGCGTTTGGTATTTCGATTAATTTCGGGAAAAAATGTTTCTCATGCTCAGTTTGCTTTTCAACTTGGCGCAGACGGTTACCAATTACAGATTTCCACGGCTTTTCTTTCGTGTGGTTACCTTAGTTTCAAGGTACATCTTTATTGGCATGCTGTTCGAGAATTGTCTTTCGTGTTAAGATCACTTCAGGTCGGCATCCCTGACGTTTTTCCGCTATCAGAACGCGTGAAACCCTTCCTCGGTGTGAGACACGATCTATCTGTTCCATTACTTCGTCGTTCAATTTGGACATTAAACAATTGACTTTTGGCCTCAATATGTTCTCTTTCAGAAGCCAAACTCCAATTTAAAAACACTGCCATGAATGATTTATGAAAGCGGAAAACAACACAACAGTATGCGTTTTGAAAATTTGCTTGTTAGCGGTGGCGTTGTACTGAATGTTTTCCATGTACATGATTTGTTCATTCTCTGCAATAAGTTTTGACTTTCGTTATAGCTTATTTGAGTTTCGGCATCACCTATGTATCTTTTTAATTACTTTCCACATAACAAGAGCAAGCGAATTGCCAGATGGAGAAACATTGTTTTATCATCTAAACGTCTTAGTAATGTTGATGGCGTTGAATGAATGTGCCGTTCATTTGTATGTGATTATAATTGAAAAAAAAGAAAGTTGTGATTCATTTAAATCATTTTCATTACTGTTTGATGTGCTTTGGCGCTTTGGCAGGAACAAATTATGATTTTCTTTTAAGGTCTGCGCCTTCATGATCTCTACACAAACACGTGAATTTCGAATGATTTTTGTTGCATTTTGACCAAATCAACTGCAATTCTCTTGAATGTTTTTGCCTGCTCTAATCATTACAATTGCCAACTGAAAGAAATACGAAGCCAAGTTTTAGTTGTTTTTTTTTCGCTCGAAAGTTCTATTTCGGTTGAGAACAACATTTCCATGTGAGCCGAATGATTGAGTGAGTGGTGTGGTTTCGTGGATCACTGAGCGCTCAGGGGCTCCTGTTCTGTGCGTTTATTTGTAGTTTTCTGTCAATATTTTATCAAATGGTTTTAGTATCTAAACCCCTATTCAGGTCGTTTATAACACGCGTTCTTGTCATACCCATCTTGGGCTATGACCGCGTGAGAAGAAGTGCCAAACTCTCGGCCAGTGTCGATACTCACAACGGAACAAAGTCCGCTGTTGTATTTGCAATACTTTAGATCGATAAATTCGATCCGCTAGACAAAAGTTGGCAGTATAGTTATACCGGGAAATCCAACACCGAATCGAATATCGTGAAAGGCCAATCACGCACTAAAAACCGAATCGCCTTTTTAGTGGAGTGGATGGCGCACGTATGCAAATATGGCGTTCATCTCGTGTGGGTTGGCTGTCGCAATTAATTACTTTTCATTCGCAGATGACACATTTGGCAAATCATTAGTGACAATAATAAGGTGTTTATACTTTTAGGTCTGTTATTCGGTGAACCTAGAACTCTTCGTTATTTAAGTGACATTAGGACGACCCTGAATGCCAACGAGATAATCCTTGCGTGAGAGAAGCGTACTTTTTGGGGCAATTTTTTTTCCCGAGCTTGTTTACATAGACATAAAATGGTGTTTTGGCAATCCGGGGAGGTTACACAGCGAGTTCTAAATGGCACGGCGGGTCGGGCCAATATTTCTTTTCTCAATGAGCAAACAATAAACTGCTTATATTTGCTACCTATATCGAGCAAGGATAAAGCATTTCTCTCTGACGTAGTCAATACACGACTTTATAAACTGGGAAACAATGAAACTCAAGAATTTCTTTCACTCTAAGTGAGGTGGTGGCACCAAACAGATAGAGCTCATAAGTCTTGACGCGAAGAACGGTTGTCCGCTAATGAGCTTTCGCGTTTTTGTTTTCTTTCTTTGTGCAAATATATCAGAAAGTTAAACTTCGCAAATAAACACAACAATAATAATATGTTTGGCGACGTCCACTAAAGGGAAACAGATCTCGAACTCGTCAAGAAGAGATGTAAGTTTAAGATTTACTTTATGTATTTTTTTAGTTTCAACAGGCAATTTACTTTTAATTCCTTGTTTGCCATGATGCATTTTTAATGTCTAGTCAGATTCACAGCTGTGTACTTGCCCTTGGCGAAGCTGTGCGTCGGGATTTTGATTCCTCTTAGCGGGCGCAGCACGTTACCAATTGACAAAATCTCAAACCTGATTTTATTCGGGCACAGCTTAATTTTACGTTAATAGCGTAGGTGACACATTTTCAAAAACCATTTATCTAGGAACTATCGCTAAACGTGGCCATGTTAACCCGCTGTTCTGAAGCATGAGGAGACCATCTCTTCTGGAGATTATATTTATAACGGTGTGAGTGAATGACATGCAGATAAGCTTCGATATCAATACAGTATATTTCTTTACATGAAAAATAATTACTGCACCCAACGAGACGCCAGATTTAGGCATATTATGGCTCTGTTGATTGAAAAACCCCATGTTTGTGAAGCTATACAAAGTCACCGAAAAAAATCAATGTTCATAACAATCGAGTATTGTCGAGCCAGAATGTCGCGTTTTACAACAGTGTTTTGTCGTTGTGTACATGTAATGCTGGGGAAAAGCAATTAGGAGTCACTCAATTAGCGAGAGCTTGGCTCGCGGGAAAACAGAAAGACATTAGGAATAACCGTCTGGATTTCGATCAGTAGTCACAGCGTGCAGATCACGATTTTAGCTAAAGCGACTTGGCCGGAAAGACGGATAATGCGAAGTTCATATGTGGAGGCGTGGGCTAACACACACAACCTCCTTATGTATTGTTCGCACGAACTTTGGTTATAATCCATCGAACTCAATACGACAGATAAACGATCTTGTCACTCAAGGCCCATAACGTTTAAATTTCAATCGGGGGCAAACTTGTATACCTTTTACATTGTTTAGTTTTCGATTATATCAACTATTGAAGGTGATGAGTATTGCCATTCTTTGTCGTAGTAAGGGAATTTTGCTAGGTGTTATCAGCCCGCGAATCTCTGTATTCGTCTGACGGTGTGGGACGAATCTCTCAGAGCCCATCCCTCAGTAAAGCTTTTTTACGGTGATATGTGATTTTCTGCCCAACATCTGTCAGTGAAAACGATAACGAGAAACTTTACCATACAATGGAGGTTCAATTGAGAGGTTCTTTAATAACGCCCACTTCAAGTTAGATTTGACGCAAATTGAAAAGTTTTGGCTTAAAGGAAATTTTCTTGCGGTTGTTTTTACACTTTAGGCTTCACAACTTGAAGAAGTGTTATGCGATAGCTGTATTTTCTGTCGCATCTGCCCTGAACATTGTTTAGGCCGAGTTAATAACACGTTGCGGTAATGATTGACACCGTTGCCATAGCAGGCTTGTAATTAGAGCTTTGCACGCCAATCAGGTAGCTAGAGTTTAACAAACGTAATACTCGATCTTAGCGATAATATACCCCATGTTTCTAACCCTCTTGATAAATACTGACACTTTACAGAGACTTTACCACACCCCTGCGTTTAGCCTTAATAGTCGACCAGCAAGAAGAAGAACCCGTACACAACCGGCGTGATGTTTGCCCCACTTCCAGCCTTGAGCTTCACGCCGCAGCAGATCGCACAGGTCTGCGAAACTCTGGAGGAAAGCGGTGACATCGAGCGGTTGGCCAGATTTCTGTGGTCCTTGCCAGTGGCCCCTGGGACGCTAGAAGCCTTGAGCAAACATGAAAGCGTGCTCCGAGCGCGAGCCATTGTGGCGTTTCACATGGGAAATTTCCGGGACTTGTACCACATATTGGAGACGCATCGCTTCGGCAAAGATTCGCATGCTAAGCTGCAAGCGATGTGGTTAGAAGCTCATTACCAAGAGGCTGAGAGACTTCGAGGGAGACCCTTAGGACCTGTCGATAAATATCGCGTTCGTAAGAAGTTCCCTCTTCCCAGGACAATTTGGGACGGAGAGCAGAAAACGCACTGTTTCAAGGAGAGAACAAGAAGCTTACTTCGCGAGTGGTATCTTCAGGATCCCTACCCAAATCCGACAAAGAAGCGGGAACTGGCGCAAGCCACCGGCCTCACACCGACACAAGTTGGTAACTGGTTTAAAAATAGACGGCAAAGAGATCGTGCTGCTGCAGCTAAAAACAGGTAACAAATTTTAACTCTTACTACTTGCAAATTTTCGCTTTGCTTTCGCTCCGTCTGGGTCCAGGGTCATTTGTTGATTTTGCCATACTGCGCAAAGTTAAATATGGAAATCCTCTCAACGAAAATTCCCTTTTCGCCACCAAAAGCTCAAATCTCAGCACAGCTCAGCACGTTTGAAACGGAAACGGTCAAATTAGGATAAAGTTTAGCGGTGAAAATGCGATCCATGACTGCGTTTATGAGGGTTTCGCGGCCGCTTCCGTCACACAAAAGCCCTGCACTTCTCTCAAATTGGTTTAGGTGGTTTGCAGAATAACAGATGGGGTAGAACAACGCTTAATCCTGAAATATACACCGCACGGATAAGACCATTGATAGTCCGGCTCAGTGACAGTGTGTATATTTTATAGAAGCATGTGGTCAACAGATCGAAACAGACCTATCACTATTTGTTTCAAAGAGTCGCATTTGTTTTCCTTTATTTCGAAGCGTACTGTTTTAAACGAGAAATAGCCCCAATCCCATTGTACTCTATGGACGTGGCGCCAGAGAAATGTGTGTACAATAACACGCGCGCTTCGCATGTAAATTGTACACATGGTTTTCATCCGTATCATCGCCCTGCTATATACACTCGTCTGATGAAGGAAATTGATCGAGATACCGTTTCCCTTGAGATCTTCCGAATTGTGTAGCATCTCTTAAATTCCACTCTACCGTCATTTGTTTTCGCAAGGAATATTTGATAATTTTCTTAGGTACTTAGAAAGGATTACGAGCTGCATTTGGTTATTTGTTTACCGTATTTTCATCTAATAACTATTTTGAGGCATTATGAAGGCAAATGTATTATTTTTTCACGCGCGGACACATCGCTGATGGCTCGCCAGAAATTGTAATCCTATCTTTCTTAAATTGTTTTTAATCGTCCACGACGAAAGATACGAAAAAGTAAAAATTGGTCCGACCACGAGAAGAAGGAGAAGATGAACAGCAGGACTGTAATCGTTTCAACTTCCACACACTGATATTAAGTGTGAAGTGGGAGGCACTCGCACTGACCAACTTTTACAACGTGAAAAGGCGATAACAAGGTTTCGCATTTAGCAAGCAAACATTAAACGAAATGACATGAAAGCTTAAAATATTAATTAAACTCATTTGCCCAACGCAGACGGGGCGGATTGTGCGGTATTTAAAACGTTGCCTTGCAAATCCTAATATTATCTGTAAACAGAAAATGAGAAAAGAAAAACATTTCATTTTTCCTTCTGGACATTCCTTGACATGTAGGTAAACCGATGTGTTCAACTCAACCTTTTATCAACTGGAAGCTTTCTGTTTTCCTGTTTTGCTGTTGTGTGCTTGCAGTGTGAATGAGTTTAAGGTTATAGTAATCTCCAAATCGCGCAGTAAGACTGTTTTGAGAACTAATGAAGTATTTATTTGAATACAGTTTTACCGATACGAGCAACGATACTCAACTAGAGTTTCCTTCCTCTCATTAGGAAAGTGTCTATCAAGTTTTATTTTTTGCAACACTGCAGGTTTATAATTTGCGCTCCATTTTCTAATTTGTTGACTCGTTGAAGTTTAACGGCGAAACATACATCCTCAGTACACTTCCACAAGCGTTATGTAATCCGGCGGGGATCCAATGCGCCAGTTGGTTTTTAACAAATAGATCGTTTCTACGGAAATACGCTCTTCTTTTCCTTAGTTACGAAAATCGCGAGATAGCTTTGTTGAGTACGAGTGAAAATCATTCACACCTAGTTTAGGAATAGAGAATTAGCAAATTGAGTGACTCTGTACTGATAAGTATCATTAAGACTATTAGGCCTTTCAGGCATAGCGTTTAACGCCCAAACTCATAACTTAACAAGAAAAAAGTAGGCCGAGACAATGGTTTTAGTCCGGTTCATTGATAAACCTTGCGTTTGCTTCCTTTTCCTTCCCGGCAATACTTTCATTTGAAATTTGTTTTTGTCCGTGACTACTTATTTCCAAATCCAAGAGCAGGATCTTTGTGTAAAATGTTTTCTTCACATCCCTTTCTGTTATTTTAGTTACGTTTGCACTTTCGGCGCTCAAATTGTATTGTGAAACTGTCGAGCGAAAAAAAAAGTCATTAATTTATTTCTCCGGTTAAAGACACATGCAATGAACAACATCACTTCCCCGAATACTACTGAAAACAAGTGATAATGGGCGAACAAAACAGCGATATCTGTTTTCTGTGATATTGGCCGGGCGCGAGTAGTCAGAAAGTATCTCCAATAGCAATAGTTCTATTTTCGATTGCAAGTTTATTTCTACTTTTCATAATGTGATGTCCCATTTTTAACAATAAATGCAATCTCGAAAATGTACGTTGTTTTGGAAACGCAGTATACTTCTTCGCAATGGCTGTTTTCTCGACGCGAGTTCCATTGTTTATTAGTGGCTTTAAGAAATCAGTTTGGGTTATTAATGAACGAGGTGATTCTTTGAAAATAGCCTTTGAATGGCGGTTTTCTGCGGTTAGATGGAAATTTCACGGAAATATAAGTTTTCAACCTGGGTGTTCAAACTCCATGTATTCGTACAATCCTGACTGAAGGGGTTTCGAGTTTGTATTCGATCCGGCACCAAACTTCATCCCGTGTCAAATTTATAACGAGTCCTTTCAATTAAACACTTACTCTGAGCTTGTGGTCGAACTGGATTATTCAAACTGAAAACTCTGCTCACCCCTCAGTAATTACGAGCGCGCATTTAGCAAATAAAGTTGTTTGGGGTTGGAAGTTTTTATTTCATGTCTATTGAAGATCCTACAGCCTTTGAGCTTGACACAACTTGATGTTTTTATTCACCCCTCGGTAGAAAAACTCCTGCAAACCAACAATAGAGCACAATAAATTGTGTGATAATATATATATTTTTGTCGACCGCATGTCTAGTTTTGCTTTCTCATAAATGAAACGCCCAGAGGATCGCATCTCATTTCAGCACTCGAGCACGATACATTTGTTCCTTTTGAAGCCAGTGAAAGCCTATTGATGCAGGCGGCAGGCAAATCACAGATGTATACTGCCTGCAGCGATTGTATTACCAGGAATTATGCGCTGATTTCTTTCAATTTTCACCCCAGTGAAAACCTATGTAATCCAATGACTTCTCCTAAATCACTAACGATTTATTTCATTACTTCCCTTGGCAGAATGAATCAACAGCAAGGTCAACACCTATCGCAGTGCAAGGGAAGTTTTTCTCCAGAGGGAAAAGCTATGGAAGACTTTCGCGGGCTAAAAAATTCACCAATTTCCAGTTCAACAGACGACCTACGCAAAGGCGAGTGAATCTCAGAAGAAAAATTTAAAAACAACGCTTTCGAACAATCAAAGAGAGAAGCAGAGGACGACTGACTACAAGAAAAGAAAAAGAAATAACGAACGCTGTGGATGGCAGATATTTAATATTGGTTTGTGGAGCCAAAACGAAGCGCAACACTCTCTTAAAAAATAATACATGCAAGAGGAACACTTGAAAAAGCTACATAAAGTTTATTGCCGAATTTTGAATTGTTGTACAGAGAAATATCGTTGTAAATGTTCAAATATATAAATATAATATGCGATGGGCGCAGTTCTTGTAACATAAAATCTCTTCGTACCGGGCTACTAGATGTTGGATGACTTGAAAAAAAAAAAAAAAGAAAGAAAAGAAATGCAACGCATCGTGGCTGACATTTTCATGTTTTGATGATGCGACGGATTTTAAGTCGCTATCATCAGTTTAAAAGAGAAGGATTGACAGAGAAAATAGTAAAGTTGTTCGAATACAATGAGTATTTACTGTTCTCTTGTAATCTATATTACAGTAATACGCGATCGGTTTACTGGATATTAGTTTTGGGGTTTCTTTTTGGGGCTGTAGCTTTTTTTTTCTTTTCAGCCCGCGCTAAGTGAGCTGTTTTGCGTTAGTGTCATCTCCCATTCAGCTGTTGTGCCTTTACATTAATGGAAAATCTTTTGTTCGTATCCATTGACACTATTCCTTGCTAACTCGTCTTTTCGAACTATTTTCAACCACTCGATTAGCATTTGAAAAAAAAGAAGAAAAAGAAACTCGCTAATAGATCCCTTTGTAGAAACAGCCTGAAAGTGACAGCGTGTTATAACGATTAGCACTTGGCCTTAGGGTTTGTTAAAAGCGCGCTAATTGCTTACTATTTCTATTCTTCTTTGCTACAAATGGCGTCCAAACAGTGCCCTCAAAGGACTGAATACCGTTTTGCGTTACATTGCTGTGAGGGTTGCTTTATCGATAAAGATGTCAAACTTATGTCAAATGCACTCTTAATGATTGCCACCCAACAATGGTTAATTATCATAATGTCTACGTGTAATACGCCTCAACTGTAAACAGAGCGGTCATCGTGAAAAGTTCGGGGCCAAAAATGTCTCTAATGGCTGCAATCACTTAGTGATGGCGGAGAATTAATCAAATCACGTTTGGCCTTTTCGTTGGTTCTATTAGCGGCAACTCCAAAAACTAAAATCTAGCCTTGAGAACTTATTTTTTGGGTAGCAGCGCTGAGCAGATGTTTCGAATCTCGATTCAAAGGTTTTTTTAGGAGATAACAGCCGAGTGAAAGTCTTATTGTAAAAGATACGCTATCAACGCTCAGAGAAAACCTCGGGTCAAAGTTTGTCAGGTGCGGTTTAGCTCAATAACTCCGAAGAATGCGGAGACATTTCTCGACAGGAGATTTAAGAAGAAAACACTTTAAGCTTATCGATCTGTCAGTTACAGGGCATCGTCCAAATATTTGCCAAACTGAAGCGCAGATAATGCAAACAGCTATATCTATCTTTAAAAGGTTATCTGCGTCCAAATCCCGAGAAATCTCAAATGGCTACTGCCGAGGAAAACTTGATAAAAATAAAATAGAACAGAACAAAAAGCTTTGCGCAAATTTCCCATTAATCGCCTGGAGTTCAAGGCTATGAAAATGTCTAGCCTCAGTTTTTGATGGTCTGTCGTATCGGTAGATTATCGCTATCTGAAAGCTTTTATGACACCTAAAAGCACCGGAAAAGAGGTATTTGCAGTAATACATCCGAAACCAAACAAAACCGATATGAACATAAAGCGCTTTAAATATCAGAATAAACAATTTTATTTTAGGAAATTCACACCATATCTGGTAAGGGTAGTTGCAATCATCAATTGAAAATTGCCTTTAGCCTTCGCAAAGCGAAATATTTTCTGGTGATTCTCACGCAATATTTGCATATGGAGTTGTATTTCACCGTCTAGTAGCAGATGCGTCGCATTTGGTTGAAATCTCAGTAATTACTGTCTATCACGTATCGTACCTGAAATCAGGGCAAAATCGAGGCTCATATTGATTTTATCTCGAACTAAGATATCAAAAACAAACAAGAAGAGCACTTACTTAAGTGGAATTTTTAGCTTTTGCGCCAGATATTGTTGCGGTTCCCAAATGGTCGCCTTTTTGCATTGCAATTAGTAGTTCTTATTATGCGCCCTATTTTAAGTTCGTTCGTGTGTGAACTTCAGAGAAAAACATTAAAGATCGGATCAGATAACTATTGAAAAATTGCCTTGAATCCACAGAAATTTTTGGTTTACTATAATATCGTAGAAAAAAGACCTTCCTTTAAAATAAGTAATAGTAAAAATAATACAACTAGAAATGGGTGTAAATTACAGATATTTGTTGAAGAAATCGGGTCATTTTTATTGTTTCCTGTCTCATAGGCCGGCTTTAGCTTTAGACGGTCTAAGATACATTAACCATCAGTCAACGAAAAGGCATGCTGAACATCTGTGCACTATAATTTGCGCACTCTCAGTCACATATTTTGAGAAAAAAAAGCTCGTCATTACTTCATGAAATATAATGAACACTTCGTTTTGTTTTGAAAATGTAACGAAACGTTCACTAAGATACAACGAATTGCGGACTGGTATCCGTCTTTTCTTAGTCTTGAGTCTAGTTAAGCCACCGAATGCGATGAAAATAAAATGGCTTTGCAGTTTTAAAACACGACACTTTCAAGAAGGTTATTGGAAACACAGTCGTCGATGCTTTTCAGGTCCATTCACGGTGAAATTACGGCAAGGGCGCCTTCGATATTACCCTAGAATTACCGACGATCTAAATGTGGGAAATCTACTCAGTCTTCATGATAATTCTACCAAGGCGAATGAAAGGAATTACTTGTTTTTCGTAAACTTGAGCTACAATAGATTTTTTTAAAATGCAGTTTTCTGAGCTGATGAAATTATGTTTAATGAATCCTTCGCAATTTAAACCTTCCATTAAGGCACGTGTTGACAGAACGTATCAAAAATCCTGGCCGCAATTCTCAGCCGTGGATCAGCAAAGCACGTCTCTCGTTCAAGCCATTAATAATACTTAGACGCAAGCCTAAGTGAAAAGGCAAGGTATTCAGTTAAACTCAACGGTGTGTTAGTGTAATCCACTTCTGTAGAGTACTTGGCTCTTGTTAGCAGACAGTCTTAAGTAACAGTTTCAGCTACGGTACGATGGCTTTTGCTGGAATTATTGAGACAGTTCACCTGCAAAAAGAAATGAGAGAGCTTTAAGAAACTACCGAAAACTGTTTTCTTCCCAGACAATCCAACTGAATCCTTCTACACTTTTTTTACATGGAACTCGTGTATACAAGAAGTGTTACTTAGTAAACATTGACGTGTGCTTTGGGAAGCGCTTGATAGGTTAAGTTCGTTGAATTACGATCAGTCAGAATAAAATTAAAACTAAACGGTCAGTATAAACGACCATGGAGGTTGAGTTGAATTTGCGATACTGCTGGCGGGCACGCCGAGGAAATGTGCACGAGCATGCATGCAGTAAAATATAGTAAGGAACAGAATTGCCAAGGGCTAACTGCTAGTGTAAAATATATACTTCTTGTACATTTGCTTGACCGGACAGGTCGAGATCAACTGTCACTCCCAGATGTCGACCGGGAGGACAAATTGTGGTTACCTTAGGGAGTTATGCGATCTTACAGAAATAGCTACTATTTGAAGTTGTAGAAGAGAAGAATAGAATGCCCTTGTTCAGGAGAAAAGATAAACGATAGTAATAATTGACTTAAACCCCTTTCGGCTCATAAGTGTAGGTTAGTGCGCATTGCATGGACAGTAGTTGCGATTTCATTTTTGAATTTTTCATGTTTGAAGCTATCGTAACTTAAGAAAACAAGCAAACACTACTACTCTATCTCCTTATTTGCTTCAGGGTTTTAATTAATTGGTCCCTGGTTGTAATTTTTAGTCCTTGACTTCCACACAAGATAACCTTCCTTTGTGGTCCTAAAAGGTGCATTTTTATCTCGATGGTTCCAATACTGATTATAAAAGACCTCAAGATTTTTTCCCCATTGACCACAATGAGATGAAAATGGGTGAGGTAAATATAACATCAAAGCGGATAAGGCAAACATTTGGCAGTGTGAATAGCCACATACAGATGTTGAACAGTCTCACTTTGGGTGAAGCAGGTTTGTCTTCACGTCATTGTAGTCTGACTCTTCCTAACATAATATACTGATAAAAACAAAAAACATTGTGGATGATTCTGTTTGAGTAGGCTCGATAAAAAATCGAGTGTAATTTAGGTCTCTTTTACCTCCTGTTCCTCCCCTTCAGTTGTATGGGTATTAGATGAGAATTTGCATAGTGCCAAACAGACTTATGAGCATGAGCTGGTCGTTGTTTCTATCAATAGTACCGAATTGACATTAACAGTACTGTTGGCCGAGTGAACCTGCTGCAGCAGCATCTAGCTTCAAATCTATTGAGCTGCAATGCTCCGAGCATTTCGCTTGCACACATACCTTGTAACTGCATGGTGATAGAATATCCGAGTTTCAATGTTTGATCAACATGCTCCGGATGGCCGACAGAATTATTTGGATGAATGCCTTCACCTAAGTCGTATTTTCAGCCCTGAATCATGATAGCCATATAATTTGTCATTTATCTGTGGGGAAATGAATTGAGAAGGAATTTGGAATTACTTGCTGAACTGATCAATATACATGCATGCAGCACTTATGGTATATTTGAGTGTAAAACCTCAGTACTCAGTGGTCCATTTGCTTTAACACAACTAAACAAGGCTCTTTAGCAGATTTGTAATCCTCAAGCTCCTCATTAGTTAAGTTAATATGCTTCAGTTGAACACCTCTCAATTCGATCTTAATCCAATTAAAAGGGAATGCTTCCGTCTGTGTTCTATATTCATGACTCGACTATTTTGCCGTGGCACTCAGGATTTGCGAAGACTGAAGCTCGTAGCTCCCCTATTTCCACTAGGAATCCAGGGGTTTGTTTGCTTGCAGTTGGCTTGCAGGAATTGTATCGTGTTACCCTTAAATGATCTCGTTGATAGTTTGTTGTACCCTTTTACAGACTGTGCAATGCCGGCAATGCATCACCCTCACTGTGTTGCTGCGGAAGTAGCTTGACAGTGCCATATATCGTGTTAGCCGAGATAGGCGGCTTTCAATTTTGCCAGTGACATGAACTTTCAGTTGTACTTGAGATGTATTTTACTTCAATACACCCGGCAATACAAATTTCTTATTATATGATGCAATGTTTTTTCCTCAACTTAACCGATGGTAGTTGTCTCATCCTTGGATTTTGAGATTTTTTCTGGCGATTTACTGAGAAAACTTGCACATCAGCACAGTCTCTTAATTTGATGTTTAAAAGTCATACCTTTATTATTTCTACATTCTTAAAACTGCACGTTTTGATTCTTAAACCTCATCTAATTCACTGTTGTCGTTTTTTTTTTTTTATTTATTTGAGCAATGCTTATAATTCCAATAGTCTCCAATTTATGATAAGAATCAAAACTTAATATCTTTTGCTTTGCTATATCACGTCCTAATAACAGCAAAATAAGAGATAAAACGCCCAACACGTCCAAGGCATGGAATTGAAATGAAATTAAGAAGAATACAAAATAGAGGTGACTGAAGCTACACTGTTCCCTACCACATTGTTCTTTCTGCAGCTCTGTTGTTGCCGTTCTCCAGAACGACGTCTACTCAAAAACACAAACACGAACTCTGAAATGAAAACTTGGACTCGATTTCACTTGGCAATGAACCTCTTCGCTGGTATTTGCCACTACTTGACCTTTTAAAGGCTCATTTATGGTTGTAGAATGCCATACCGAATGTTTCTATGATCTGCAACACGACTACCACCTTGAAAGCCCATAATGGGTTGGTCGTCTTGATTTTCATGTCACAAAGCGCAAGGAGCCAACTTTGCCAAGGATGAAATCCTTAGTGCACTTGGGTTTGGTCAGCTTGCTTGGCCTCCAGGTCTGTCCATCAACGAAGCATGTTTGACGTTTCGTGAGATATCGCTTTTACTATTTCCTTCATTTGTGGACTCTTCAAATGACACTTTGTTATCGTATATGAGCTGTGGGATCTGTATCTGTTGATAAGTGGCGTTATCTGACCCAAACAAACATGGCGTCGCTTACGTCGGTGGTCGTGGGCTGAGGAAGTCATTTAATAACAGTCATTGATAATTTCCGTGCTTGAAATCTAGCATGTAATCTGTATCAGTTTCAACAATGTCGTATTTGAATGCAGATCACTTGGATGTTCATGTAACACAGTTTCCTTTTCATGTACAAATTTGCATTTATCGTTCTTTCAGTCAGTTTTGAGGAAGCTTGCGCTGCACCGAAATCGAACCCAGAAGTACCTGACAACGACTACAGCCCCTCAGTCAAACATTTGTCAAAGTCGCTTTTTCGTTAATTGTTTTCGATTACTCTGTAGTACTTGACATCTGTACAGATTTAAATTGAGAGCAAGCAACTTTTGTTTTTTCACCTTCTTTAGAATATCTATACGCTGTTCGATTAAGGATAAATGAACGGCACAACAGGGTGCTTTTCTGGCTTGACGCTGTAATTCGTAAATAGTTGAATTAATTGTCGCGCAAAGTGCAAGATTTTTTAATTCAAGTTTGCCATGTGAAGAAAAGCATTTCTAACTTTCCGTGGGTCTTGAGTAATCGTAAGCTTCGTACAGCTTGTTTTGCGGCTTTCCTAATACATTACAGCGCAATATTTTCAAACATTCAGGTCGATTTAAATTTGGGCGGTCCTTAAAGGCTTACTCTAAGGATTGCTGTCACTTCAAATATGAGATTTTAATTTGACACCGCGGTGTATGCGGTAAATATTACTACCATTGTGTTTATTTCGCTCGCAGTTAGGGACATAAACGCAGTCCATTATTTGACTTGATTCTCTTGTTGACCTTTCCTTCTAAGAAGGTTTCTGTGTATGGAATCTTCTTGCAAATGAAACCTTAAGTTATTTGCAGAAATTAGTGTTCGAAGCAGCTGCATAGCAGGCCGACGCTTTTCGAAACAAATAGATTTGGCTCTGCTATTAACGGCAAACTAAATCTTCTGCTAACAGGATTTAATGGCGAAACGTTTCACGGCTTCAGAAAGCCTTCCCATCGGTAAATGAGATAAATTGCCAGATTATAAAATACCGCTTGAAAAGAACCGGTGCAGCCGCCAGTTTTAATGCTTTGATATTCAATATTATCGACTTTTTTCCGTTTCACTTATCGTCTTGAAAAGGTGCAAATGGGAGTTTTAACCAAAGTGTAGAATTGTAGCTTCTAACAGCCTTATTCATGAAACTCTTTTTGTCTCTTACAGTCTTTTCTGGCTAAACGCCGACAGTTATTTTCAATAACCCACACATCGAAAATTACCGCTGCCTTATTTATCTGCTCCTGTAAAAATAGTTTCTTTTGTTGTTTTATTGTCATTTTCGTTTTACATGTGTAGATCTTGCACCTGTCTCTTAATCCTTTGAATCCCAGTCGAAAAAAGGTCTTGCTTGTAGATAAGGTCTAAACTAGTTTGGTTTATTCTTGGCATCATGCAAGAATCAGTTACATTAACGTGGCAAACGATCTTTCGAACTTGAAAAATCTTACCGTTTGATCGTTAAAAGATGGCTCGCTTGCTAGCAAAGATGGAATCGGTTAGTTTGAGGCTCCAGAGTCTAAGAGGATTGAGTTCGTAAAACAATATAATATAATAACTTACATTAGAGAGCACTCCATGCTGCAATGGCCATGGATATACTTACTGACTTACATACTTGATTTTTGCCATAAAAGTATAGAACTGGATATCACTGGTCTTTGAAACAACAGACAATACTAGCTGTAAAATCTCGAGGTGTAATTGAATGTTAACATTATCTGTTTATATGTGTAAGTTATGGGCAACGTTGCCTATATAAGCCTGTATAAGTTAACCTTATATTCAAGTAGCTGAGTACCTGCACAACACAGAGTGCATCATTCTTTTCCTGAATTTCTTATCGACTTTAGGAAACTACAAAATACTATCGTAGAGACGTTGAGATAAGCCGCCAGGGAAGCAATCATTTATATTCATAACATGGATTGCTAAGATGGGGTTGATTTTAAAAGGGATATCAAACTCACAAGTTGATTTTCTAAAGGTGTAATTTTTATGTCATTAGAATTCGCTATTTGTGTTCAAGAGCCAGGTTGTACGTACAGTCCTTAATATTTAGATGTCTTTTCATCGATTTTCTTCGGATGTCTGACATGCGCATATAAGATCTCCTTATCTGTTAAAAGCGACGCGGATGACGCTTAAGTTAACAAGCTTCTGTACCTACACGAGTCAACTTTAAGAAATTTTATCTGTCGCTAATTTTCGTCGTTCCCGATTCTTTCTCATGAATGACGACAGTTTCGGGAAAGCTAAGTTCCAAGACGAAATTGCACTCAAAAGAAACATGTTAACCTTAAAAAATGGTAAACGTTTAGAAAACGCAAATAACTTATTCTGTTGATATAAAAACAGTGCTTTTTTTACTTGCTACAACGATGATTATAACATCGAGAAGGCTATTGATGCTTTTCAGTTTTGCAAATTCATTAAACCAGTCTTCCATTTTATTTCATCCAAGTCATAAGTGAGACCTTCAAATAACAAGACATTTTCTAGACATAACCTTTCTGATAAGAAGCCTTTCAAATTTTTTTCAAAGGCTCTTTTTTGGACAGATTAGTTTCAGGTTGGCCTATTGTCGTAGGGGCTTATTATTGAGGAATTTTGCGCTTCAAAGAAGGAACTTAGCGTCTGAAACTTTCTAGATGCACATAAGAAAACAGTATAGCTCGGTAAGCGTTACCATGTAAAAGAAATCCTACAGTCTCCAGGTGAATATCAAAAGTCTGAGATATTATAATGACATAATATTCAAAACAACCTTACAAAACAGTAGGAGCTTTGTAATCGCCGGAGAGTTGTATTGTTCTTTGAGAGCTAATGGGCGTATTTTCGGGAGACCTTATTATTGCATGGAAGGATATTCGCATCTAAGATTTGGAGGTATTGTATTTGGGTGGGCAAACGTGTTTTCGAGGCGGGTTTGTTGTCGGAATTGTCCGGTTAACAATTTCATGCTCCATGATCATTTTTGTTGTAGCTCTAACATCATAAATCTCTTTGCTATACCTTATTGCTGCACATAATACGTTGATTATACATCCTTTTTTTCGTGGTACGGTGCAAAAATTCTCTTGATTAATTTTGTTTTGTCGCCAGTTTTGTTTTGTTTTGCCTTCCTCCTAATCTTCCTCCACTGTCTTATTGGAAAAAGGCGGACTAAAAAGTATTACATATATCTGACTACTAAAACTTTAGTCTGATCACTCAGATATAAACTGCTTTAAATTATTTTTTGGGATTTCATGTTAGAGTCAGCCATACGACAAAAGATCGTACAACAACTTTTGATAAGTAGCTTATTACGACGCAAGGAGACTCGTTCTTTTAAGCCTGTATGTCTGCATACCACTTTAGAAGATACTTATTTTGTTAAACATGTTCCATGAATTAAACACGTTAGTCATTTCCTTCTTGTGGTACTGTTTAGTGCGCAATGATGATCGTAATATGGCATGATATCCCTGGAGTGCTGCTTCGATTACGTTCCTATCATGGCCAGTGAGCGTCAGTTTCATTCGTTTTCTCTTTACTCTACAAAGTGTTTAAAATATCTGAGTCTGCGAATGAAACGCTGTAGGTTACTATACTTATGAAAACTAGACGAAGTCAAGCATTACTTTTATATGGCACTGTTACCGATGCCTCGTAAAGCTGTTTTAATTTTAATCTGATTTTAGTTTTCTTAGTGCGTGGTTAGAGCCCTTTTGCGTTACCGTTATACGTAAAAGCTATTGAACACTGCCGTTTTATAACGTTCGAAGTTGTCCTTCAGCAGCAAGGTGGGTGGTCAAATAGAGGATTTGACCGAGTCCTTTCAGCTACTGTTGTTCTTTTAATTCCAAGTTTTACCGATCTACGACATTTCACAGTCCTGACGATGCCATAGATCGGCGAAAGTTTGGAAATGAAAGAACAACAGTTGCTCAAGGCCTCAGTCGAATCGTCTATTCAGTGCTTTTTAAGGTCGGGCTTTAACGTTCGAGTTTGTAACTGAAGGGGTCATTAAAGCCAATGTGGTGATACGTTCATTATGACGGTATATGGGGTTTCTAGCTTTTGAATTTGAAAGCGTAGAAAGCAGGTACATGTATTCAGATGAAAGATACTTTCATGTAGAATTACGGATTTTGCTTGGCAAATTGCTCTAGACTTTTTACTGGTTTTTCATTGAAATTGAAGGTTATGTTTAGAAGAGCTCTGATTGCGAGGTCATGTCTATTATACTCGAAGTAACATTATTTACGATGTTGTGGAACAATTTGTGTCTCATCCATGATTCTGTGCAGGAAACCCGAGAGGGCCATCGTTTAAATGGAAGCCATTGCGTAGCACTGTTTGTTTATTATGCTGTGGCAAGGTGTTTGTCACTTTCAGTCGGGTCTGTGGCCGAGGAAACCTTAGGGTGTGATTATTCATTAAATGAAGGCTATTAGTATTTTCATGCCGTTTGTTACACAGGGATAAGGCGTACTAACGTTCGAAATTGTTTCTGTTCGAAACAAAACTGTTGCTTTAAAGGCTCTGATAAGATTCTTTAGTGAACTATGACATTTGGACGTGTAAGATAATAAGTAATATATACGAAGTTTACTGATTCGCATTCTTAAAGCTGTTGATGACTGCACAATTGTGATACTGTTTCTTAGATGGGGTCTGACGGTAAACTTTTAACTTTGACCATTGAAAGCTGTTAATGAGTACGGTATCATTAGTATTGTGCGAATTTGCAATGTTGTGTAAGGTGCTTCTTGAAAATCTTTTGTGAAACAATTAAAACGAAAGTTGTTGATGAATATGTCCTTGTGGTAGTGTTTATTATGCTATGCCACGTTTTTCTAATGTTCTAATTTCTCGAAAAAACCCTTCAAGAAGGCCATTCAAATAAAAGTGCCTGGAGGACATTTTTTGTCTGTGGATGAAACTCAAATGTTCATTCAAATAAAGGCTACTGAACGGAACTGTAATATGATAATCTTGGGTGTGCTCCTCTAAAAGGAACGCGTTGGAATATAACTTTGAAGAACTTGATTTTTGAAATGGTCCAAGTGCCAAAGAATTCAGTGAGTCTCTAATGAAATCAAAAATAAACACTGTGATAGTGCAACTAAAAGCAAAGGATGAAAATGGTTTTAACATTTCAAGGAATAGATCTTCGTGATTAGTTTTATAGCTGCGCTTGCGTCTCAACGCAGAGGCTTTAACCTGATCCATAGGAACTGAAATTATCTTGATATTTTGTGCAACACTAACTGATTAGTTTTTCAGGGGCGCAATTGAACTGTTTAGTTCTCTTAAGGCCATTAACATTGACTGAATATTGTCAATTTGGTTAGTTGAAGGTTTGTCCCCGATGATTCAATCTTATCGCTGTTTTTAGATTGGTACAAATTTACTGATTGTAAGAGTAGCTTTAAGCAGTTAATTCAGAATTGCGGCAAAATCTTTCGTTTGCAGAAGCGATCTCCGCCCTCAATCATTAGCTCACAATTAAATATGGAGCGTTCGTTGTCATTTCATTGAGATAAAATCTTTGCGTTCAGCCGCCGACTTGTCAAGCAATTTAAACAGCACACGTCGGTCCAAGCGATGTTTACTGACATAATAAAATGGTCTACGTACCTTTCATTGTGAATCATTGCCCAAAGGTTAATGTTACCCTTTAAGAACGGAATGCAGTTTGTTTAAAGGTAGTATTCGAAGCGTAGGAAGTGGACTGTTACATCATGATATGGTTTTGTTTCCTTTTTTCTTTGCCGAGTAGATTTTTGTTACTCAAACCAGCAACCTCCCGTGAAGAGAGAACAACTTCGCCGAGGGCCAACGAACTTAAATATTAACACTCAGATGGCATCAGTACAAAGTTTCATGCCCTTAAATAAAACACCACTTCATTACATTCTGTGCTAAATGGACGTTTTATTTGAGACTTGAGATAAGATGAAACAAAGCTAGTTATCTCACAGAGTCAATATCAGTTATGGTGTATTTTAGCAATGAAACGGCGTCTTGTCGTAAACAAAGTTCAATGCATATAGGTGTAAACATCATTTTTAACTGACAACTTTTACTTCAAAATATAGCCACAGTATAAATTAACATTTGAATGAAAGTCACTTAACTTAAAACGCTAATTACTTGCTTAATCTAAGCCTCGAATGCTAATTTTCGTTTCCATTTGATTGTATAAAAGAGATAAAACAATAACAATAATAAACAAAAGGGTCTGTGCTTCTTGCTGAAGAGGTCGAACGTATATCACGGTTATTTTCATTGTCCCATTCATTTAATACAACAGTTTCCTGCCTGAATATTTATGTTGTTCGACGTCAAGATCATTTTAATTTTCTCGAGACTTCATGGCGTCGTATCTTTTCTTTTGGCGACACAAAGGATTAAAAGCTTCTACATTCATGTTGTTCAATCCATGGCTCAATCAGCTCAATCCCTGAAATCTCAGGCAATTCAATTAAGGAGGTTAAGTCTAGGAATTAAACCCAAGCGTGTGACCATTCAAACGAAAGCTGTTGAACAGTGCTTCTGTGTGGTGCTTCTCATTAGTCGATATTTTGAGAAAAATGATTTGAGTCGTTCTTGTTTCTCAAATTTGCATTTTTGGTAATGAAAGGGTTAATTTTTGACCACCACTTCAGGACTCCTCCTTTCTCCGCCCATTGTGGTGTCAACTGGCTTCGACAAAGGCATGTAATACGTTAATTAGCAGCTTGAAATAAGCTGTGTTCGATTAGCCCTAGATTCACACATCAAATCTCTTAAGGGATTTGAACTATGTTAAAAGCATCGGGGGTAAACATAAAAAGGAATTTCAAGAAGATTACTTTCAACACTGTTTGTATAATTCACATGTTGATTTGTTATTTGCTTTGGCGAGATGTCTGCCAAGATATATGCAATAGGATAGAAGGCTTATTCTCTAAATCCGGATGCTATTTTTCAAGACTGCATCCCAAATTTTATCATCGACTGCAATAGCGAACTTAATATAGGAGCATATGTTTGGATTTCAAAAGAAACCTCTACGTGTATTCAACTGAATTCTCAACTTCGGATGTACAATAAGCTCGTGTCAAATACATCGATTTCTCTTTTGTTTTCTTTATACAATGACCTTTTGTTTGCGCTAATTACGATTTGCCAATGCCTTCACTGAAAAATGAAGCTTTAAAACAGAGGTTTGATATCTGCTTTGGTATCTTCTTACAACAATAGCTGGGCCAATTTGATACGGTTTCATTTAAGCAGGTAGAAGGTATTTTACCAATGATACACAGACAGTCTTTTAAGCCAGGAACTTAGCATTTAAATAGATCACAATGAACACTACGATATTGAGTTCTCTACTAAGGTTTCATTCTATTCTTGTGGTCTTACCGGTATTAAACGCTAGAAGGGACACGTGTCGGCCAGCGTAACGGATGGAGAATGGTTTCTATATTGAATTAAGGCATCCCATTTTGCTTTGGTGCCCTGAGATCTCTAGATTTTAAATCAGACTCTGGAATCTTCATAAAACCAATTCAGATTTTCGTCTTATGGCTGTGTCAATCTTCTACGGTTGAAAAATAAGGTCCTAGGCGTCAGTCTGGCGTTGAATGTCTAGTCCAATCATTCTACAGACAGGCACATCTCCTAGCTTATGTTCTTCGAGTAAAGCCGGTTTCTTGGCACATCATTTTACGGGTAGATTGAACGGACAGCTTTCGCATCCGGCTACCTTTTGCTTTTCTCGAGGGATTTTGCGGCAAAAATGTCCAATCTCTTGCTTCGTGCAACTGATTCTCCTGCTCTAATTTATGGCGTAAGAAGAGAATTAAGTTCTGATTTTTTTTCCAGTTGAAAATGTGGAAGAAGCGAGGTTATGCTTGTGAATTCAAGTATAGTTACCCGTAGCTTTCCGAGGGCAACTTTGCAGCAGGAGTGCCCTACCTGTATATGGTGTAAAATGTAGTTTTAGCTTCAATCGTATTGTCAGAACGATAACCTTACGAAAGTGATGGATTTTGGATCTCAAAACTGATTAAGCTAGTTTTTTTCCATCGTAATGTGCCGTTTTTAATGTTCTCTAGTCTTAGCCCTTATTGTTTCGTTTTGATTTATTGTCACCCTTTTGATTTCTTTATCACAGTACACTTCTTTTTGGCGTTTTCCTTAAAATGATTAGTCTTAGACTATTGAGTTAATCATATAGCGACACTCATGTTTATAAACGTTTTGCATTTGATGTAGTGCGCAAATGGCAGACACCAAAGCCTTGAAGGATGCAAAGTTGACCAAAGCGCAAATCCACGAGATCTCCAGTGCTGGTGGCTGAACTCGAAATATCAAACAGCTGTTAAAACATTACTTTGTTTTCAGCGTGCATTCACAACCTTAAAACACATATTCCATGTGCTTATAGTCCTTTTGTTAAGACTTAATCGTTTCTTTGCAGCCTTAAAACATGTGCTTAGAGTCTATTGTAAGTTTTGACTGGGAACGGATTCTGCCCAATTTGACACATGTCTTACGGGTTCCATCAGAGTGTTGAAAACGTTTTCGAAATATTCTTACTAGTGTGAAAAATGACAGCATTGTGGTACATTCGTATAAGTATTGCGATGAATTCCCAACAGTCAAAGCCCAGCAAGTCAGTCCAGTGTCTACATAGGGGAGATGGGGTGGGGTCAGGGGTAGGGTTTAGTCTCAACTCTAGCAGAACGAGCCATGATGTCACGGAAATAGGTATACGAGAAGTGTTCGTTATAAATAGCAAACACATACAGGAGTAACAGAAGTTTCTGGAGCACTTGAGGTTCAACTTAGGTAGCTGTTTTTGCAAACTATTAGCGATACAACATTGTCAGAATTACGCGGTGGCAAGCCATACCTCGTTTACAGCATTTATCTTCAGACATGTTGCGTTTAACTATCTTTCTTTCAAATTAAGCGTCAAACAAGTGAATAAAACAGCCAATTTTTCTGCTGTTGATGTGAAAACCCACAGTGGTACAGATTTCAATGAGTTTCGCAAAACTGAAATGAGAGTACCCGTTTGATGTCAGCGAGAGTTGTTAATGAATACAACCTATAATTTTACCAGCAGTCGAGTGTTCCTCAAGTCTTTCTCGTAATTTAGTTCCCCGCCTGCGATAATCAAAAGAACCGGTGCTATACTATGAGGCTACAGTGAATTTTTTTTGAAACTTTGACAGTTTCAAATGGAAGTCTTTAGTTAATGTGTAAGTACAACTATTTATATAACGGCAGTTGATAAGTACATTTTGTGGAAGAGTTTATTACTTCTTAAAGTCTTGCCCAAACTTTTGATCAGTCTTTCATTTCTTGCAATCACCATTCTCAGGTGACTTCATCTTTGCTGGTAAATTTCTAACAATCAAGCACATGTTTTCCTCCCCGCTGCAGTTTGGAAAGTGGCTTTCAGCTTTCAAGAAAACAACTTATTGATGCTTGGGAATTCTACTTTTGGTTTGCATTATATGGCTTATGACGGCCAGAATATGAGAATTTGGTTGCAACTAAGAGGCAGTGCTAACTTTTGACCTTTTGACATTCATTTCTTTGTATAGGTGATACAACGCCACGTGATCCAAAGTACTCTGTTTTTTTTTTCTTACTAGAACTCGCTCGACACCGAAAGGATTTATAAGTACCCAATGTTCGCCCACTTGAGTTGCATTGGAAAAAAGAACTGTCACGAAAAACAATTATCCCACCTGCTACAATTGACTCCGAAGCCAACAAGTGACGCAGTCTGGATTGGAAAAAAAAAATTAAAGAAGTGAGAAACTTCCACAGATACATAAGCGTGGCGGGCACATTTAAGGATGCTTATATTTTTAGATCGCTAGAACTTATATAATAACAAGCAAAAAAATGTTATTTCTTCAAAATGAAAAGAAATATTTTCCTTTTTAGAACTCAATATCAGCGTTGTTTTTTTAAAGTGCTTTCTTCCCCAAAAAATGTTAATCGTCGAATGGATTGAAAAAGGTTGGGTAAACTGGGAACGAGCAAAGTTTGAATAACCTTGTACCCAGTTCTTCGCTTCTAAATTAGAATTAAGATAGCGCCCGTAAGTAACAGTGAAGTCAGTAATTCTGAAAGCAGAACAATTAAATTTTCTCTTGTCATTTTCTCTCGTTAAAAACCATTAAATTGTTTAATTTTTTTTATTTTTTAAAAGTCATGTAAAATGAGAGGAAATGTTTTGTTTTTTTAATTGCTAAGCGTATTGCTAGACAATTACAAATTTCCAGCGCTCGAATACGATATCTTTCGACATTTAAAGGTTTTTATTATCCGGCGGCCTTTAGGTTCACTTTCATAAAATCCTGCTTTTGCTAGTAATGAAAGCATTAGCCAATGAGTGAATTGATTCAAAGCATTTTTGCCTGTAAAGGTCCAGTCTTTTCATAGAGTATGACTGTTCTCCATTGTCCTTGGTGTACGCGTTCTCCTTTATAGCGTCAGTTCTGCCGCCGGCCGAGTTCTTAGTGGTAATATTGCATCGAAGGACGATTCGAAATTTTATCGTTCTCATCTTCTCTAGGACACAAAGAAACAGTTTACCAGTAACAACTGACATTCTTGCCTTAGGTAGTAGGTGATGGAGAAGCCGCTGTACCGGATTCTAGATTTTGCCTGAAAAAACCTAAAAGAAAAAAAAAAATCCAAGGTGTTCATTTGTGCTTGGCATCCAGTAATCGTCCACGTTTATTGAAGTTTCCCCCAAAGAACAATAATTCACTCCTGAAGAATGGTGTAGGTCTTTTATTACTTTATTTTTTGTTTTAATTATTTATCTCTTTACTGAAAAAGGGGGGCCTAAAGCTCCCCCCGCCACGCCCCCCCCCCAGACCCTTCCCCTGCGAGTTCCTATGGAAGACAGAATATGACATTATTCTGAGGGGAATTTTACTTGACTAGGCTTTCAGAGTCTTTTCGTAATCTGATTGTTCAATCCATCATCTCTGCTTCATCTCTGAATCTGTTCCACTTTCAGTCACCCTTGTTCTTCATGCTTTTGGGCTTATCATTTTAAAGCTTCGGTGATAAACAATTGGCTTTACGCGCTACTCAAATGCAAGGAGTTAGGTGAAGCTGATAAACAAATATTTTGAGGTAATCTTCGATTTCAAGAGTTCCAATATCGGTTGCTTTACAACTCGCATCAAAATAAATTCGTAAATATCAAAATTTGCCATTCACTCTCTTATTTGTATAGTACGCTTGTTTAATGGACTTAACGGGATTTTTCAGGTAACCGAAAATATCAACCCTGCTCATAATAACGACAAAATGAATTTCAGTTTTATATCAGTTTTCTTTTAGCGATTAATTTGGTCACCAAACAGTAAAATTATTGCGCCAACCCTAAAGGAGTAAAGATGAGTTAACGACTCTTCGAGGCAAAAAATGAAAAAAAAAGGTATCGACCACGAAGGGACTCGAACCCTCAATCTTCCGATCCGAAGTCGGACGCCTTATCCATTAGGCCACGCGGCCAAACACAGAAATTTTCTACTAATCATCTATTTTTAAATCAAGTTCCTCTAGTCGTATACAGGTAATTGACTTATAATCAAAACATGTACATGCCACGCAAATATCTATGTTTTGAGAAAATGTCGAAATACCCAACAGGTGGACAGTTAGATTGTTTGACATTTTTTAATGGGTGTACAAGCTGTGAACCTTCTCCCATTTCGTTTATTTCATTTGCTTAGTAGTATACAGGCATGAAACCAACTAAAATGTGAGCGGCAATGAATGATTCTTGCGGATAGCCTCTCAATAACTGGGTTTCTGACTTGAAAGCTGAAATAGTAAGAAAAGTTCGACATTGAATAAGCCTAAACCTTTCCACACCTGTTATCCTTAGTTCCAGGAACTTGTTTTTAACTGGTTAAGATTGGCTTTAGAAACAGGAATTAGAAACAGGCTGTCGCAAAGAGGGCAATATTAGAACAAAAGCTTTCGATAGGGTGATTGTTATGTTAGAGAGTCCTTCAAAAGGACAGCTAAATAAAGGCAAATGACTCAAAAAAAAAAACAAACAAACAGAAAAAAAAAAAAAAGAAAAAAAAACAAAAAAAAAAACAAAAAATACATTGTTTATTTTCCAAATTAACGTACCATGCCTCCTTCCAGAGAAAATGACAGGTTGTTATAGGAACACAGGTGTCACTGCTATAACATGACGGTTGCTGCCGGAAGCAAATTAAACTGCGCTTATATTATGTTATATTATATCACAGACTCTTTCAAGTGGTTAGGGAAGCAGGTAGATTGCATTTCTTTTTTTTAATTATGACAAAGCAAGACTAATAAATGATAAGCAGAAAATGTTTGTGTTTGGCCGCGTGGCCTAATGGATAAGGCGTCCGACTTCGGATCGGAAGATTGAGGGTTCGAGTCCCTTCGTGGTCATTGCATTTTTTATTTTTTTGTCTCGAAGAGTCGTTAATTCATCTTAACTCCTTTAGGATTGGCGCAATGAATTATCTGCGTGGTGACAAAACTGAACGCTAAAAGAAGAACTAATATATAGAGATTTTTGCATTGGTTTACGATTCCTTTTTGTCATAACGCAGGACACAATCCGTCAAAGACAAATTAAAAACAACAACTTCAGTTCCGCCATTTACCTAAAACTTCCCATTTTCTAGGTGATCATTAAGCGGAAGTGAAGACGAGCAGATTAGATCCTTTACCTGTACATGTAAAACGAGAACACGATCGGCATACGCGTACAAATTATCCAGTTGTGTTTTTAGAACTAACTGTCTGATATATCTCACGAAAAATATAACTGATATATCTCACGAAAAATGATTTGGTTATTTTTTTTCTCAACGCCTTTTCTTTTGTTTCTTTTTTTTTTTTCAAATATGAAGCTACACATGAACTTCAAACTATGAATCCGAGGAGCAGAAATTACGGAATGCTTGCTCGGTGTGCGATGGTCCTCTTTATTTCGCAAATAATAAAAACTGCTCGCACTCACGTTGATGACCACAAATCAGTTGGAGACGGACCATTTCAGCGTGTCACGCTTTTCCGAGTTTTCATTCGAACAACAAAAAAATAGCCCCACCCTGGATTGATCATGCCGAATTTAGTAAATATGCTAAGTTTTATAAGAATCCGTTTTAAACTCACGAAAATATGGGAATCCAAACTTGCCAATTTTTACATAGAAATGTATGCCAAGGGGCCCTTATCCCCTGGCATACATTTCTTTGAAAAAAAAAAAAAAGAAAAAATCGGCAACTTTGGGGTTCTATATTGCCATCATTTTGTAACGGATTCTTATGAAACGTCGTATGTTTACTAAATTATACTTGGCATGATAGGTTTATCTGTGGAGGTGGAATTTTGTTTGTTACGAAAAATTACAAAAATGGTTGATATTGCGTGACATGGTCGAAGTGGTCATTTGAGAAACCCTGGTTTTCCTGGAAACGAATACCGCTCGAGGTTTCTTGGTGTCATATTTCACCACGCTTGTCAACAGCGTGCACTCGTCTATATTCCGGCGGCAAGTTAGCGCTTGAGATTTCGCCAAAGAACAGAGTGATTAGAGTCAACTTTGTGTTCAGAGTGGATGGAGCTGTTCTTTACGACTGAGTATTACTCTGTTTTAGCTCAAGCTTCTGCAAGGAACTGAGGTCAGTGTGAAAATTCAAGAAAATTATTTATGCCACTGAGTGAGCTTGTATGTTGCCAACTGTACGAAGCTTCCCGCTTGTATTACCACTCTATTGCGGAAACGTCCTAAGCTTCAAAGCGAAACCATAATTCTGTTTGTAAGAGTGCTATACAACCGCGCTATAGAGAGCCCTGAGATTGGTAAAAGTGAGAGCAAGCATTGCAACATGGATAACGTACGCTTTGACTGATGTTTTCGCCGATTTCCTGGTGTGGTCGCCATGTGCTAAGCGGCTTCTGTGATTTACTCGAGAAAGATCTAAAGCGGAAAAAGTGAGTGGGAAAAGTGCCGAGCCTAAATCAAACCAGACACAGGAAATCCTGCAGGGTAAGGAAGGTGGAGGGGGGGGGGGGGGGGGGGGAGGGGGGGGGGGCTTAAGAAAATATTACAGAGAATTATACAGAATTTGACCACCCATAGAATAAAAACCACGGGAAACACCTAGCAATATCAGCTTATCATAACCAAAGCAAAGATATTTTAGTTATGAAGCA
>Ga0126339_10000060_pt1 | contig 38232 bp, 8 predicted proteins | sample OrbTmetagenome_2_FD_92532 | JGI IMG/M metagenome (GOLD analysis project Ga0126339, IMG submission 92532) | Coral microbial communities from Petempiche,Puerto Morelos, Mexico - Orbicella T R C metagenome | ecosystem: Host-associated > Invertebrates > Cnidaria > Coral | place: Petempiche,Puerto...
GGGAAAATTGGCGGGAAATGATGTGACCCGAGTAGTCATACCCTTCAAGGACCAAGACTCTGCTAACATTGTTAAGACGCAGTTGAAAGACCTTAGCATTAAGCTCCAAACCACAATCCAGCCTGTATTTGTCAGTCGGAAAATTGGCCAAGACCTTCAAGAATGTGAGACCAAACCGCAGCTGGTTAATCAACAGTGCGTAGTGTACCAGTTTAAATGTAATCTGTATGATACAGGGAGCTATGTTGGCTACATGCGCGGGCATTTGTATGCTCGCGTGGATGGCCATAAAAGCATGTCATCTTCAGTACGCAAGCACTATGACAACAACCACGAGGGTGCTGTCCCTGAGGACCTCCTCAGCTGTTTCAAAGTTCTCAAGAAATGCATGAACAAATTCGATTGTCTTGTCAATGAGATGCTTCACATCAAACAATTAACACCGAGTTTGAATGTGCAAACGGATTCTATCCGTGCTAAAGTATTTGTGTAGCCACCTCCACTATGTAAATTAATTTAACTCTCATTTGTACCCTTGATAATGGCGTCATGAGGTCGCCGAAACGTTGGGAGATTATATCGTTTGTTTTTACTTGTCTATGTATTACTAAATCATTGTTAATACGAATTTACAGCATTGTACCATTTTGTGTCATGCCACACTGTAGATGAATTTTCAGTGACCATGGTTAGTAGCCATAAATGTGAAGGGCAAGCAACAAATTTGATTTCCTTTGCATTGTGAAGACACCCTTCATTATCGCAGATTTTAGTCAGTGTTGCAAATACTGTTCATTGAATGGCCAACACCAGAAATCTTATAGAACAAGGAAAAAAAAACAATGTCAGGGTTGGTATGGGTCATGGAAAACCTGGAAAGTCAGGGAATTTATTATTTCAATTTCTGGGCCTGGAAAGTCATGGAATTTAAGTGAACTTCATGGAAAAGCAATATGCTTTCGGAAAATAAAAAGGCAAAAAGTTAAAAAAAATTAAAAAATAACAGACGAGTCAGAAACAGGCTTCAATTTCAGTAGAAATAGACACAAACACACCTTTTATGCATTATAATGCTGGAAAATATGTTAAATAAATGATTGTGGTGATACTGCTGTGAGAACAACTTGCTGAACTTTGGTCATGGAAAACTCTGAAAGGTCATGGAAAAGGTCATGGAAAGTCGTGGAATTTTGAAAGCTTCAAAGAGTACGAACCCTGAATGTGCAGAACAAGCTGGAGTTATTGTGTAGTCAAAAATTGAAATTAAGCATGGTTATTTCGATGTAACTGGATATTAGATACTGTGTTTGTTGAAGTTTTGCCACTTTAAACAGTGCTGCACCAATATTTAGTTTTATAAATATTATTGATAGGCCATAACAATACTCTCAGAATTGGACTGGAGCGAGCTTGCAATGGAGACTCATATCAGGGACTATCATTAAAAAGAGATTAATGTCATTTGAATTTGAAAAAGGTTCCCTGCGTAAGCCTTGGTTGCCAGCTTGTTCCAGTTCAATACTAAGGATACAGCAGTGATCTAGGTGTTGTTATTATGGTAAGTTGATCAGGGAGGAAAATGCAAATAAAGAAGGGAAACTCATTTAAGTCTATCCATAAGATTTACTACTTCAAAAATGGTAACTTTTGCAGAATGTACTTGTGAGGCTGTTCCCTAAGTACCATAAGGCCAGACATGAAGTGTAAATGTTGAAGGTTAATTTGTTCTTTCGGTCGGAATGATTTCAACTGAGATCACTTGGTTTCAGCCTGGGTTAAATTATTATTATTTTCACTTTTTGGGGGGCTCTTTTCAAGATTAAAGTACACACCATCCACCCATCTCAGTTCCTTACCCTACCCTGCCAGGATCTTATATCACCCCCTCCCACTAACCCTTACCTTAACCCTAACCCCCAAGCCTTTGTTTATTTTGTACATGTACACACCTATTGAACCTGTTATCTTGGACTTTGTAGTCCACATTCATCTCCACTAGGCCACACAAGCATTTTTTGGAAAATTGCTCATATTTGCTGGGCTGATAACTTATTGTTTTCAGACTGACCCTTTCCCTCTGACACAAATTAACCCAGGTTGAAATCATCCTAACCTTCATGTAAAGAACAAATTGCCCTACATTGCACTACATAGATGTATCCAATGTGCTTGTACATAGCATTTTGTTTTTGATTTTTCGAAGATGTCGATCCAAAAACAATGAAAGAGTTTTGTGTTTAGCCTCACATAAAGACCACTGCCTCTAACTATTATTTGAAGTTTGTTATTTCTTTCTTTCAATATTTGACACCTTGCAAACATTTTTATTTGTAACAAGTCTCATTTTTTAGTTAAAATGGATTAAACAATTTAGTTTGTACATATACCACTATATATGCCGAGGTTTGTGTAGATGTACTTTTTATTGGTGCCATGCTTAGCATTCATTTCCTCTCAGACATCATCTTTAGGACATAGCAATCAAACTGTTAATTCACTTGATCCATGAGATTCAATAGTAACAATTAACATTACATTGTATGTTTTGGATGAATTGTTGTGTTTGGAGAATTCAGCACATATATCAGGCATTCCTTTGGGGATCACTGATGTGTGGATTAGATGCAAAGCATAATTTTAGGTTTTCTTTCTAATACAATTTTGAATTAATGGCTTGGTCGAATGAACGTGATTAAAAAATTTCCTGTAATTCAGGTTTTGTCTTAGATGTATAGGCGAGTATTTAAGAGAAATTTACAGTTTGTAAGCTTGATACACTTTTGTCTAAAAGTTAATGGTATATAACTGAAAAAATATGGTGTTTTTTTTAACTTTTTATTTAATGCTTTTAGTTCAGATTTCGGTAAGTCTCCTTTGCAGCTGTCCTTTAGGGTTGTTACACCATTGAGAGGGAAGGGAGCATTGCATTACTATGCACTTAATGACTGGCCCCAAGGGAAACAGTGAGTTTTGCTTCCCTGGAACCCTTAAAGAACATAAAGTTTGAGGGGGAAAAAACTCGGTTTCCTGCAGGACCAGTCATAAGGTGTTTTGTTATACCTCCCAACTCAAAAATAGAAAAAATGCGAAGAAATCGTTTGTTTAATGTCCGCTGGCTCACAAATTGCTGCGGTTTCAAGGAGCACGACCTGATCAAGTGTGAGTTGAAAGTTCAAGTTGTCATTTCCCTAGGGAGTTAGTGAGTTTTGCTCGCCCTAGGGAGTTAGTGAGTTTTGACCCACGACACATGACACGTTCTCCTCTAATCAGAAAGTGTATTTGAGTTGGGAGGTATAACAAATTATTTTATTTTTCTGAAAATCTAATGCCCTTCAGACTCATTCTGATGGCTAGAATAACATTTTTGACAGCAGCAGAACTGCTCCCGGAAATAAAGTTTTGGTTGAAAAATAGCTACAAAATGGCACGTGTACTGATACCTAGGAAATAAAACTTGATGTTGAGTGTTTGTCTTGCAAATTCTTGCATACCAAGATAAATGTGTTTATGAGTTTTAGGCCGATTCTTATTGATTAGATTAGAAGTTTGAAATGAAGAATCAATTCCTTGTAAATTCAGAACCACTTGATCACCAATGATTTCTTTGCTTTGGTTCACAGATGTTTAATTGATCATGGAGCAGATGTTGCAGCTGTTAATAATGAAGGGGAATTACCTCTTGATCTTGCTGAGGAAGAAGACATGGAAGATCTTTTAACTGATGAGATCGAAAGATTAGGTAAGTGACATGTTCTTCCTTAATGGGCAGCTTAGCCATTTTGAAAGGTAAAATGTAGCAACACTCAGTTCACATGGCTACCTGACTACCATTTGAAATAGAGTGTGACATCACACAAATAAAATTGGTGAACTATGCAATTCTATAAAAATAGGTCTGCAATGTGAACATGTGTTGCTTACAGTTTTTTCTAAGTGTCATTTTGTCATTCTTCTGTCAACAGTAGAATTAAAGAACACAAAGTAAGCCAAGTATATAATTTCTTATTGCTGTATTGGTGAAATGAATTTCGTTAATGGCAGACAACTCCTCTAGTAAAGGGTTGAAACATCTACTTTATTTAGTTTTGATTTTACATATTTCGGAACTGAAATGTGAGGGGGGAAAAAGAAGAAGTAGTAGAAAGAAAAGAGACATTGAGCTACATCAAGATTGCAATGTAAAGTTAGGCCGTGTTTACAGTACCAGTCACAAGCAATGCATCAGAACATGTGCATCAAGTGCATGTAATTTGCATGCTCTGCATGCGTTTAGCCCACAAATGGCTAAAACACAATCAGGGTGGCAAAGTAGGGGTCACTCAGGTCAAGAAATCAACCTTACAGTGTCTTTGTTTTTCATGCATGTAAGGCTGCTGCCTAACAGGCACCCGGTTGCCTGAGGTGCCTAAGTCACGAGTGCAGGTGACTAAATTTTTGTTCAAGGAGCCTGAGTGGGCGCCTAAACATGGAGTTTTCATTCCTATCTTATCTGTCCGATGACTTCAATCCCTTGTAACCAGGAATTGCAAGCGATTCCTGATTGTAACTTTGTTATGCTGGCCTAAAAATTACCATTAACAGGCCTTCCAACCATCGCTGGTCATCGATCGTACATTTGGTTTTCACTGGCTAATGCTCATTCTGACCGGCCAAGATGTTTCTCATGCAATCAGTCATAAAATCAGTCCCACAATAAGTTAAACTGAAAACAACAGTTGCCTTAGTCTTGTTTTGCTTTTATTGTGAGAAATATGGGCCAAACCACGGCAGCAAAGATACTCCCTGCTCACAAAACAGTCGAAAACAGCCATTTGAAAATCACCCTATACTACATTGGGAACTCAGTATTGAATAAATGTGCTTCATGTATGCCAATGCTTGTGTCTCTGTTTAAACCTTACTGGTGAAAAGGCAATATTCCAGTTGCAAAATAACTATTTTGACAACAAATATTTTTGGAAATGGAAAAAACAGAAAATGTGAAATTACATAATCATTTTGTTTCTGTTATAATTTATCATGCCCTGACAGGGAGAGCACATTTCAAGGAGGCCAAATTCAAGTCCCCCAATTGCCTCTTTCATTTTTATTTGTTTTCATTTGCAGCTTGCATTTCATGATTTGTACAGTGTACATTATTTTGTTTTATTCAAATAGAATGGCGTGTATGGCAACCCTCCCAGATTATCTACATTGTGGGAGTCTCCCAGATACAGAGCTAATCTCCTGGTCTCCTGTGTAGGTTACCAAATCTCCTGGATTCGAAGGAAGAAGCTTATTTTTGCTGATTTTTGGCCTTTTTCAGGGGAAAACTTTGGAATGTTTGATGCATTTTTTTGGTTGAATTGGAGAAGCTCTACTTTGAACAATTTGTTTTTTAGGATTGAGAAGGCAGAATTGGCGATCTCCCAGATTTAAATTTAAATTTGGAATGGCAAAACTCAAAAACAAAAACAACAACAATATAATTGTAAAAAAAAACAAAAAACAAAAAACAGCAGCACTTGCATGTACAGTGGAACTCTGCCTTGGGGTCGTCTTGTTAACATACAGTCACTGCATCATTATAGCCACCTTTTTTTGTCCTGACAAAACACCCATAATTTTCTTACAAGAAAACCCTGTTTTGTTAATTTTGTTTATTTTGTTCAAATAATTAACAACATAAATAATATTCTTCCTCAGTCATGACCTGATGACTTTTGTGAATACTTGATTCCAAAAATTTGATTGATATTAGTGTCTAAAGGAAAATATCAACAGGGAGAAGGGGGATGTCCCCTGGGCTGCTCCCCTGAATTTCCCAAGTCACTCCAACCTCCTCCCCCTCCCCAACGCCTAAACCCCAGGGTTGACAACTTTTTATTCTGGGCTGCAAAAAAAATGGCGTGGGCTCCTTTAAAATTTCCTTAGGCAACAGCCTTGTGCATGGCTTGCAAGTACAACATCTCTTCATTACTCCTCTAAAGTATCTTGGGGCATTCGCATCTGGTTTGCGAGATATGCCTAGTCAATTTCTGGTGTATATTATGCCAAAAATTTGTCTGTGACTCCAAAGAATTCCTACAGGGAGTCACTTAGACTCCAGTGTAGGGCCAAGAAATTTGCAGCAGAATTTTATTTTGTGGCAGTCAAAAATTAAAAATTAAATTGTCGGATTACTTGTGGAACAACATTTCTTGATCAAATGAATTTTTTGCATAGCTGTTTGTGTACCACATTTGGCACTGCTCATTGTTTTGGTCACCTCATTTGAATGTATATCATTTTAGTCAGCAGTTCTCCTTTGAAGACATACTTCATGTAATGGTAGCATAAAGAACCCACCTTCCTTGTGCACAAAATGGCTTCCTTGTCTCAAAAAAGGGATGTCTCCCCAAACGTCACAATGCTTAAGAACTCAGGAGCACTAATGGAACTTTAATTTTTTCAAAGCATAGATGTTTTCAGATTACAGTGTTCTTGTGTTATGCCTTTGGCTTTCGCCTTCCTGTAGAGAAATGTTCAAACCTGGTTGATAGGTTGTTGTTTCTCTTTAAAAGTGTAGTTTGATTTGTTGTGTTGACTGTGCACACCTCAAGGCTGCTTCCTAACTGGCACCCGGTCGCCTGAGGCACCTAAGTTACGAGTGCAGGCGACTAGAGTTTTGTTCAAGGAGCCCGAGTGGGCGCCTAAACATGGAGTTTTCTTTTCCATCTAATCAGTCCAATGACTAAAATCTTTTGTAACCAGGAATTAGCAGTTCCTTATTGTAACTTTGTTCCACCAACATCACAATTCCCAGTAAAAAGCCTGCCAACCACCGCCGATCATTGAACATTTGTTCGGTAAATTTAAGGGTTCCTGGCTAATGCACCTTCTGATTGGCTGGGATGTTTCTCATGAAATCGGTCAAAAAATCATTCACACAATAAATTAAAGAGGAAATGACAGCCACTCTAGTCCTGTTTTGCTTTTATCACGAGAAACATGGGCCCAGACACAGCAACAAAGTCTCTCTCAGTAACAAAACAGCCGAAAACAGCCATATTTGAATATTGCCCTATAATGCACTGCAAGTGCAGTATTGAATAAATGTACAGCATGTATGCCAATGGATTGTGTCTCTGTTGATACCTTACTGATTCCAGTTGCAAAGTAACTACTATGAGAACAAATATTTTTTTGGAATTGGTGTTATCTTTGTTAGGTAATAGCAGGGCTCCTATTGATAGCAGAGATGCTTTGTAAGCTCCCTGAAGGGACTACCCTGAAATTTTTACCTTTACATTTTTACTTTTAAATAAAGGTGTCTGTCTATCTCATGATGTTGCTGACATTATATTTACAATTGAATGAAGATAAATTTGTTTAAATTCTTGGGCTTTGCTTGATACTTTAGAAAACAGCACTTAAATGTACTAGCAGGCAAACAGAAAACATCATTTCAATTCTTTGTGCATACTAGGGTTTTATATTTTAAATTATCAAACAAATTGTAATGACTTTGCCAATATGAGAATACATTTTCTCCAAAGTAGCTGCCAATATAATGCAGTAATGTTGTCTCAAAATCACCTTTACTTTATACTAATATCCCAAGCCCAGGGGAGGAAAGCAAATTTAAGTGAGGCCAAATTCAACACCCCTTGAAGGCCTCTTTCATTTTTATTTGTTTTCATTTGCAGCCTACATTTCATGATTTGTACAATGTATTTTGTTTTGTTAAAATAGAATCACAAAACTCAAAAAAAGCAGCAATATATATTATTGGTAAAAATAAAGCTGCAGCAATTGCATGGATACACCAGCTATTGAATTTCATTCAGTTTGACCATAAATGGTATTCTTCCTCAGTCATGACCTGAACACTTCGCTGAAGGCTTGATTCCAAAAAATTGTTTGAAGTTAGGAGCCCAAAGGGCTCCTTTAAAATTTCCTTAGGTAACAGCTTTGACACGTGCAAGTGAAAAATTTTTTACTATGCTCCATGACCTCGCATTTTCAAAAATGACTCCAAAATTTTGTGGAGAAGGAGTCAAGGGGACTACAAAGGGAAAAAAAAATTTAATCCCTGGATGGGGCATTCACTCAGTCACTCCTTCGCTTCCTGTTAGACATTTTGAACATCCCCTTACCAGTGTATAGGGCTTTCACAGTTGCTTGTACACTGAAGTGGTGCCAAGTTATTCTAGAGGTAGAAGGTGATATGATTGTACTGGAAAGACTTTATGGTTCTTCCTTGGCGATTTGATTGTAAGGGAAAGTCTTCTGGTTTTTCCTTTCACAAACCCATGTGATACTAGCAGTAACTTCGGGTGTGACAAAGGCTAGCAAATTTTGCGTGCAAAAAAAGTTCAAAAAGTTGACTAAGTATCAAATGATTAAAAGCTCCAGATGATTTTTGAAGCACGAGAAATGGAAAGGCAAATGCTACCTTTTGGTAAATGGGTTCTTGACATAAACATATGGGTTGACAAGAAAACTATACAAAAGAAAGAAAAGAGAAGATATTACAATGTGTTGGATTTGAACCTCTGAACTCTCACATTGGAAGGAAGGGATTAACCCACTGTGCCACATCTACAACCCTTAAATAGTGAAGGGAAAATATTGATGAAATAGGTACATGTAGGTTCAATTGAGTGTTAAGTATGTACAAAAATATGCTTAAGTCATGAAATGTTGTACCGAAGTTTAAGTGAGTTGATGGCTGGTTCTGTCACAAAGTATTTGCCAAACAGGGCTAAACTTTGGAGACTGGATGAGATACGTTGCTGTCCTTGTAGTATAATGATTCCAAGCTGGGCAGAGTACAGTATTATATTTCTGAGATCTCTCAAAAGATAACAAAGAAAGAAACAAAATAAACAAATTTGAAACCCCATACCTGGAAATGACCCCAGGACCTACAGTCATAAAATTATGCAAACTAAAGATCGGTTTTCGATTGCATCAAAGATCTTTGGTTGTAAGTCGTTTCGATAGAAAGTCGTTTCGATACATGTCGTTTCGATACATGTCGTTTCGATACATGTCGTTTTGATACAAATCAAAGTCGTTTTGATACATATCTAAAGTCTATTTAATAGCCACCTAAAGTTGATTCAATACAAATTGAACTCATTTTGTTGGCAAAAGTAAACTTGAGGAAATATTTAACAAATAGATTCCATGTTGCCATGCCTCTGTTCAGTAATAGATCACAGATGAGGGCAAAGTGTGATAAGAACAAAAAAGTGGCACACAAGGCGATAGCTGTGCCTGTCACTCAAATATGCTTGGAAAACTTGCGGTTGCCGTCAACACTCAAGGCCATTCAATTCAAGTTTTGAATGAAAGGAGTGTTAGTGACATTGGAAATTTGTGTCCTCTGTGGTTGGTGATTCTTAAATCAGTTCAATATAGTGTCAGAGATACCTTATAGCTGCGATACAGTTGGCAGTGAGCTGTTGTGAGCTATACTGTGTCAAAGTTGAGTTTTTCTAATAAATTAGTCTCATAAAAATTTTGTTTATTGGGTTTGTTAAATTTGAGACAGAGCAATGGTTTCTTACCTTAAAGTAATTTCAAGACCAATTTTGTGTTTGGTTTAGTCTTGCTCAACTGCATACTGAGATTGCTCGAGTATTTTTTCTGAGTCATTTTCTAAAAAAGAAATGGTTTTTTCTTTGTTCTTCATGTTTCTCGTACCTGTTCAATGCTTTGACAAGACTCTCTTTGTTCCTTACCTTTCGCCCAATCTTGTAAAATATTTAGATTCCCAAAACTTTCTGCTATTTTAAAGCACAGAGGGAAAATATTTGTTGTTGACATCATCTGTGTCTGTCCTCTAATAGATCCTAGGTGAGAACCAATCAAAATGCGAGAACAATTTGACTTATTATATAAAATTCCAGTTGAAGTGTTTTTTTCTTTGTTCAGTAAGTACAAACAAGAAATGTTTCTTGCATATAGTACCAAATATGACTGATTGAAGGAATTTTATTATCCAACTTGATTGAACTGTTTAATGTAGACATTCATTGTTGGTCATGACTATTAAAGATGTGGCCATTTGTGGCCTGTATTGTGGCATGCAATGTCAAATGTGATGAGTACAATTTTGACTTAGGAAGCTAGTGGGCCATCAAGGGAAGAGCATGCCTTCAGGAGTTCTCTAGTGAAACTAGTGCAAGTAAACAATGTTTTTATTGAAACAACTTCAGTTTATATCAAATTGACTTTAAATGTGTAGCAAATCAACTTAGATTTCTATCAAGCGATCGTGACTTTTGAAGGACATTGTGTTCAGGAATCAATTCTGATATTTTACATTTCTGTGATAATCGAGTCATGTAAACAAACTTGATAAAGGCTTTTTATATTTTCAAAAAATAAAAAAAAACATATTTGAATTCTTCATTTATTAAGCTTTTAGGAAATGTATATTTTTATGGGGGTTTATTTTCAAAGCCTCCACAAAAAGTGCGCTAACATAAGACAGTATACTGATACCTTAACTTTAGTTTTTGCCTCTATAACTTGACCTACAGAATGAATAGACAGCAGATTTGGTTAGAACTGACACTTGTTTATTTCACAATCTGTGGTAAAATGTTTTGATTAGATTATACCTTGTTATTGAAAACTCTCTTATGTATGAACAAGAAGCTTATGAGGAAAGTTAAAACGGTGCTGTGAAATTTAAAAGTAAATTCCAAATCGATGGAAATTAGTTCCATGAAACAGCACTAGTCAAATTGCAGCAAGGCAATACCTCTATTTACTGGCAAAACCAGAAGAAGCAGCTGCTTGCATTAGGTAAAAACCCAGTCTTCTCACCATAAAGTTCCTGTAACTTCAATGCCCCAAAGTCTAAAATTGTCATGAATTTTGCAACAAAAGTGTTGTTCACACCTATTCCAAAAATCATCTTGCTTTTCTAGTTTACAAATTTCCCAAGCTTAAAGCCCAGTGGGGGGTGGGGAGGGTGAGGTGGAATACTTTCTCTAATGACCTCTATGGGGAGGCTCCACTCAAAAGTGTACGTTTCTCAAGCTTCAGGTATATTCAAAGGAAGGGATTTCAGAAATTGAGGTATATGGAAGGGTACATAAAGGTTTTTTGTCAAAAATGGTTCACAAAAGGGTGAGCGCAGATGCACGTCTGGAAGGGACCTCCCAGTATACACTTTCTAAAGTACACCCCTGGGGACTTAGTCATACTATAAAGATCCCTATGTTAACTAGAAAATTTTATGGTATGTGTAAACTTTGTCAGAAAATTTGCAAATTATGAAACCTGCAAAACCAAAATAGTCATTGGAATCTCTTGGCATTTCTAAAAAAAAAAAAACTCAAGCAATACAGATAGGTTGTATCATTGAAACTCTGTAACAGTTTCCCACTGTTGGGAATTTAGTAAGTAGAGATCATAGCCTTCATCTTGCAGGTTACATTAAATCATGTGGGTGTTTTGGTGGTATACCCTAACCAAGAAGTTTCATCTACAGCAAAGCCCAAACAGAATTTGGAATCCTGTACTATTTCTTAATAAAGATCAAGTAATCTTAGAACGTTTGAAAGAACCTTTCTGTCAAAATTCTGTAATATTTGCAGAGTTTCAATCTAACCATAATTTTCTTTACTCAGCGAGCTAAAATTATTGGAGCCCAAGCTCTGATAATTCATGAACTAGAAAACCAAAGTGATGTTAAGGAATTGGTTGGCCTTTCCAAAGAAACATGGAATCCTTTTGAAAAATTTCCATCAAGGCTTTAACTATTGTAAAATTCATACAGCTCACCAATTGTTTGATTTTCATGTGTTCTTTTCCTGCACTTTGTTTTCATCATTTTACCATGTCCATATTCATTTACAGTGTGGTACAGCAAAAAGCAGCATGAAAACTCTCCTCAGTTCTCCTGTCTGTTTAATTCCCTGCCGAAAAATCTCAATCAAGGCTGTAATCATGAATTCAAAACTTTCTTTTTCTTTTTTTTTTTAATTAACTTTATTTCCACACTAGCAGACCAACACAAAAAACAAAAACAACAACAACAAAAAATACTACTTACAATGAAAAATACTTACAAAACAATGCTACAGTACGACATTTATCTCCTACTTACTTGGTTATAGTTACAGTACTTACATTCCAGAAAACTTTTTCCCCTCCTCCTATTGTATGCATATGATATTATTTAGGCACGGTTAACCCCTTTAATAGTTTTTACAGTAACCTCTTGGATTTCTACCTCACTTAATGCTGATAATTTCACATTACTTATGTTTCTACCAAAAAAAATCAAAACTCTCCTCAGTTCTCCTGTCTGTTTAATTTCCTGCCGAAAAATTTCAATCAAGACTATAATCATGAATTCAAAACTTTATGCGGCTTATTAATTCTGGGATTTTCCGTGTCTTCCATTTTCACACTCGAGTATGGTCAAACATATATTTAGCAGACATCTTTGAGATATGCAGTATTATATTTTCATAGCTTCTTTATGACTTTATAGAGACATGATTTCCACAGTTGAGTACTTGTGTCACAAATACTAAGAACAAATGAAAAACATTGCCAATAAAAATTAACACCAATCACTCGATGAGGATGACTATGAATAACTTGAACTTCAGTATGACTGAGACAGCATTATACATAGGTCAGCAGATTCACATAAAAGGCTAACAGGAAGCAAAGGAGTGAAGGAACAAAGGACTGAATTTCGCCACACATACCTTACCTGAAGTTGGAAAATGCTCTTCTCCTAGTTAAAAATGGTAACTGACTATTTGGAGTTGGTGACCAATTTGAAACATTTGGGACCCAAATGGTTCCTAGGAAAAAAAGTTAATTTGACAGTTCATACCACACACAGAGGATTTATGTGCACTTGCCTGATTGGAGCAGTGAGGATAAAAGAATGTTGACTGTTCGATACTGAAAGTGCCGTGTCATTTTATTTGCGTGCATTTGAAATCTGTCTGGGGCAGGAAAATCAGTGTTAAATGGAAATATTCTACTAACCCATAAGAGCTTAAGGCTAGATTTAGTTTGAATTATATGAAGATCACTTATAAATTAAGTTTTGTTTTTCCCAGGAATTGATGTAGAACTAGCAAGAAGTATAGAAGAGAGAATAATGTTAGAAGATGCCCAAAGTTGGGTGAATGGTAGAACAATAAATGAAATTAAAGATATTAGATCAGGTGAGGTTCTAACACTGTTTTAACTGAACAAGCTCATAGCCTTTTCTGGCTGTGAGTGACAGCCTACAATTTCACCCCACTATTCAGCTACATTGTAGTTTTTCTGCTGAAAACAGGATTGAGTACACAGAAATTCGATCATGTTTTGAAGCTTACTGCATGTGAAAGCTCTCTTAACCCATGTACAATGAAAGCCCCACCCATTCCTAATATGCGAAGCCGAGCTGTAAAATTCTGGCACCCCTGCACAATTCCCCCAGCCACCCCAAACTCACTCTGAGGGAGACTGCTGGCCAGCAATCTTGTGTTGTGTTTAACGTAGCCTAAATTACATTTAGTCACATTTAATAGCAGAAGAGTTGTACATGAATCAGTCCATCAGATTTATTTTTTAAATCACTTTTCATATGGTTTCAATGGAAAAATACAGTTTTGTTCATTGTGGCATGGCTATCGACAATTTCAAAGAAGCAGAATTTATGAAATAATTTTTCTTTTAGGTGCAACTCCATTGCATGTTGCTGCATCAAAAGGTTATTTACAAGTTATTAGGTAAGCACCTAATGCTCTTCATTGACATGAGAGGATAATGCCGTGAAACCCCAAAGGGAAAAAGAGCAACTGCTTTCAAAACACAATTTAGGTTTGCCCATGGTAGCCCAGTTGAAAGTCATATATGGTGATAAACAGTTTAGTATGCAGTATCACAGTATGCCGTTCTCACCCCTTGAACTTTGACCTACCCTGTCTGCTGGCCAAAATACAACACAACTTGTGAAATACAGTTGTAGTTGATGTTGTTGTTGTTGTTAAAGTTGTCCTCTAGTAGTCCTGGGCTTGCTAGCTACCCTTCTGATTTTGCAAGAGACAAACATTTAATATGTGTAAGAAAAAAAAAATCAATTTTTTTTTTAATTAAGACTTTTTCACTACTTCTCCAAGCTGAAAAGAATGAAAATATGGCTGCATGCTCAGTGGTGAAACAAGAATCGGGCTGATAGTCTGTGAAGTACTCTTGGTTAAATTATGGTCAGCAAGTTCTGCTGTGCATAAATTTCTGGGATAGTGATGCTTCATGGTGTTTCATTGGTGCTATAGCTAAGCTTACTTTTACTTGCACAATAAACGTTTATCTTATCGTATTTTATCATATTGTATCTTATCTGATGAAAACTGGAGTCATGTTTACCTTTTTTGGTTGGATGGTTGTTTAACAAAGCAATCCTTAATAAGGCAATCTTTGTAAATTATAATTGATTTCGTTTTTGCAGTCTTTTACTTCAACTTGGTGTTGATATCAATGCAAAGGACAATGATGGCTGGACGCCATTACATGCGGCAGTCCACTGGGGGCAGAATGATGCCTGTGAAGTATTAGCTGATCATGGAGCTAACTTTAGTGCCAGGAATAGAATGGTAACTGCTAAGACACATCAATCCAATAGACTGTATACATACTGATGTCAAACTTACAAAGGTTTCTGGTAGTTGTATTGAAGAGGTTGCATAGACTTCCGGTAGCCATAGCAATGATTGTAAGAAATATTAAATTGTATTAAATTGTAAGAAAGTGTGAGTGTTAGGCATTTAGTAAATTTATTGTCAGACTCGCAGGCGAATTATGTCAGCTTGGACTAGATCAAAGCTCCGGTATTTTATATTTAGTCCTTCTTTTGAATCAGTCTATTCACTCAGTTGATCAACAGACCAACAGTTATTACTTGAAAAAGCTTTGGAAACACTTGCCTGCAACTGGTGTTCCCACAGCATTTCTCGTTCTTGCAAATTTACACTGGTGTTTCTTCACCTCAACAGAAACATGGAAAGTGGTTTCTATTTCTTTATGAATTCTTGTTTCCTGGTTTTAAATTTGTAACCTGAAGGTAGTATGTACTGGATTTTAAGAAATACAGGGACCCCTGTGTTGATTGCAAAACTTTTGCTGTTTTGCAAGACAATTGTGTCATAGTTCTCACCAACATTTATTTCTAGGGCTCAACACCCATTGATCTGGCAGAACCAGACATGGTTAAAATGCTTGAGGAGCTCAAGAAAAGACAAAATGATAAACCGAAGATCAATGCAGTGAGTAAAGTGTAAATGCAGGGATTTCTTTAAGATTTTGCCTGCCTGGTTTGACCATCTAGAGGAACGTTTTTCTTATAAAGAAGTTCAGTTCGAAAAGTTCCTCCCCTCCCCCTGTAGAAACCAGTTGTGCTCCTGCTGAAACCCTAGGTACATGTATTTGTTGTTATGGGCTGGATATTCCTTACTTTGTTTGTTTTGTGTGCAAGGAGGACCAGCCTTCCCCTTTATAATACTGGTGTCCTTATGAGTTGACCCCTTTCCTGTATTTGGTCTCTGCTCAAATTGCCCTGTACATCTGTAATACAGTGAAACCTTTAGCGAACCCCCAATTTAGTGGACACCCTTTATTTAAAGGACACTTTACCTGGTCCTGAAATTAGCATCTTACATTTACCTTTATAAAAAAAAAAACCCTATTCAGCAGCCACCTCTATTGAGAAGACACAGACACCAGAATGAATCCCCTTTTGCCAATTTCTTCTGTTAAAAACCTCTATTATTCTTGTCTATTAAGAATATCGAAAATGAGGTCAATGTAAAAACATCCCGTTGATAAAAATTGAGTGGATACACGCTGATGCTTACACAGTGATTTGTATTAAACTGGTTAACGAGAAAGGTTAGCCTTATGTGATTTGCTGAAACTTGTAGAAATGTAGTTGCAAGGTAATGAGAAAAGACCCAAACAGTAAAATGCTCCAGTTAACAAAAATAAAAAAAAGAAATCTGGCCTTAGTTTTCAAAGAATGGATGGAGCTATCCACTGAATTGTTGTTAAAGCCAGAAAAAGGATTTATTTAGCATTTTACTTCTGTGAAAGGACTGGGTTTGTTTGTCAAACAATACTGAAGGAATCACCAATTTAATCTGGTAACAGATCTAATTTTCTCCTTCAGCTTAGCCTCCTGCAATAAATTCCCGGGCATGTATTGCACATCAAAAATATGTCGGTTATTTTCCATTATCTGCTTTTAAATTGGTGGGAAAGTTATTTGCTGCAATGAGAGGGGATTTAGAGGTGCCGATAAAGGTACAGTGGAGAGAAGGGTTTTTTTCCCCCTGGGGCAGGAGGTTGAGTTTCAAAGTTTGGCCCCGTGGAAGTTGTAATTTAAGACTGGGGAATGGGGAAGGGCATTCCCCCATATTTTCCACTGGAAATCTTGTGTGAAGTTAGTCGTACACATTGCCCTTCTTTCGGTATGTCCGTAATTGAGCGGTTGGGGAAGGGTAATTTATTTCCCACCATGACAGGGAGTATATATTTTTTTTCCTCTAACTTACTGGTTTTTTGGAATATCTTGTTTTCTACAGTCGACAACGCCAGTTATTAAAAGCAATATGGAAACTGGACCTGCCCCATTAAAACGACGGTGAGTGTTGTTAGCTATTAGTATAGTGCTGCTTGTTCAAGTTTGGAACCAAAAATGCTTATTTAGTATGAATAAAGCTAAGAAGATGGTGAACGTGGCGACGACTTGGGGACTAAATTGGTTTAACGAGAGATAAAGAAGTGCACGTAGCACAGTGCCTGCAGAAAGCAATGAAACTTAGAGCTATATGAAAATCTTGTGGTTATGTGACGTGTTATTTATTTGACTCGAAACTACGGTTTGGTTGAGGGCTTTTGACAGAACTCTGAGTTACCAAAATGCTAGGTAACCCTTTTGTTGGGTCAGGTAGCAGCTCTCGTAAGGTTTCACATGAATGGCTTGATACCCTTTGAGAGGACAATAGAACAAACAACAGAAACAATGCCCCTAGCCCTAAAACAATAGCAGTAGCTGCACTGTAAAGACTAGTAGAATTAACAGCTTACAAGAGTTGTTGTTTCAAAGCTTAACTTTATCTCGTAGCGACATTTTTTTCCTGTCTTAAAATACTGCGACTTCTGTTAGAAACCAACAAGAATTTTCGGTTATGGCATTACTTGAAAATGTCCATCTTAATATTGGACACCCCTCCCCCACCCCTTTGTTAGAGTGGGAAATGATCTAGCTGAGAAGCGCTCATGTACTCAAGAACAGTAAACACTGATCTATGATTTTGTCCGCAACCAGTCATTGAGTAGAATTTAGGGTTAAATGCATTCACAGTGGCAAAGTTAGGCGCGTATGCATTTGTTTGAAGATACTACACAGTTAAGCTTTATTAATTTTCTTTTTTCAATTTGCCCCTTGTCCATGACTATTGTTGTCTAGGAATAAATTGAAAAAAGGTTTACTTACTCGAAGAAAAACGAACCAGATATTGTTGAAATACAAAACGTGCACGCCGTAATTCTTGGTGGGTTCTAACAGGAGTTAAATACTACTGCATCACTAGTACAATTAGGCTTGAAGCCGAATAGTTATCTTCTGAACACCTTCTCTGTGGGTAGTTGTTGATGTTCTGGCACTTTTCTCAGCCTGAGGTTTAACTTGCACAGTAGAAGAGCTCCACTAGTGCTTTGATATTTTGAGTCAAGAGTCATTTTGAACTCTACACGATGCTTACTCTGCCTGAAATATCCATTACCAAGAAAGAACTCTCTCTGTGTGTGCCGAACTACAATGTGAGCTAACCTTTTCACACAGCAGTGGTTAATTGCTAACTCCTCTCTTTTAAACAAATTCCTATAGGTAGATGTTATTCATCGCAGTGAAGAACTTGATCACTTCGGAGGAAAAAAACCCTTCGACTTAATTGTTTTAATCGTATTTCAGATTGGTGTCTTTAACACTTCAGGACAACAAGGTCGCCTAACTATCCTAAACAGCTTACACCAACATTCGTTTTCAGCTAAAGAGTGAAATAGGTGTTAAACCCTGTCATTTCAATGATGGTTTGTTTTAACGTAAAACTTGTTTTCCTTCCTTTTCAGTCTTTCTGAATCGTCTAGAGCTAGAATGCAACGTACGCTACCCCCTGCTAACAACCCTGGACTGCTGTATGTTAAGTTGAAACTAACACTTTGTACTAACACTAAATAACCACCTCATCTCTCTTTCTCTCTTTACAATTAAGCTTACTCCTTAAAACCTCGTACTTTTGGCTTGTCTTTCTCTTTGACGCTACTCTGTCCTTGTCTTATCTTGTCTGATGCATGACTATCTGCATGGTTTCTTATGAGGGCTTCTCGGTTTTCTTGTTGTTCTTCTTTGCGGACTGGCACTAAGCGAAAAAGAAAGTCCTCGTAACTTGGCATGCGACTAAAACCTCAAGCTGGAAGAAAAGCTGTTACCCATGTTCAAAAAACGCATGTTCTCGGTCCAAACAACTCGATTGTCGGACACCAAGCACTCGTGCCCTTTTTTAGAACCCTATCTTGTGACCTTGTCAATCATGAAAAATGATGATCATGGAACGAAATGAATACCAGGAATGGAACGAGCATGTACGAATGACAATTTTGACAAGTTTATGGTTGTTTGAACGTGTTAGACATTCAGAGTTTTGATGCGGCTGGAAAAACGGGCCTACCTGCCCCTTTTTCCATACACAACTTTCAGACCACCATAAAAATGTGCGCTTCCACATTGGTGTTCTAAAAATTGGCAGTCGTACTGATCTCATCACGGATACCATTCCTGGCTTACATTTCAACCATGACCACTTTTTTATGATCGACAAGGTCACGAACAGGGTTCTACTAAGGGCGTATTGATTCTCCAGAGGCTGAGAGATCAATTCAGGTGCTTGGTGTTTGTGGTGCCAGTCCTGCAACACTTCTATTCATGCAACCTCTGTGGCTTCTTCATTTCATAGGAGCTCCATAACCAGAATAAAGGACCAAAACCTTTTTCTCAGGGACATCAATCAGGAGAGGGCTCAAATGGAGGCCAGCAGGGAGCAGATGACGTCCCCCAAGAGCCGCAGCTCCAGGCCGCCGAGTTTCTCTGAGTCACCCAAGGAGGATAAGGAAAACGAGAAGGAGAAACGAGACGGATTCAGCAAAGAAGACAGCGGATCCGAGTCGGATACCGAGGATAGCTCGGAGGAGTCGAGTGAAGAAGACTCCGAAGAGGAGGAACCCCCTAAGCCGGCGGTGAACTCGGTCCCTCCCAGGCCGAGACCTACGGTGAATTCTCTTCCTTCAAAACCTGCGGTCAATTCACTAAAAAAGCCAGCGGAGGAATCTGAATCGGAAGAGGAAACCGGCAGTGAAACTGAAGAATCCTCCGAAGAGGAGGAGGAAGAGGAGCCGGTCAAACCCGAAACGCGAACAGGTACAACCAGTTCTACGACGCGGACGCTTGCGTCGCGTCTGCAGAGTGCGCCTGTAAGTGCGCCGAGACCTGGGGTAGGAGGCGCGTCTAAGCTTCTTAAATCCCCTTTTCTAGACAATGATAAGAAGGCAAATGCTCCTTCTTCACCTGTTTCAAAAACTGAACCTTCTAGGACTTCTAGGTTTGCTGATAAGGAAGGTACTAGAGAGGAAACAAAGTCACGGTTTGGGAGCTACCCAACGCGTACTACAGCGGATACTACGAGTAATACATCCAGTACCACTACCAGTACTCGGAGCAGAATAAGCGCCACTCCGAGCGAGGACAGTCAAACGAAAACAAGACGAACCAAGAGGGTCACTCAGAGAGCCGCTACCTCTTACGTGGGAAATGGCGGCAAAGGAGACGAAGAGGAAGAGGAGGAAAACGAGGAGGAAGATAGAAAAAGTAATGATATCAGTCACAGGAAAGTGGTCGAGGAGCGCAAGGTAACAATAATTAATCCAGTAGTGTAAGGGTAGGGTGTGGCTCCTACATGACACAACTGAAAAGTATTAGTGTTTAACCGGTAAAAAGACACGCTACAGCTGCAACTAGGTAATATGGCGGTCGTGTGTTAGCTTACGGTTTTTGGCCTCCAAGGTTTTTGGATTATCTTTCGTTCTTGCTTTTTTTTTTTGGTTCTGCTTCTACCGACTTGATTTATTCCGATACGAACAAAACCTTCGTGTTAATTTGGTGTCTTTTGTTCGTGATGTTTTGGTAATTTACTCTGCTCGCCCCCCCAAAAATCTGATATAGTAAACTTCGGGACAACTTGTTTTAATCAAGGGTTTTTTAAATAAAAGGGTTCTCCAATAATTTTTTTCTTGTTTCGTGTTGCGATTTGAACTAAACAGAGCGACAGAAAAAAAGATGAAAATTTAAAAGAAAAAAAACGAAACAAAACAGAACAAAACAAAAAGCCATCAGAGAAGGCGTAAGAAAAGAAGGAAAATGAAACCGAATTAAATTGCGGTAGTGTTAACAAAGAACCTCGCACCTTAATGACAAATGGTGTGCCTACTTAAGCGGACTGGATTATCATGATTTCCATTGCAGTGTAAACAACAAGAACAACTGAATTGACATATTCTCGATCTATAGATCATGCAGGTATGCAGAGTTCTGCTTGAGATAATGGCGAGATCTGCTTGTTGATTGTGTTGACAGCATGCCTTATAACCGATTGTCAAAAGTCCATCGTAATTGCGTGGGGAGGTTTGCTTTTGTAATTAGGGTGCGAGTCAATAAATAATTCATGCGAAACCTCTCCTTATGGTCTGACAGGGTAAAGCAATTGAAATAAAAATGGCGAAACTGAAATTTGAGCTAGACCCGTAGCCGTTCAGCGTGGTGTACTGTGAAGACCCGTTGCTTCGCAGCGATAGCTGAACGTGTCTAGTTTCTGTTGTTCATCGAGAGGCGCTCGTCAAGTACCGCTCATGTCGTATCAAACACGCCGCTTCGACCAGCCGAGCTATGGAAGATTACAGGTAATACTTTCCTTAGAGTTTAAGCAGGCTGTGAAAAAGTCACATTGTCTGGTTGGTTCTGAGGCAATTAATCCGTGCAACCATCGCCGTAAACAGGCATACATTTGCGTACATTTGTACTTGTTTGTCAACAGCAGATATGTAACATATTCTGATGTTGCTATCGACCGGGTCAGTTTTGCCTTGAGCTGATATCGCGTTTGTAGACCGAGCTGTCGTGAAAAGCGCTTGATACCAATGCTTTTTCGTCTCTGATATTTGCTGCGTGTGATAGAGCTCTCCAGGGTGGAACATGTAATGTAATTATCGCGCTTGTTCTGATGCAGTGAAGCTAAATTAAAAGCCACAGACCGACATATTTGCCTGCGTGCGGCGCTGCTTAAAAGTTACTCTCTCTATTTATTAACAACACATTGTATTATTCAGTGGTGACATTTGTATGGATAAAGTCGTACAGCCTATTGAAAAACGTAAGGGTTTATTAACCCACAGATTCTTTATTTGAATTCCGAGCAAATCTCTTAAGTTCATTACCTCTCAGTGGGGAGTAATATTATGGAAGTAGTTTTTCTTTGAGCCTGCACAAAGCCTTAAACTGTCACACTATTTGCGGCGGTGAAAATTATTGCCCTTTCGGTGAATGTTCCACTTGGTTGATAACATGAACACGAGCCGCCAATTTTTTTTTTTTCCTTACTGCTTGAACACGATTTTTTTACAGATCGCGCATGAGATACTCAGAATAATCGCCTCTAAAGTGGATAATTAGCCGTGCGTGTTGAATTGTGCAATACATTTCATTCACACCCATTTTGCATATCTGTCAAAACTTTGCCAACAAAGTCGCCGTATTTTTATGCATTCATGTCACCATTTGCCAAGCCAAGTCCGCAACAGGTAATATAAGTTAACTTAGAATTTCGTCGGTTTCCAGTATCTACGAGCTTCTTACATCAGATGCTAAGCGCGGGAGCTTTGTAAGCGAATATTTGACGTGTTGTGTTGTCAGCGGGGCAAATGTGTCAAGTCGCGTTGGGAATGTAAACTCGATACCGGTTTTATTTACTTCTGTTTGGCAAAGCAGTCGTTAGCTGTAAGTCAAATTTAATTTCATAGTAAACAAACGACTTGGCATGCTTGCTATTGAAGTAATTAGTCGCCGAAAGAGTCAACAAAAGTTTTCCACCGACAAGGCCTCGAACAGTTGAACAGTTTTGTGCGTATGAACCCTGGCGTGTGCGACTGATTTTCATCAGCATGGTCACGTAATATGACACAAGCCTGGGGGCGTATTTTAAAACCTCTGAAGTATGTGTACATGTCGCGAGTCGATTTCGTCTGACATCGCTTTTCTTTTGAGATGACATTGCTTACGTTTGACTGCGTTTAATTCAATTAAACGTCTGTGGAATGTTGTCAATTACATCGGACCCCACGTGCTTTCGGCGCGCTTGTACGCGTAAACAAACTTACCCCCACGAGTTTTCGTGCAATTTAAGGATCAGTGTTCTTTTTTTGTTTGTTTTCCCACAGAATTGAACTCCAGGTGATAAGATCTGTACTGATAGTTACTCTATTTCAAACAGACGTGTCTAATTTAAGTATTCGGCTACGCCTTCATTCCAAGAACATTTTATTTCCATATACGACTTGATTGTTGTGCTCATTTTATTCTACTCACTCGTGAACATACCATCTTATTATCTTCTGTGTAAAAGTAAACATGCACTTGCTCATCTGTTTCTGCTGAAGATTTTTTGTAACGTGGAAAAGACACTTAACGTGGTCAATTCGTGCTTTTTCCATACCTTGCGTTGAATTTAAGCCGGTCGAGAAAAGTACTTTGCTAGTTTGCTTGTGTAGGTACGGCCGGCTGGACTGTCTTGGTCGTGTCAACGCTTCAGTTTCTTGACAGACAACTATTAAGGCGTAGTTTTCTCCCGCAATTTTGCCAGTTGTGCGCGCGTGTAAATCCGGTGTTTAATTTCAATTCCGTTCCTGTCAGGGAGGGGAGAGAGAGAGAGAGAAGAGATTTCAGGTATGGTTCAGGAGTCGGGAAAGTGGATTTGTCACTTGTTTTGACCAGGATTGGCTTGTGTAATGCGCGGCGTTCTCGGAGAACGGTCTGGTATACTGAACAGTGGTCTCCTACTTATTCATTTAGGACTGAATTTTTGGACGTAACGAATCTTTGTTTCAGCAATTTATATTCGAGATAAGTAGGTCTTCTAACGGCTGAATTTTATGTCGTGTAGGTACGAAGTAAATTGGATATTTAAACGTTTGTCAAACTAAGGTTTCGGTGTGAAGAGTTAAGCTCTTTCCACCCGACTTGTGCGACATTAAAATATTTAAAGATAGGAAGTAGAGCGCTGCTTGATACGTTTGTTGACGCTTGTTCTAGGACACTTCTGTGCGGCGGGGATCTAGAGAAGAACCGAAGTCGACAAGACCTTCCTCTGACACGTTCCTGAGCCGGCGGAACAGGTTAAGCGGAACAGCGGAGGACAAGAACGAGGCGGACGGTCGGCAGAACACACGGCAACAGCCGGCGGGAAGAAACAAGGAGAACGAGGAAGCCGAGTTACCGGCCTGGAAGAGGAGGTTACAGGAACGAGAAAGGGAACGAGAGAAGGAAAAAGAGAAGGAGAAGGAGCGGGAACAAGAAAGGGAAAGAGAGAAACAGAGGGAGAGAGAACGGGAAAAAGAGAAGGAGAAAGAGAGCGAGATGCCGAGCTATCGTCGCTCCAGGCTGGAAAGGGAGAAGGAAAAGGAAAAAGAGAAGGAAGAAAAAGAGAAAGAAGAGGATGACTCGTCTTCATCAGCAGCAGCTCGTGCGAGGAGGGCCAGGAGACTGAGAGAGAAACGCCGAGGAGGGGTGGGTAGGCTTTCCAAGGGGATTAAACCTTTATTCCTTAATTAAAAGAAAATAACGTGTAAGGCAATGCATTTTGAAGATGAGTGCTTGGATATGATACCAGTTATTCGATATTACATTAGCTTTATTGTGATCGAATGTTTAGTCTGTTTTCCACAACAACAACAACAACAACAACAACAAAAACACCGGAAACACTTTCAGTTGTGTTGCTTTTCCTCTTTTTTTTTTTCTTCCAGGAAATGGTTTCAGTTGTCTTCTTTCGTATCAAGCATCTTTTAAATTCATTTTCTCACTTCTACAAATTGTTCGTTTCACTATCATTAACCTAACTTGTCTTTGTAGAGCGATGAAGAGGAAACTGAGGAAGTAAAAGACTCCAAGAAGAACACCAAACTTAACGAAGAGAACGACGAGAAAGCACCAGTAAGCAGCAGAAGGCGATCCCAGGAAACTAGACAAGACGATGTCAAGGTAATGGGCGTGGCTATGGGTGGTTTGAAAGGGTGGAGAATGTTCCATAAGCTAACACTAACTTACTCATAACCATCAAAAGACGGGAGCACTTAAGTCTACAGGAACGAAGTCATTGTCGTTGCAGAAGTTATCGCAAATGCGTGTTAGATTAAACTTGTGATTGATATTCTTTTTCATCTTTCCCTCCGCTTTTTTCACAGAGTACCACGGACAGAATAAGAGGGAGAGGGTAAGTTGAACCATCGTTGTTTATTTCTTTGTTTACTGACATGACCAAAACGTTGTAATGGAATTGTTGTGTTCAAAATGAAAACAAGTTTTCTTATTTTGCAGAACTAGTGATTCTAAAGGACCTTTTGGTACTTCCAAGGTTAGAGTCATTCACTGTCTAGCAAACTAAGTTCCTGCAGTGTCTTGCCTTCATCTGAGGCAGTAAACATTTTGAAAAGAAAATTGAATCAATAGTATTTCATATTTACCATTATTTGAATCTATTTTGTTAACAGGCAAACGCTACTATAACAGAAACGGATCCACAAAAGTTGAAAGAAAGGCTTCAAGAGGCACAGTTAGAACTTCAAGAATACAAAGTCAAACTAGAAAAGGCCTTACAAGTACGTGACTAACAATGTTTATTACCTTCAGTTTGTTTCGTTGAAGCGGGTGAGTTGTCGGAAAATTATCGGCAACTGATCGTTGTCATTTTCATTTTAGGCGAAGGAAGAGCTTGAAAGAAAATACGCTAACGCAGATGATGACCTCAAGGTATGCATACATATTGAGTTCTTTCCATTTTGCGACTAGTGCCGTCTTGATGTCTGAAGTAATGGTAACCGTTGAACGCTAAACGAAAGAGCATGTTGCGCAAGCGTTCAGATGTTAGCTAGTGTGAAAATGAAGAGATCGCCTTTCCATGTTGCACCTGCAGCTGCGCTTATACTCGAAGTGGCAAGCAATACGTCCTGAACGAAATCTTTCGCCCTGAAGTATGGCTCAAATCCTCCTGCTAAATTGTACAGTGACGACTCAAGTTACTCTCGGTACAGCTAGTGTGGGTCTCCTTTGAGGAACTCAGTATTCGCCCAAGACCTCCCCCGCCCCCTTCCTCTTTCCTGTCCACTTCAGAGCTTTGTAACTGATGGCTGTCTCTTTATTCCAACAGCAACTAGCAGACCTGAGAGCGGACAATCAGCGGCTGAAAGACGAGAACGGCGCTTTAATCCGTGTTATAAGCAAGTTATCACGACCTCCTACTTGACCAGCAACTTTGATACACAATAGCAGAAACAGAGACCTTTAGAACAATATGGACAAACGTATAACCCCTCTTTCCTGGTCTTAAACTGTAGCTATTTATTCAGTACGAGACCACAGCTCAGAAATTCTTTAATTATGCTAGGAGGGAGGGGTGCCAGGGGGAGTCGGATTTTATAGTCTTCCCTGCCAGATTGGAGTACAAAGCTTAGGTCTTGGTTGGGTTCGTTTACATTTTTTTCCCTTGTTGTTGTGTAGATATGTGTACGTTTTGTAATTGGGCGTCAGTCAAATAGTCAAAAAGAGTAAGGAAGATCGGTTCTAACGGTCTAGAGACAAAGGTGAACCGAGAGAGAAAAAATACGATTTTACAATTGAATAATATGTGAAAGTTCTTTGAAAAGCCCTTGTTCTGCATATTTCCAATGCAGTTTTCTCTAAGTGTATATTCTAGTTTAACGGTGAAAGCGCTTTTCATTAGTTACGCAGAACGTTTTTGTCTGCTAGAAGCTTTTCTATTTTGTCACACTGTGAAGGGTTTAGTGATACTGATCAAATGAATGGCAGAGATTCAACTACTGTAGTAAAGTTTAGTTTTGTATGACTTTTTTCCATAGACGATTCAGTAGAACCGTGCAGTAGTTGTTTCTTGTAGAAAGAAATATAGAATGAATCGAAATAAGCCTTTTCGACTATGTCGCGATACAGTTTTTGATTGATTGCAAATTCAAATTAGTCCAATGACAAGAAGAAGAAAAAAAGAAGAATTTAATAGCAGTCAAAGCAACTTTGTTATCTCAAAAAATGTTCCGCGCCGTCTCAAATATAATTGTAATGAAATTAACATTTATTATATCGTATTCTTGTTATTGTGCGTATAAATTCTGATGATATAAATTAGTTAGGGTTAGACGTAGTTTTGGCTCTCATCACAATCGTCAATTTTGGCTGGTCACGCTGCCTTTTTTCCTTTGAGCGGGTAAGATTGCGTGACGAGCTAAAATGCGCCTGTGCAGTAAGCTAACGTAGTCTGTGATTGGTCCGTTCCAAGGCAGTCGGAGGAGTAACTAGACTTTGTGGGGTTGGTGTCGCGTCTCTATGACTACACTCGGTTTTTGTCTTAGAGGCGTGACGCTAGCTTACGTGACATTTCCTAATTGGACAGCATGTTCACGGAGGATTTGTTGTTTCACCGACTGAAAGTATGAAACCTAACTTAAATACGTTTGATGAAACACGGTAGAGCCACTGCCCTTATAGGAAAACGCACTGAGTTTTAAGGCAACTTCATAATATCAGCGAAGAAATTATATATATCTAGGTCTTAGTTTCTTTATTGTGGAGTCGTCAAGTCGCTTTCAGAAGTAAAAATTTCTTCGGTGCTATTTTCGAGAAAACTTTTTATTGAATCATTCTTTCGTTCAATGAGGTCTTCTCTTATATCTTATCAAAATGAAGATTTAACAAGCGAAAGCTGGCGGAGTCAGGTTGTTTATAATATTGTATTGAAGTTGCCTACTTAGTCGTTATTTTTTGTAATTGTCGCCCTTTCTATAGTTTAGTGGAATCCACTTTCGTGAAAGGTCGGAATGGCTCTATCTCCTTTAGGTCTTGGCCTGTTCCTCGCTTCAGGTCGACTTGCCCACTGTGTATTTTAGCACTGTGCAAGTTTAATATGACATTGCTTTACAAGTAGCTCTCTATCTTTGTATTTTACATAATTACGGACTAAACTAATAGCCTTGTATGATTAGTTGTCCCGTCTTTGTTGGTTCTGTGTTGAATACGAACCCTAACTGCTATAAATATACAAATCTCCTATAAATGTGCGTGGTCTGGCTTATTCTCCAAATTTAGTGCGGTCAGCTAATCATCTTTGCTCAAATTCATCGTGTTACAGGGTTTAACAAGTAAATTCACGAAACCTGATTTGCAAGGGCGGCCAATAATATCTCCACACAATAACAGTGACATCAGCTTTTAGTAAGTTGTCTAATTTTGAAGGGCATTTGTGCCTGGGAGGTGTCGTGGACTTAACGCCTCTTGTGGGACTAGGGATATTTCCACCCACCCCCCTCCCCCCATCTCTCTTTCGCTTGATAGAATGCTGATATCCATCATGGGGTTAACTCCGCCACTTGGCTCGCCTGTAACCCAGTTGTACACCTGGGTGGAGAGTAATGTGTCTCGCTCAAGAACACGGCTTAACAGCCCCGACCAGGGCTCGAACTCTGTCTTCCTGATATGAAATCCAACATATAAACCATTTGGCCAGCTTGCCCCTCTGGGGCTACCAATCAAAATACGTGGAGAAAGCGGCTAGGGACGAGCATCCCTTCAATGGGGTGTAGAAATACACCCAGTTGCCAAGTATGGTGGCGCGAAAACGTTCGATGTGTGCTGTCGCTCTTCTGCTGTATAATAAAAATGGAAAACGAAGATTTAACCAAAACAGCGGTTTTCCCGGTCATGAATTGATCTGTGTGCTTGGAATTTAGAGATTAATGACGCGTGTCATAGGCGCGGTTAAATGGGTTAATTCCCCTTGTTGAAGGAATGTTTTCAATCCAAATTTTGACTTCCAAGTCGAAGTAAGCTTTCTCTTTGACGACTAGTCTTCCCTTATCTTGGATTAGCTTCATCGAGCTTTGAGTAGCCAACGGTGATCCCAGTGGTAGAAACAGGAAATAAACTATTTTCGTTCTTTGTTTATCGCTTAGCAAACACGCAATCCATACCTTCAAGGTCAAGGAATGAGACTGACTGCCTCACGTGTATGCTAAACAGCTTAACTACTTTCTTTACTGAAGCCTAGTTTGTAGCAAGTGGAGATTCGTATGTCCGACTTCGACTCCCACCAAACAGGTAAATGGCTTCTTCGTCTTCATCTCTGTCTTAATCGCAGGGAAATTCGTTTTTCAAACAGTTTCGACAGGACTCACTCGCAACATGGCACGTGCACTTTAGTAAGCAATAATTCCCTGCTACAATTCCATTCCGGTTGCGTTCAACTAGGAAAAGGACTGCGTAAACCTTTCAAGAAATGAGTCAACACCTATTACTACTTTGCTCTTGTGAAATATACTCTGATTTGATTTGGCTAGAGTGTTTTGAATGTTTTGAAAGACTGAATTTCCAATATATATTCAGGTCGCTGCCTGACAAAGATAAACGGACTGCAAATTAGCTGAACTCCTGAGCACGCCAAACGTCTGAGCCCCTTAGAAAAGTTCGCAAACCCTTCAGTGTCTAAAGGTTTGATCGGCTATCCGTCCCTCCATCCTTAAGGTACCTACGCGCCTACGTTGGCGCGCATTTTGATGCAACACACAGACTTCAGCGGCTCCTTAAAACTATAGACAACAAAGTAATAATTTGTACAGTCAAACCTCTATTAAGCGGTCACCCATTATTAATATAAGCGGCCAGTTATCAAAGTCCTGAAATTATTGTCAGTCAAATACTGTAAATAAAACCCCCATTAACCAGCCACCTCTATTAAGCGCTCGCGGTCACCTTTTGGTCGTTCCGATAGGGGTTTTTCTATCGTCTTTAACCCTATTAAACGGCCACCCAAAATGTAAAAATTTTGTTTTGGTAAAGGTGATGGCAGGTAAGAGTCCGACATAGAAGGTGACGAGGGATAAGAACATTCAAACACACGTCTTGAAGTGACACCATGTTCATTAATAAATTAACCCGGTGGTGAAAAATGTTCAAAGTACACCACCCTGTATTAAGCGGCCACCTTCCATTTCCCCGAGGGTGGCCGCTTAATAGGGGCTCGACTGTATTTGTCCTACAAATTTTGTTAATTAAAATGTCCTTTACGTTTCTTTCATTTGGCTGCCTTTAGAGATGACTTTACGGCTCTAATAACAAACATCATTTGTTTTCGTCGATTTCTTGAATTTTTTTTTGTTCACTAATAACTGCTTTGTTGAAATGTTTTCTGGAGACTCTATCAACTCTCACCGGCAGTACTTCAGATAACAAAGATAGCTGCAAATTTACCGCAATTGAAATACGATTGATCTCAAGATGATTGGCTTATTGTTGTCTTATTCATTGAAACATTTTTCTTTTCTTTCATTTGTCGCGCGGCGTAGAAATATTTGCACTCTTAAATTGATTTCTACACATACATTTCTCTTTTATGTTACCATTCTTTTTCATATTTTGGCCAGTAAGATACCAAAATAAAATGACATTATAAAAGTCCAGTAAAAAAGACTGTGAAATACCGCGTTTAGCCTTCCGGAATCTTTATATTTTAGCAATAAATCGGCTAGCACTTGGCTAAGACAACTTTTGACATACACAGGTTACATGACAGCTTTACCATGCAAACTGTGCAACAGACAGTGAACATACTACGGTACTTCAAGTTCGCTGTTGACGACTTGACCCGTTCTGATTGTTAGGCTAACGGAAGTACACGTAGTGTTTGATCTGCGCACACTGATTTGTTGACTTACATGTTAGCGCGCACACTGATTAGTTGACTAACACATTTGCGCACACTGATTGGTTGACTTATACATTTGCGCACACTGATTGGTTGACTTACATGTTTGCGCACACTGATTGGTTGACTTACATGTTTGCGCACACTGGTTGACTGACATATTTGCGCACTTTGGTTGACTGGCATGTTTGCGCACACTGATTGGTTGACTAACATGTTTGCGCACATTGATTGGTTGACTGACATGTTTGCGCACACTGATTGGTTGACTAAGATGTTAGCGCACACTGATTGGTTGACTTACACGTTTGCACACACTGGCAATAACTTGTACGTTTGCGCGCTGTATTTGGTTTTCTGGTGGGTTTGTGCACAGTGATTGGTTAACTTGGTCATTTGTGCGCACTAATTGGTTGACTGGTCCATTTGCGGACACTTATTAGTTAGCTTGTGTGTTTGTGCAGACTAATTGATTGACTGGTGCATTTGCCCTCACTGATTGGTTCACTTGTGAGTTCGCGCGCACTACTTGATTGACCGGACTGGTGCTATTGGCATGGACTGGTAATTGTTAACCTGTCCCTAATTGGTTGACTGGTACGTTTGCGCACAATAATCGGTTAAACTGTTCGTTTTCGCACACTGATTGGTTAACTTTTTCGTTTGCGGACACTAATTGATCGACTGGTGGGTTTGCGCACACTGATTGGTACACTCGTCTGTTTTAGCACACTAATTGATTGACTGGTGGGTTTGCGCACACTGATTGGTTAACTTGCGCGTTTATGCGCATTATTTGGTTGACTGGTGCGTCCCTTGCACTTATTGTTCAACTGGCGCGTATGCGCTTCCTGGTTCTTTGACTTGTACGTTGGTTCACACTGATTGCTCAATGTGCGCGCTTTTGCATTTTTGTTAAATGATCCGTTTCGCGCACTGGTTGGAGACGTGAAGGATGCTACGTCGCGCTGCCCACTGGAATTGTCTAGATATCTGATCTGGGTATTTTCATGACTTCATTGCAATGACGCTAAGAGAAGGTCTGAAATGAGCCACTCAGTTGCAATTTGCTGAAATACGCTCCGTGTCAAGTCGAATAGCTGTGCTATTTGCACGTACACTCTAGCACGTAGTTCACGAATGTGCGAGCAGACTCTCGTTTACTGTAAGTATTGTTGTACCCAACAGGGATAAGTACGATAAGAAGGGGTATATACGATCTCTGGGGGTTCAGCTTTGACATGAAGCCTCGTATTATGCATTCTCATCCGGAGTTTCATTTAGCTAAATTAACTATTACTGTAATCCAGCTAGAAACATCTTACCAAGAGAGGATGATTCAGTGTTCACTAAGTAAGACAATGACTCTAAGAGTTTGATCAAAAAGACTGTTCCCCTAGAGGACCCTCTACTTTCTTTATAAATCTATCTTGTTCAGTTATTTACAGTTTAATTTATTTACCTATCCATTCATTGCAGTGTTTACTCATTCGTCCATTCGTTTGTTCGTTAGCCTGGTTGGTCGGTCAGTATGTCTGTCTATCGATCGTTCGTTCTTTCCTTTGTTCGTTCGTGTGATCATTGACTCACTCACCCAGTTGTTCGGGTGGTACGTAAGTCGGCCGCTCATTTGTTCTTTCATTTGTCTCCCAGTGTGCCAAGTTTTGGGTACTATTTTGATGGCGTCATTTCTATGTTCTGTTTACTTTTCTCTTGTAGGACATCTTCCGATTTTTGAAACCACGTCTTGTCTTGGCTAAAAGATAATGATGTTCTTGTTGGAACAGTTGATGAGTCGGATTTGATATTGGAAAATTTAATGTTGTAAATGACTTTATTTTAATTAATCACATTTTGTAAATTTCCAAGGACAAATATCAGAGTTAACAAATTGACGTCAGTTTTCCATGCGTCTGTCCTATTATTGTTCATGAATTTCGTAGCTGTTGATCTACTTTTACAATGTTATGACGAAACTCATCGTCAATTACAGGACAGACGCATAAAAAACTGACTTCAATTTGTTTTTTACGGTAATAAATTGTCAAAATGTCCGCTCTCGCTCGTTGAGAGTTTAAGCATGACGTTTACGGCAGACGGCAAACGGCAAAGATTACCTCTGAATTTGTGTCCTTTTCTTCTAATCCTGAACTAAATCACACAAAAATAGAAAAATGTCACCTACTATTCTCCGCAAATACAAATATTTTCACTCTATTGTACAGACAGCTGAAGACGGAGGGCAAAAGTTTTATTTTTGCCGTTTGCCATTTGACGTAACGTCATGCTTAATTTCTCTATTGTAAAATTCATTATGCTCATCATGATTTTACTGTTTATTCATTGTCTGGGGGCATCGTCTTAAAATCTTCTTTGTTTTCACGTTTAAATCTCTTTGGATTACTTCAGCGATTGAAAAAAAAATAACACAAACGACGATTGCAGCCTCAATAGATAAATTTTAAATTTTGCAAATCTTTTCCGAATCTTTTCCGAAGGTGTCACTCTAACGAATGACGCATGCCTACTCAGCTGAAAGCTGTATGAAAGTTGTAGCTACAAAAAGCTTAAAGAAAACTCGAACATGGTTTTTGATGATCAACATTCAGTCTTTCGTAAGGATATTTAGTTAAGAACACTTTGGGTATACATAAATGAGATCTGCGGAGGATGTTGCTTCGACTTTGCGAAAACGTGCACTGTCTAACACGTACTTCAAGTTCCGTCCCTCTCAGTGGTGCTGGGCGACACGGAATCGAGCACTGGCAAGGGTCATTGGGTTGTTTTCTCGACCAAAGCATTGTTTCCTGTACAATCTATATTGCACTCAAAACATGTCCATAACGCTAGCAGATTTTCCTGAGAAATGAAATGTTCGAGCTTTCAAACCAATTGTGAAGACTTGAAGGACCCCAAGCGCATTTTTCGGACGAAATTTCGCGAGACACTGTGAACTTTCATTGCAAAGTTTAACAAAGCAAAGCGAAATTTCGGATTTGTGGAATGACAAAGGGTTTCTGAAAGGTCAAAAAACGTTGAAAAATTCGTACTCTAGTCGTACTGTGCTACTCTTTATTAACTAAGGAGTCATAGCAGCACGGGCGAACTATTAGGAGAACCAGACCAGATGTTGGGGTGTGTGGGGGTAGCCCAGACTAGCATCCTATTTGGCGGAATGAGCAATGCTCCAAGTCACCTCATGCTTTCTAAATTCGGGATAGCCTGGTGCACTGGGCGACTACATTGACCCAAGTACAGAGTAAAACTTCCATGAGCTAAAAGGCCGGTTTTTGTTTTTAGTATTAAGCATCCTTACAGTTTGCATTGCGGAAACATGGAAGGTACCTAGTAGCACAGAAAACTGACTGACAGGCGGTCGGATTCTTATTCAGGGGCGGATCCAGGATTTTACTCAGGCGGGGGTGCACCACTAAAGAATAGCGTAACTGACTTGTGAAGTAAACAAATTTTAAAAGTGAATACCAAGAAGAATTCTTCATCTCGGGGGAGGGGGTACGCACTCCCTGCACCCTCCCCCTAGATCCGCCCCTGTAATGACAGTTAAAAGGAAAACTAAAGACAGTTGAGGTGTCGGGAGTTCAATATAGCCGATAGCAAGCTAGTGACTGAAAAAGTATATCCAAGGGAAAATGATCGAGTCGGAGATAGCGGGGAGTTCGAGATAACAATGTTCGAAATAGCGAGGTTCTAGATCTGCCAGTGAAACTGGTAAGGGAGAAGGTAAGGCTCATTAGCTCTCTGTGACCTTCACTCTCCAAAACCCAACTAATCTTATTCAATGATAAGTTTCATTAAAACCAGAATCAGTATTTTAATTTCGTTTCGTCAACTACGTCTCGTTGATGTCAAATTGGTTCGGTTTCAACCCAACCGCTGTTCGCTTGCTCAATTGTTACACATTCTCTCGATTTGAAATTTATACCATAGTTGTTTGCATCTGACATAACCGACCGGTTGTGCAAAATTAAAGACGTACTGAAATCCGGATTACAATAGAAATTCCATTAACGATTTAAATTAAAGATTTCGTCACATCGCCTGGAACCGTGGTACCTGCTTATTGATATGAATTTGCGCGATGCCTGGCACTGACCGGTAGCATTAAACATTTGAAAGGAATGGAACAGGTCACTTTCCTGTGGTTTATTTCAGATGGTAATTTTAGGGTTGTTTACCATTTCCAAAGGAAACGGGTTAGTTTATGGTTTGGCAAATAGAAAGCAAAAATTCAAGCACGGAAATTCCATTGGAGATTTGGCGTATCCCATTAACCAGATGTGGCGCGTGCCAACATTTACTCTTAGCCCCTGAAAACCCATGCACTTTATAGTCAGGCTAGCTTTGGAGCAAAAATTAACACATGGAAAAGCTACACTGACAACCTGAGAAAAAAAAGAGAGAAAAATAAAAGAAGACCACGGCAATCTTGCAATGAGACAAACAAAGAATGATCAGGTTGCATGCACTTACAGTGGAAACGTCCGGAATTTTATGTTTATGTGAAACAGTTACCTTTCATTAAGTCCATTCATTCTTGACATTTTCCGGTTGGTCAAACGAAAATAGCCATCCAGGTGCAACCCAACAGAAATGTATGGAATTGTCAAGTTCAAGTTTAAATTCACGGGAACCAAGTTGCCCCAGACTAGTTATTGTACGTTATTGTACTAAAACCGACGTACGACTGACGAGCTTGAAATGTGTTTATGATTAGTTTGTTGTAAATGCGCCGTTAGTGATGTCGAATGCGTAATCGTTTAGTGCATGCGCCTGGCTAGTGACGTCATAAGTTGAACAAGCGAAGACTGATCGAAGCTGACCAAAGCTCGTCTATTTATACTCAATATATATTCAAAGCCTTTTCTATCAAAATTCAGATTCCGGAGATAGTTTACGTTTGTGCGCAACGACGTCCGCCTTCATCGGATTGTGCCATGCTGTAAGAATAAAATAGACATATGCTGTAAGCAGAGAAACGTTGGAGCTCGACAAATACTAGTTAAGACATACTCTGACCTGAAATGAGTAGAAAAGAACAAAAAGACTTGTTCTTGGAAGAAACATATAAAACATAATGAGAGGGTCTCTATATTAATACAATAAAAAGAAAGTGGGTTCCATTCTCGACAGGGATGATTATTGAGCCTCGCCATGTAGTATAATGGACCTTTCACGTATTTTGACGAACAATGTTAAGTTGTGGTTAGGGTAGATGAAAATAAAAGAAGCGTAAAAATGTTCACCTTAACCTCGATCTGGTGCTACAAGGGGAATTGGGGAGAGGTCTCTTGGGTATACCACTTTGCTTTCCAGGGACGGCCACCTCTGAATTGAAGGGCGCTGAAGGTTGAGCAACCTTTAAAATGACAGAGTTCAATTCCAAAGGAAAATATGAAAGATTAGCCATTGCGGTTCACGTCCTCCAAAATACGTAGAACTTGGTCATTTCACGTTGTTGTTTTGCAGATGACGGGTTGGAAATGTTCCAAGATTTAAAACACACGTGCAGAGCAATGTCCTTAAACCTTTTGTTTGGTGACATTTTCGTTGGCGGCGCGATCGTAGTTTTCTTAAGTATCATCCAAGCCCCAACATTTGGGTCAGTTAGGATCCGGCACGTGACTAGTAATGAGTGCCTTTGAAGTAAAATAGATCTCCCTACAGTTATTGTAGTTACTTGAAATAGTTACCAACCGACTACATGCTTTTCTTTAGACACTGATTCATTTGTTTGGTTTGTTTAAATTTGGCTATTTAACGCTGATTTTTAGATGTTATTCAATCCCAATACCTGGGAGGTCCTCGTGCAAGACCGCGCCGCCTGGCGTCACGGTGTGAAGGAGGGGGCATTCATGGCCGAGACGAAGGCCAGGGCCGAGGCGACAATTAAGCGGACGGCGAGAAAGGAACGACAAGTATAAGTTCGTGAGGCCACCAACTACATCTGTACCAGCTGCAACAAAGACTGCCACTCAAGAATCGGGCTTTTGAGTCACTTAAGAGCCTGTCGACAGTGACGCGCTGACCATCGGCTCTCCGAGACGAGGATGCCATATATTCAATGGCGTGCTAAATAAAATCTTCCTAATGTAATATGAAAACTTGAAAGTAAAGTGAAATTAAAAGAAACATTGGGTACGTATGTCTTATCTCCTCAGCTACTGAACTTGACAAATAAACTAAATGTGTTTTCCATTAACAACGTATGACGTCATCGGCCTATAACTTCCAGAATACAATTCCATTACATGAATCTAATACTCTTCCGTTTTCCAAAAAGTAGAAGCAGTACATGAAATCGGCAAGAGCAGAGCGACATTCCAATATATTTCCAACAGCGCCGGGCCTAGCGGGAGTGATAAAGCAGTTTCATGGGACATTTTAGAATTTGGACCGACAACATGGAGGATCCCCACCTCGCCCGCCAACCCCTCCTTTGTAGGGCTATAAACTGAAAGATGGTTGGTCGCTATGGACACCTCCGTAATTCTATTGCTCCGCTCATTAAAGTTGGTCTCCTGAAAGGAATGGTTTTGGTCTGATACGGGTGGAAGAACATAATGCTTTTGAACCTAAGCTAGTAACGGTGTACTGCTTGTACTGTGTGGGTCACCAAGCTAACTAAGGCTAACCCCGCACTTTTGTAATGGAGGTTTCCGTGTCAAGTCGTTGGTACCTACTGCCCGCTGTCAGAGTAACACGTCTGATTGCCAAGGACAACGGCTACAACAACCACCGGCCACTGATCTGCGAAGACGCCATAACTAATTAAATGCGAATTATAGCTGACACAGACATAACGCCTACGTCTGAACGTTTTCATACTTATATTGTTTGGAGAAATAGTTAAACCTAATTAACAAATTACATTCCAAACACATCAAAGAAGACTTCGTAGTGAACTTGGGGTAAAAGTACTCCTAGCCGCTCAGTGCTACAGAAACCTTGATCAGCTCCATCTGCATCTATGAACCACTTGGCCAGAACGCAAAACAGGTCCTGAAAGAGATAAATTCCTTATAAAAATTCCTGAGGTAGGAAAAGGCAGCAGCATCCCCGCCACTTGTGCGTCCAGGAACAGACAATTACCACCTCAGTTCAGAACAGTTGAGAACAAGTCGGCTTCGTAATACCTTTGCCTGTAGCATAGCCTCCTTCAGGCACTTAGTTAGTCGCTGAGCGCAGCGCATGCAAAATAAGGGCGGAGTTGGTGCACCTTTCCGCGCCACGCTTGTGCCCTATTCATTCGTGCGCCATTTTATGGCGCTAAGCCCCAACTAACTAAACGCCTGGAAGAGGCTACTTCTAGTATTGTTTACTTCACTGGTTTCGTGTGATACTACTGGTTCGGCCGGAGTGGATATGTACGGTATAGGTGGTAAAGTAGCTCTGTGTTCCACTGAATAGTCACTTTGTTGGTGTATCTCCAGTACTACTCTCAAAAGGTAACCATGCAGTACGGCTTTGCAATGGGAAACAATTGCCACAATTACTCAACGGTTGCCTCTGTGTTCGTGCCAAATTAATATCTACAAACATATATTTTTTTCTTTTTCTGGCGTGATTATGATCTATGGACTATATATTTACTATATCTAGAACGAACGCATTTTGCATGTTTCCGGCTTAGGTGTGAACGCCAAGTATAGTGATACTGGTTGGTTGATTGCATTTGGCTACTGTTTTACTTTCATTTAGCGCGCAGATCAGTATTTTTGCAAATTGTTCACACTGAATGAATCGTATTTCCCAGTCCATGTTATATGAGGTTGTCCTTGACCTAAACTGAGGCGATCTATGTTTTCTAAGTGACTTTTTGGCGGTGACGTGACGTTTCTTGTACATTAATATTCTGATACTTTGAAGTACCACGAACATACTTTTACGGATGATAGGGAGATATATGGCATCTCTCTATTATTAACATTGCTTTGGAATATACCATAATCTGTTTGAATGTAATCCGGTCTTATCTAAGGAATCATTTCAGTTATGTTAGCATATCTATATCTTTATTTGTAATTATCTTTTACCCATTTAATGTAAATATTTTTTATGATTTTGATAGGAAGATTTGTAAAATTTTAGTTATTAATTACTGTTGTGATGCGCTTTTGAATATTTTATAGAA
>Ga0126339_10000063_pt1 | contig 37875 bp, 16 predicted proteins | sample OrbTmetagenome_2_FD_92532 | JGI IMG/M metagenome (GOLD analysis project Ga0126339, IMG submission 92532) | Coral microbial communities from Petempiche,Puerto Morelos, Mexico - Orbicella T R C metagenome | ecosystem: Host-associated > Invertebrates > Cnidaria > Coral | place: Petempiche,Puerto...
AATGGAACAAAAACATTGCGGGAACTAAAACTAAACCACGATAAGAACGAAAAGGGAAATGTAAACAATCTCAAGGTATTATATCTCTTCCTTCGTAAATTTTGCTTTTTCTCAGCGGGAATAACAACAAAAAAAAAATCAATGTTTCTCTATTCTAGACAGCCAGTCAGAATTCCAGCACTGTTCCAAAATGGTAAAAACATAGTCGCTCAGGATAAAATTGGTCGCCAATTTGGCGAGCACTTCGATCAACAATACAAATTAATGAGCTCCACATGGCAAAACAAACCTTGAAAAATGCGGGTACCCATCTAGGAAGATTTCTTCACACAACTTCATTTGCAAAAATGCCCTGGCTGAATGCAAAGCGATTCCACGTTTACCAAAAAACTAGAAAATGCACAGTTTCTGCTCAACGGATCGACCAACTCAAGTAATATGTACAGGGGGTACGTAATCAAAGTGTCTCGCAAAATACAAGCAATAATCAGAAGAGACCACGCTAGCCAGTCCTAAATGGAATGCGGGAAGAGAGACCTTACCTAAATTTTATCCGGGAAAATACGACAAAGCACAACGCAATAATTCATTGCCCTAAAAGGTGTTAGTGAGCTGACAAGAATACTGGTCACTCGCCTGACAAATTAAGAACATTCTAGGTTTCCCTTTATGTGCTAAGCGAAAAATGCTTATCTATCGGAAAAAGTAGTCGAAATATTTTGAAACTAAACAGTTTCAAATCGTTGTAACAGTTGATGTTAAGATCCTAATCGCGACAAACGCCCAGTGATTTTGAATGAAGAATGCCAAGGCCCTCTGACAGAATAAGGTCTGACCCCACCTACATCTAAAAGCTCATTTTCAGTTCAAACTTGGCTGAGTTAAAAAAGACGCTATTCCAGTATCAGCAAAACGGACATACCTTTAGCCCACAACAAAGATGTAACCACTTGACGTAAAATATTTGCTAGTTTTCATTTAGTGTTTGGATTAATTTGGGGTTGTCAAATTGAACATCGAAGAACTAAGTAAACATCAATAGCGAGTCTTATTTCAGCTAACATGATTTCAAAAATTGGAAGTTTGGCAGGCGGTCAATATTGAAAATGTGATAAAAGAAAGGTAATTTATGGCAAAAGAACAGAACAAGAACCCAGACCACTGGATAAACCTTGCATATGTTGTGTCTTGAGAAAAGAAATTTATAAAACACAAAAGTGAACACATTCTAAATGTTTGTGTTAAAAAAGCAATCGGTAGCCAAGATAAGAAACTTGTTCGGATTCGCAGAAATTTGCGATTGCCAAGAGATAAAATTGGCCAATGTTCAGTTCTTTCCTTTCGAGAGCACGTTAGCTATAAAAGTTGCATGCCTTTCCTGTTCAGTTATTCTTACAGCGAAAACAAAACATCGTGGAAATGGTAATACAATGGACAGGTTACGACGTTAGTTTTCAAAACATTCTCTTTTCTTCAAATCAAAACAATACAACGGAATAAAGTTTGATAAAATGAGTGGGTCAGACCCAGGACAGGATTTAAACTCACGCACCTGTATGGAGAAAAGGGCTTTCTGTGATAGTATTGAAAATGTACGCAGTAACAATATAAATCTGGTTGAATGTACAATGTCTGTAAATCATTTCTGACAAGACTGTAGCATTGAAAAACTCAACTCCTCTTAGAACAAGATAAAGCTACAAGCCATATCTCTTATTTCTCAAGGACTACCCGCGTAATCCTACTCAAAACATTTGAAGAACATCCATCAGTCGGGACATATCGCGCAATGGCATTTTATTGTAATCATGAGAGGTTTCATTTGTGAAATAACAACGGATAGAGCGCGTAAGCAGCATTCGGTACTCAGTTACCGCTTAACATAACGATAGAAAGGCCGACGAAGAAGGAAAACGGAATCGTCAGGTATCATTCTTAAGATTGTATCCACTTACCTTTGAAAAGTTGGAACCACACTGCCGCTTAATTTTTGTACTGAGCCATCGAACATAAACTGATTACTGAAGACATCGAGTTATGTTGAGAACTGCTGAGTTTAGTCTAAACGCGATCTCCAGTAGTTTAATTGCATTTAAATTTAGCAGCAGAAGTTTTGAAAACAATCAATTTGGCAATATCTCCTTTGATTACACAAATGTTATAAGTTAGGGGTAAACTTGAGGTTCGCGATGAAAACTAAACTGCGATTGTTTTCACAGAATTCGTCCAAATTTTGAGATCGATGAAAAACAACAGGTCAGTTATGACTCTTGACATAACTGTATAAAGGCTGGAAGTTCGACTGCGCCATTATAGAAGATCGTAAATGGATGGTCTTCAAAACCTCACGGCAAAGGAAATACATTACTAAGCACGACAAACCGCTTCGCCTTCAGCAATGATGTTTGATAGGTAGTAAGTTTAGAAAAAACAAGTTATAAAAATATATAAATCCTAAACCATAATTATACCTCCTGAGGAAAGCCAGAAACATAAACCGTTTGTCACGAGCAATGGATTTATTTGGACTTTATAATTTTTGGATTAAACAACCATAAAATTTGAAAATTATGCATTTGCATTGCGAAAACTGATAACAGCTGAACGTTGATAGATGCAGTGATGTGATTCAAGCGAGAAAATTCAAGGCGAGAAAATAGCTGAAGTCACAAAGTTTAACAGAAAATAAAGGTCTAATCGTGACGATAAAAGGGCTCCTGAGAAGCAGACACCAGTAGACAGAAAGCAAATTAATATTGTATACACTGTGGAAAAACCACGAGATGGACCAAATAGGAAATATAAACAACTGACCAACTTTCGAATTGCACTTTGCTTTTCTCAGCGGGAAATACGCGAAAAGTAATAGTTCTCTCTGTTGTTTGCGGTTAAAAAGTACAAACGTCTTCAGAAGACAACACAAAGTCGGGCTAAAAGTTCTACACCGATTCGGAAGGTATACGAGTCTTGCCCAACAGCCAGGTAAGATTATTAACAAAGGCAGCTAATAGCCCTCCACATGGAAAAAACACAGCTTGAAACAAACAGGTACTTTTCCATAGGTGCATGAAAAGCCGGCGGACTTAATCAAAGTTAGAATTTTCGATTTCGCAACAATCCAACCCAATGCTTGACAATGTGAAATTTGATGTGGAGTTACAACGAAAACCACCCTGGAAGAGCGTATTCGAACGGAATGAATTCTTCCTTACTCTCATGACAAACAAGTGTATGAAGTGAAACAAATTTAACGTCGACCATTATCCTCAGAAAAAAGGAGAAAATCAATTTGAAAAGAATCCCTGCATTCGAGGTTAATTTTGTATTATGTTTACGTAAGCCATGGGAAGATGCGGTGAAAGCATGTGAATATTGCATGAATGTTTGTACAAATAAAATACCTTTAAAACGATATCAAATATTTCAAAAGTATAAATATTTAATCGACTTTGATTTAAGGAGGCAGAGTGCCTATTCATCTGTCACTTCTGCTTGCCTTCTCGCTGGTGAAGTACAAGCAAAGGAGACGTCTTAGGTAAGTTTTCGTAGTTAGAGGAAGGTATTTATAAAATTGCCCATGTTTGCTTGCAAGTTTAAGTTATTATTTGCCTGCAATTTAGATTGTTTATTTTTCAAAAGTAAATAGAGTGAAGATATTTTCCCGTTGCGGATTCTATTTACTCCCATATATTGTAAAACAGTTTAATCTACCCTAGGCCCTAACAAGAAATATTTGAGAAAAACTCTCGTTGTTATCAAACATTCTAATCCGTCTAATGCTGCAACTTTAACTCATAAGAAACATCCGCTGAGTTAATCTTGGACAAGCGAAACCATTATATCACCCGATTATCCATTTACCCTGATAAATGCGAACAAATAGAAGCATTATGCCTTGAAGTTTAAACCGGTCGGTGACAGAAAAGATAATGAACACGGGGACTTTGGGTATTGTGATCGCATTATCAAAATGAAGGTGAACAATTTGTAGTTGTAAATCAACAAGGAAATACGTTTCGCCGGCCGGTCCAGAGCGTCTCTGATAGTAGACCGCGGCAAAAAATTATTTACTGAATGACGTATCTTGAAATCATAACAAACGTGATAATTCGCAAATCCATTGGCTTCGGGCATGTGTCTACCAGTCGCTTGGTTTCATGGATTTGCTGTTCATGAACTAATTAATGATTTAGAAGGCACTTCATCTGGTAATAAGATATTGTTGTCAATTAAGGATGAAAAACGTGGCTGACAAACGCTGAAGTTTACGAGTAACAGTATTAATAGCTGCAAAGTAATAATGGTGCTTTGTCACACACAAAGGCCAACACAAGTTTCCGTGCTAAGATGTTAAAAATAACGAAACCTTAATGAATGAATGGCAGAGTAATAGTGATAAAACCACAAGATTTAGCGACAAAACAAGGGCGTAAAATCAGTTGAAAACCTAACGAAATGTTTTCGAAAGGACTACAATTTCATTTTGCGAGGGGGCTGCTAAGAAATTTTAAGGAAAAAAAACTAATAACGTTGATGATTCATTGCTAGCTTTGTTTGAATCAAGTGGTAAAACAGCAACCGCGCGACAAAACAAGGTTACCATAATTGATACATAAACACTGGTGATTTCACTGCCCTTGCTAGCGCAACTGCTGGAGTGACAGCTGACTTCTAGACCATAAAAAGGAACCGAAAAACAAATAAATTAGCCAACAGCTGGGAGTTGCGTGCTCAGAAATGCTCTATGAACAATGACTCGTCTATAGTAAAATTGCGCAGTCAAATAAGGCTATTGCCCACCTAACGCACCTGTTAGGTAGCAAATCAGCTGCTTTCCTTATTAGCATGTGTGCTTTTGTAGCATTTCCGATTCTAAGTTGGAATCAATGGATTATAACGGATAAAAACAAGCTGAGGTTTCAAATTGAAACAGCGGATTATAATGGATAAAACAAGCTGTTTCAAATTGAAGGGATTTAGAGAGCCCCTTTGTTTTCATATTGTTTGAGTGAAGCAGCCTTTTGTTTCTTTAATAGCCGCAACGTAAACCGAAGACGTGATCTACAGTTAAGTCGCGTTCTTTTATTGGCCTCCCAATTTTTTGTTTGAAGTGAACGAGTTTACCTCGAAGGCTTGGCTCGCGCAATTTAATTAACCCCTTTTATGAAGCACTGAATAGCTTATGGTAGAAAATGAAGTTAATTTAATTTAGCCTTTCAATTGTGCTCCATGTACCAGCTATTGAAATTTTACCGTGGGAAAAATTTGCACGACTCTTCTATTTCAGGACCACAATCGTGGAACGCCTCTATCGACACAAAAGACAATAACATGGGCAAAATGCCTAGTCATGTGACATTGTATAAGTCAAAAGCTAACAACAGGTTTCTTTGTTTGAAGAGCACTTTGCGCTAATGAGTGACAGTGATTTTAATCTCTTATGCGATCGATGTAACAATTTTCATATCTCTGCTGAGAACGTGATAGAATTCCCAAAGAGGCTGGAATGTTATCAGAAGTTGTCAAAGGTGCACCTACATAACTTACATATCTTGACCGGAACTTCCAAGGGGCCCAGGCAATTCAGTTGATGGCAAAGTTGGTGCACGTATTAGTTAGTGTTCACAAAGCACTTAAAGCAAGAATCTTTGAGTTTTGAACAGTAGGCATAAGTGATTCTCAGTGCTTTTTCAGTTTTACCAATTTGTTTTACCAGGCAAACATAATACCTCGTGAGCACTTTGAATGCTGCAAAAACATTGTCCTCAACAGAGAACAGGGGGTCCATGAACTATACCTGATTTTAGTTTGCAAGACATTTGAGGAGTTTGCAACCGAAACCTGCAGCTCATTGTTATCGGAACGCTATTCTTATCTAGCCGAAGGAAGAAACTCGGATAGCTAATTCTAATTGTGCTGGTCCCAGAGCTAGACATCGCGTCAACTTGTAAGCTTGTGAATAAAAGCTCAATGAATGACTATTAATGTGGATGCTACCTCGCAGTATTACATGTGGCACAATTCGTTTTTCATTATTGGGTGAAACGATACACCGAATGCTATATTTGACCAGTTGAACTTGGGCGCTCTTGGGAGTAAAAAGATGAGTTGATCACACCACTGATCGATAAGATAGGTTTAATCTGGAACTAACAACAAGGACACAAATAGGAGCCAAAATAAACGACTACAAGATGTCTACAATTGTTTGAAATGGCAGGCAGCCACTTCTAGATTACAGTTATCAAACGTTTGAAAGGCGTGTGTCAACGCCACATCCAAAAATTCCTGAATTGTGGTTATTGTTACAGGAAATAGGTCGTTAAGGTACTGACCTTGTAGGATGAATGTTCCCATTTTGACTTGAAATTCCTGTTGACAAATAAGCTCTCGCTGTATAAACAAACTGCAACTGCTGATAGCAGAGATCCACCTCTTATCAACAGAGATAACGTAAAGGAAATGAAACATTAGTCAAACCCTCATCACCTCGTTCTCACCTTGTTGGAGATAAGTTAACAAACCCTCTACACGGGGGAATGATAAAGCTATCACTCAAAGCAATTTTCAAGGTTAACAAAACAAGACGACATAACAAAAAACAGAGAACAGATAATGTGCGTTAAACTTCGAAAAGTTTGTTATTACACAATGGATCACCCACATTGTTGAAGAGGGTTGGAATGCTAAACAAAGTCAATAGCAATCGAGTGGAAGCATGCTTGGTTCCAAGTCGAGTCATTTTTTTCTGCCAAAGGTTCAGTTTCGAGTTGTGTTTACCTAAGAGTTTAGCAACGGTGAAAGAAGCACTCGAGGTAGCTCACCATGATGAGGGAAAGTTGCTTTATTGAATTGCGTGGTAGTGTCACTGGCCATTGAGACTTACAACATGCTAGTAAAACAGCGTGACATCGTAAAAAAGCCCCTCGACCTAGACGTAGACTACTAAAGATAACATAAGCTGTAATTGGTTGGGAGGGACTTGGGAGGGACTTTAAACACTGCCTGCTCCTGGTGGGGCCTCGATACAAACCGTGAGGTCATTGTCTTTTTTGTGACTGGCACACACACTGGCAGGTCGGAAGTTCGCGCCTACAACAATGTGTAATCACATCTCCGATGGCACAGGCATTATTCATTGGCGGGTATTTAATAACTAACTGTTAGGCGGAGAGACCTTGAACTTTGTTGGAGAAGAAGCCGTTTCTTCAGTCAAGTAGCTGTGAATAATTGATTGCTATCTTATGTTGGATTTATTGAATGAAACTATTGAGAAGCCAGTAATCTTTTCCCACGAGGCTCAAGTCTTGGATTTGGCATTCCAAAGGTGAGTGCGTTCCGCTTTCGTCGATATCTGACGAGGTGAGGTACTCGGTAAATTATATAACGGAGCCAATTTTTCCCCAAAGAGCATAGGTTCAATTTCCGGAAACTATCAACACGCTGAGTTTATCACTGAATTATCAGTTTCATATCTACTGTTTTACAAGTTTCGTTAGGACAGCAAAGTCGCGAGTGAATCGGCACTATTCATAGGTCTCATTGCACCAACTCAAATGGAAACGGAAAGATTTGATAGAATTTACATTAGACCCACAAGGAACTTTTGGGTATTTGGAGAGTTCTCTGGATGAACAGTACATAGCTCTGGGCTGTCCAGAACTCAAAGCAGTTGAAGATTAAGGAAAACAAAAATCACTAAACAGCCTTTGGTAGCGCTAAAAATGCATCTGTTTCATACGAATATGAAATAGGAAATTCGGCGCAAACTATAACGATGTACTATATGCCTCTCTTTCGAGGAAGTTAATGGAGGTATTTAAATACAGGAAATTCTGTTTGTAAACAAACTCTTTGTTTAGGCTTCAATTTACACGGGTTATTGACGACAGACTTAGAGTTATCAAAACAATTTAGAAGCACTGTAGTCTTATTTGCTGAGGTGCCCATTGGCTTTCGTTAGACAGCGACCACCATTAATATTCAATTTGCAATTCATCCACCGGTCGATGGAGTATTATTCGTGTTTTCAGTCGAAACAATGGATCGCCACGGTCTACCTGATCTGTGTTTACTATGACCGTGGTTTAATATTCAAAGACATGGAGATTTCGAAACGGCGTGACCCCCGAATAATTGACATCAATTTCTGAGAAAAAAACAAGAGAGAGCCTATAGCGTAGTTTGTCTTTGTAGTATATTGGACAGAGTTCGCGAAGATTGAAGGACAATGCTGTAAATGTAAATATGCCAGAACAAACACGTGGGTCTGACAATTGACAAATCTCTTTGAACTCCAACGTTAAGAAAACATAGCCAAAAAGGGTTGCTAGGATTTATCGATGCTGTCGTCACGAGATTTTGGATCAATGCACTATGGTAAAGAGGCTCAATTTCATCAGATTCTAGGCAGGGGTCGTTTGTGATTGATGGGGTCGAAACAAGAGAAACTTTTCATTACACAGCCTCGGGGAATGCCAGAACGTTTTAAAAGCTCTAAGAAACGGATGGAGTTTAACGGCGGCTGATAAGCGAAGGTAAAGACAAAGTAACATGTTGACTGACACTATGATGATTTGCTTGTCTAAACAAACAAGCTTAACAGGCATTATTTTCAACAGTTTTGTCTACGAGATCCCTGCGTGTGAGCGAGTCCGTACTCAACAGACAAGATTAACTGACATTTAATTTGAACTTTCGAGAAACATAGATAACAGTGCCAACCGCAGTCCATCGGTTATTGGCGTCGATATAAATGCTATTATTCAGCGGCTATTTCGAGGTTTGCGCTCATTAATCGTTTAGCAAACACCTGATCTTTACCTTGGTGTTATTGAAATAATGAGGTCTTGCAAAGTCCATGGAATAATGTTTCTGAATCAAGCCCCTAAGTAACCATAACATTGGCAATTGAGGAACCAAAACAAAGGAAATACATAAACATTTCACAAGCTTCCTGTGATCAAACGAATCCGCCTAAAAGCCGAAAATAGCACTCAAGGTCTTTTTCACCTCATAGAGAGCGATTTCTGCCAGTAGATAATGGTTCGGGAATTTTAAAAGCGAGCTAAGATTTCACGAAACCGTATTCAAGTCCCACGCTTGTCACTTAATTATCACGTTCCCGACAAGGGCAAATCTGTCAACTCGGAGGGCTTGACAAACCATAAATGCAATAAACGTTGCGAATATATAATCACTGTCCTGTAGTGAAATTTAGATTAGTTCAGTAAACACAAACAGCAGGTTAACAGATAAACTTCCGCGGAGTTCTGTCAATTCTTTTCAAGACCGGATTGTGGGAAAAAAACCGGAGAAAATAAGTTCACAAGATGTGCTTTCGTAAGCGTATGCAGAGCGGCGATGTGTTGACTTATCCGACTTAGCACGCATTAATACACTAACTTCTACTTCAAGCACATTTCAATTAAGTCCCACGCGAGACAAGACAACTGTTGTTTCAGATGTAAATAATAGGGCAATAAATTGAAGCACGGCCAATCAGAGTGTTCGTGCTTGGAAACAATTATGTCTAGCGAGGACAGTAGGAGCACAACCCGTGGAGAAAATATCAGAGCGACCCCAGTTAGTTCTTCAAAAGCTTCCCGGTTCTTCTCAAGGTTAACTGACGGGAATAAATTGGTTTAAATCGCCTTAGCTTCGGAAAATTTTGCCGCATCGAGATAGGGCAAGATATTCTCCTAAGCTGAAAGCTGAAAGACAAGAAAAAGGTAATTGAATCTTTAGCATGTTTTTACGAAAAAAACTTATCGAGTTAACAGTGATCCAGTGTCCATCGAATTTCACTCAGTGCCCAGATATAACATCCTTTGCTTGACTTAATGAGTTGTCGCATGATTTCTTCGAGGAAGTTCGCGTGCTTTTTGATAATGTCATTCAAGAAAAAAAAAAAGGCACAGCTGTTTTTTATGTCATTTTTTTATTTCCTTCAAAAGAAAACAAAGCCGGCTTTTGCCTCACACTTTAGGTCAGATTTTAAATTTGTGAGACAGGATCGTATTTTCCCCGTACAATTACAAAGACAAACAATTTGCGTCGATCTGATAAGGCTCAGAGGAGATGAATCTGGTGTTGCAACACGAAAATGACCTTTGAATTCCATCTTTCTGTGATTAAACCAGAAATAGGAGAACCGCAGCTGCAGATTTCCGGTGAACAAGAGCGTGGTATGTCTCCGAAACATTTACACAGCTTTGTGTATCCTTACACTAGATTTAGACGTCTTCTCGTTGTCAACTTCAATGAAAATGCCCCTTACAAACTGGAAATTGTTTGTTTACACTGAATTATAAATCTTTAACAACTCTTTTGAATAAACATTTGGAATGTACACAAACCTTAATAGTACCAGCAAATACTGTAATCAGCCTCAGAGACGTTTCAGCGGCGAAATATTTACTTTTGAGGGGGGTTTCATGACGTTGCAGTCACTCTAAACTGTAATTAAAACCAAGGAAATAATAATATTAAGCTCATTCTTGACTGCGGGAAAATGAGTATTTGGGCTTATCAACAAGCGCCGCTATCGCTTTAAACGAAACCCGTTGACTCAATTCAGAACATTTCTAATCAAGACAGTTCTTTTGAGTGATAAGGAAGTCCGCTTGTCTCGCTTAATTTGGAAATGTTTCGCGCGTTCTTGTCAAACACGGCTCGATTGTCTGGCTCTTGGGCCGCGCACAGGTGGAGCGAAATAAGCGCTCCTGTCTTGTGTTTTTGTCCTGTTGTTTTCGCAGAAAGAGGAAAGCGCATTTGCATGGTACAGGACCCCAGCGTGGGGCAGCATTATCGCGTAAAAAGAGTCACAGCGGGAAGTTTGTAATAATAAAAAATAAAATCTACATCGTATAATTAAAGCTAAATAGCCTGCACTTGGGCCAGACAACATGTGAATTGCTTTGTGCCTTTCAATACCCTTCATCTGCCGATTGCTTCTTTCTGATTGGTATAGTCGCGAACCAGGTGTTAACTATGGGTGTGGGGAAGAGCGTTTCACTTTTCGCTCCTCCTTGATGATAACGGGAGAATATTTTCGCGCCTTGGGTGTAAATATACAACAAGAGTCAAGGCATTTAAAAAATTGTACACTCATGAGTGTTTGATAGAAAGGTAAACGAAATTTGGCATAGTTGGTGTAAATAATAAAAGTGAATGGATAGAAACAATTAAGGGCCTAAACGGACAACTAGCAGCTGCCAGAGTAGGTGGTCGCATTGCTACCAGACAAATAAATGAATCAATTGACGCTTTGTAAAGAGCATAATGATTGGTTCGATGGACAAAAGATAGCGTGATGTCAGGATATTTATAGAAAGTGATAGATAATGAATAGAAGAGCCAATCAAATGTCATATCGACAAGACAAACACCAAACAGTCTTTAGAATTTCTAATTTATATATTATTGCCACAGAACAGCCTCCAACACTTCAGAATTAACTCTGTCAAATACAAGAAAAATGGCCTCGGCAAACCACGAGCAGCAACTCAGCAGCTACGAGCCGGAGCTGAAGAAGGAAGACGGTGGATCAAGTCCAATCGACAGCGAAAAAGCCGAAAGTAAGGAAGTCTCGTCGAAAGATCCCAATGTAAAGCCGCCGTACTCGTACGTCGCGCTGATCGCGATGGCGATTCGAGAGTCTTCCGAAAAGCGGTTAACCCTCAATGGAATTTACCAGTACATTATCAGCAAGTTTCCGTTTTACGAGAAGAACAAGAAGGGATGGCAAAATTCCATACGGCACAATTTATCACTCAACGAGTGCTTCATTAAAGTGCCTCGAGAAGGCGGCGGTGAGAGAAAAGGTAACTACTGGACCTTAGATCCAGCCTGCGAGGACATGTTTGAGAAAGGAAACTACAGGCGCCGGCGCCGTATGAAGAGGCCCTACCGTCAGCCCACATTGCAGCACACAAACGGAATGTTGACAGATCCGCGCGCTGCAGCGTACGGAAACTTCATCGCTCCAAAGTGGTCGGCATATAACCCAGTTCAGAGTGTACCTGCAGCAGGGGGAAACTGGCGAACTGCTCAACCTGCTGGCCCTCTTTCGTACCCGTGCAACCCGCAATCGTCTAGAGTTCCACCAGGATATGCGGTTGCACCCTACATGAACATGGGATCAACCGTTGGAGTCCCCGTCAGCTCATACACAGGTACGCAGTATTCTACACAAATCCAGAACCCCGTGAATAACCAGTGTGGGTACGGAGCCGTGGCAATGCCCAGTGTAGGCTGTCGCAGACAAACTGATCATACAGCCGCAGTCCACGGCCACCACTTTACTAATCCATACTGGAATCCACCAGACAAGCATACCTTTGATGCTCAACCACGTTCGTAGAAGAACGTGTGCGAGAGATTAATGACTGCAAAACGTTTCTACGACCTAGAGATTTTATTTATATGAAGCCACGTAAGAATTACTCTTGGATCCTAGTGGAGAAAGAAAAACTAAATACAAAAAAAGAAAAGGGATTAACAAAGTTTAGATGTACACTCCAAATAGAGATTTCATGTAATATTTGAGTATTATATTTACTTTAATCATTAAATCAGAAGCCCCCTTGATATGGTATCTGGGCATTCCAGCCAGGGCAACAGTTGACCTACAGACAAATCGAATTGTACCAAATCATATATTATCTACAATACAGAAGAGAGAGAAAAAAGAAGACATGATTTTTTTCTTCGATTTATTCTTATTTCGCACGTATTCGTATGATGAAAGTTCATACAGTAAGGTAACGAGCTAGTAAATGCATTAGTTACACTTTAGTGAGTTGTTATTAGCGTAGGCTTTCTATTTCAGTGTCAGGCGTCAAACGCCATCTCTTTACCGCGGAGAGAATTTCATTTCATATCTGCGATTTGCAGAACACTTTCAACTAAAAGGATTTTGTCGATCTATTCCTTCCATTTTAGAATTATGAGAGAGTACCTCTAGCATTTGTTGACTTTAATTTTGAATAATTCTACGAACGGGCGATAACTTGTCAGTTGTACAGGAGCCGTTTCAAACGTTCAAAGAAATACGGAAGAAAATGAATTTTGTGACAATAATTTATTTGCTAAGGCGGCGGTGTCACTGTCTTTTCTACGCCTTCAATGCAAATAAACTCTTAACCAGGATATCTGGCTGTTTTGATTTCCTTGAGTAAATATGGGGATAACACCATCGAGCGTCTCTAGACGCTCAAAATTGTGAAGTTCTCAGCCCAAGTAGTAAATAAAATCATTGAAGAAATTTGGGTCACTAGGTCAGAAACCTATACGCTTCTCAATCAAGATGGCTTCGCATCCTTGAGGATCGTACGATTTATTCGAGATTCGGATTTACGGTGATATCAAGGACATTGCTACATGGCACTTTCGTCACCTACTGCTTCCCTTGAACTCGGCAGGCGATTTCACTACTGGACTGTGGTTTGAGCTGTCGAACTGCACTGATTACATGGCCGTAACCTGAAAATTATTTGTCCGATCTTGTAGTATTTATCATTGGTTCCATTATCCTCCCACTATTTACTTTATCGTTGTCTCTGCTGTCTGCCACTCTGGTCTCGTAGCGCAGTTTATTAATCCAAATCAGCACCGCCAATGGGCAGGCAAATATGAGAGAAACTAAGGAACTGTTTGTTATTATGGGCCGTGTTTTTATTCGGAATATAAACCATCGCTGAACTTTATGGTGTTTTGACATCGAATTAAGCTTTTTCCATCGCTTATTGTTAACCAAACTTTCTGTTAAATAGTCAGCGATTAAATTCGAGAACGCTGACAAGGTGAGGGTCTTTCGCACCCAGAAGTGACACGAAATTTGACACTGTTAACTTAATTTTAAATGTTGTTATTGCGAGACCTTCGCTTGCTTTTTTTCGCGTGATTTTTAAGTCAAAAATTGTAAATTACCCGATGAAATTTACATTCCGGTACACGGATCTGTACCGATAAACACAACACAGTTTTTATTCTACCGAAATAACAATGAACAAAAAAAAAACTTTCGACGTGCCCAAATTTCTCACACGCGTGGAAATCTAAGCAATGCATGAAAGTAGCCGGCGAAGACTTCTTGTATTCAAATTAACCACATATCCCGAGGCATTTCGGCGAGATAAGAGAATCATCATTTATGGTCGCGCGGCCTTCTAAATCTCACAAAGGATCTCAAAGCACGACACGTGTGGAAAACACTTTACTTGTCGTGACTGAATTCATTTCTTAAAAAAAGTTATGGTATAAAAATGATTTGGTCCTCATGAACTATCCGAAAAAGAACTTTTTAAAAACGATAATTTTTTTTTTCTTAACAGGTGGATCATTATTTTGACTTGCTGTTTCCGCAAATTTCTTTCTTATATTAGATGCGTGACGGACAGTTAAAAAATATCTAGGGTGGGAAATTTTACCGATCCAAGCCTTTCCGAAACAGCTGTGATAAACTGCAACTCCGTTTGCAAGGAAATGGAGAGGAAATGTTTCTGATTAAAGAGATATATTACATTTCCATGGATGCGAGAGGGTGCGCTGCTATAGAACAATCCCTGCGGGGTGCCCTCCTCTGCGTGAGGAGCGGCTTGAAACCGTCGTACGCTAAAATCTCTAAGAATTAAACACATTAGCAGGAAAATTGAAGAAGAAATGACACTGACAAAAGGGAAATTCGATGTTTTTAACCGCTAAACGAGCCCCATGCGAAACTAACGCTCGGTCAGCTGCAAACCTGTTTATAGTCCAGACCAAGTTTGAGCAAGGGGTTGGTTGTTTTCTGTTTCATCGGCAGCGTTGTCAAAGCTTTGTTTAAATTTATCAATATTCGAACAAAACTGGGCAAACTGCAAGGATCGGCAAGGAGGAAAGGGCAGCATAAAGTTTATTTACCTTTTTCAGGGTTAACTGGCTTTAATGCTCTTTGCAATGCCTATGTTAGAGGACATATTTAAGTGTTATATAACACGACCGCGCAGGTTTTCTTTTCGAGTCATTCCCTTATCTGCCCAGGACATAAACAAACCAAGGATGCTCCTCCATGGCGAACTTCATTAACTTTGAACACCAAGCATTCGGTTTGGAATTGTGCTAGGAAAGCTGGCCATGGATATACGTCGATGGCAAGGTCCCAACCCCACAGTATTGCACAGTTATAGATTATCGATTCACGCGCGGTCTGTTTAAAGAAGGTATCAGCGATAACTTTAAAAGCACCTGTGAACTTGCAGGGAAGCTATTTTTTCTGATTAAGGACAGTGCGCCGCATTTAAACTTAAAAGATCAAGCGTAGCTTTGTTCTCTATTCTTGTCACGATTCTATGATTTTCTTGTATGGTTTGATACTGCAAGGAAGAGTAAGCATTTTTTTTCGGATCTTGTAGGTGCCGGCCCTTTTTAATCCTCGCCGAAACTATTGTCGTGTTGTTTATGCTATAGCGGCTTTACAGAGGCTAGGTGGTCTCTGAATTCAACACCCCTTTTCTTCTAAAGAGGCTGATATTTTGAATCGTCGAGTTAGCCATCGCCTCAAATGAAACACTTGAGAAAATAACACAATTACAGTTTTTCATTAATTCTTTAAAGAAGAGATGATAAACCCTCTTCAATCCTTTATAAAAAAAAAAAAACCCAGAGAATATTAGCGCAAACAAGAGCAGTTTTCACGGTTTATTTTTTAGCTCTTTTAACAACACTGAGTGCACTTCTAAAAACATGGGAAAGATTCAAGTGTTTTTGTGTACACCCTTTGAATTGCCTGTTATGACGACCACCAGAAGTATACAATCCAGGCTTACCAATATATTAATTTGCGAGCTTTTTGCCTCTTTCCCCAATCTAAATATACCATAAAAATTCACCAAGAAAAATTGGCGTTAAAGGCAATATATTTTTATTTTAAATTAAAACAAAGGGGTTAGTATTTCTACGAAAGCTTTTTGGTGACAAATTAAGTAATGCGTTTGGAAAATAGTTGGAATCAAATATTTAAAACAAAGCGTGTAAACCAATACGGAAGAAAACACATCTGTTTCAACTAGAGCAATATTCCTTTGAGCGATAAATTACATCTGTGTAAAGCTGGAAAGGAAAAAAACTACCTCAGTTTAAATGATATCACTGTGCCAAATTAGCTAAGATCGATATCGCGTCGAACGCAATCTTCCAAAGCGCGAGTCAACAGTAATTACACTGATCTGGTTACATTTGATCAGCAAGAAGGTCTACTAAGCCACTACACGCTCAACATCTTTTGAAATAATTTGCGAAGAATTTAAGCTATAAAGAGGGTACCTCTCAGAAAAGCCATTCAATGAAGCAATACGCTTTGGCACGCGAAGAACCGACTATCAATGAACACCGAGTACAATAAATATTTCATTAAATTTAGAACATTCTTAACTGGTTTTCTCTCTCTTATCCTTTAGCACCGTCGGCTTATTAGGTGGAAATAAAAATATTCCGACAAAATGAGGATTATCTCTGTTTAATAATGAAAATTGGGCACCTTATGGTGTCTCACAGTTACTGAGTCATCGGTCATTTCTTTCACAACTTTGATGGCAAGTTGTGTTCATCTTTGTAAACGATGTAAATAATAGATTCCTTCCTTCGCTTTGATCTCAAACAAGCTTAATAAAAGAATAAAGCCAAGACACTGCCGTCAACGATAGCTGAACGAGTCAGCCTTTTCAAACGTAGAATGTTCACAAAGGCGCAAATTGAAAATTGTACTTGGGAATGGCAAAGAACAGAGTTAAATTCTAACAACCGGGGTGTCACAGCGCCGCGCGAGATTGATCTCTCGGTCGGGTCTCTATTTTGCTTAACTTGCACACTTATCAAAGAAAACAATGAAGATATTTCGTAAAATAATGACGACTGAAACCCTCCCGTGTAAATTCTTGTAAAAACTTATGCCGCGCAAGCTAAATAAGATCGACCATTTTATTTTAACGCGACATTCGGCCGTTGGAACCATGAGGACATATTTTACGTATCTAGTTTATAGCCTAGTTACAAGGCAAAGCCACACGTTAAGGCTTTTCGTAGATAATACGAAAACATTTACAGGAAGATAACGAGCAATAAGCAAACTTCCCAGCGGGAATATTACACGAGTGCTTAAATATAAAAACTACTGCTTTAAAATAACTTCCTTGACATTAAAATAGCCTTCTTCTCTTACTTCTTCTTCGTCTTGTTTCTAGCATCTGTTCCCATTTCCTGCTTAGCCGCGTCGTCGTGTCGATGAACATTTTATTAGGAAGTTCTTTGGGATTTTTAGTAAATATCTGCCCGGATAGACCTGCGTTAACAGATATTTTTGCTTGGTGCTGCACTGATGCGAAACGAGACGGTCAACTAAGGGCTTGCTTAAAACCACAAACGAACACATGGCGACCCCTTGCTAGTCATACACGATGGTGTCAACAAATTAGAATTACAAAACCGATAAGAAATTTGAATTTTACAATGACGGCGGTGCGGCTCGTGACAATCAGGCAAGGCGAATAGCTCGTTTAATCTTTCCTTTCACACAGAATACTGCAAAGTTTACTAGCTTGTTTGAAGCGAGGAAAGACAATTCTTTGCTTGCAACAGCGAAACTTTTCCTTAGACATTCCCCAATACATATAGTTTACAAGTTTAGCAGGCCAAAGGTAAATAGAACAAATATTCAGGCCGGCATTTTTTTATTAAATTAACACAAGAGTTCCTTCTCTCTGTTCCGAAATCGTTGTCGAAATCTCTTGAACTTTTCACCCGAGCATGTCGTAGGCAAATATTGCTCTCGGCCGCGGTCAAACAAATTATTGGTTTTGTATGCAGTGATGTTTACGTTTATCTGTCATCACACAAAATTAATTTTACCAAGCAGGTTCTCGTAATTCAGAATTTACAGATTGTTATTGCCTTGAAGGACTTACAATGAATTCATTAGGTTTTGAGCTGCGGCTGAAGATTGGACTTAATTAGCAATCTCTACACGTTTTCATCTTGAACATGGCAATAGATAAACCATCGAGGACTCGAAGCGTGAACCATCTAAACACATTGAACTCGAACCCATTCAAGCCCGTAATTAAGATGTTCAAATGAAATTGAAGAGCGAAAATAAAGCTTAAGAACTTACAACAGAAACTTCAGAATTAGTGTTTTTGGCCGATCGAGAACATCAAGATACAGTTTCACTCACCGTGGTTAACGCCGAAGCAAGGCGTTCTAATGCCAGCTATTTCAAATAAAGGAAAAAAACAGGAAAGAAAACACAAATAAAGGCGAATACAGGTTAATACAATTAAACCCGCAAGCAACGAGGCCAAAAAAATAGCCCAAGCTTTAACACTGGTCTTCGTGACTAGCAATATCGTAAAGTGCTATGAAATTGAAATTGATTACTCAAGCACCCGGCTTTTCAAGATACATTATCGGTCGGTAACCAAATAGCAAATAACATTTGACAGTGAATATGTTACTAGTTAGTCTGCAATGCCTACAAGATGAAGACAAATATTTACCCGTGACAGCTTTCTTAAGATCAAAATAAATATAAATACCGTATTTACTACAAGGGTCTGCTTTCTTCTGAGCAACAAATAAGGGGACTTAAATAGGAGATTCCGAAGATCAAGGACTTTGGTTCAGAAACCGCGGAATCAATGTTGTTTACTACTGTTCTCGACATTCCGCACAGTAAAGTTAGGTAAATTGGTGGGGCGCAAAACATTGATAACGTAGCAAGTGAGACAATACAAGAGAAAACAACACCACTTTGAACACAGGGCAGACAAGTTTACTACCGATGGCGGGCGTCTGAATATCTCAGTGTTTAGCTTCGAAAGTAGCGCCTCGCATGAGTGATAAGACCTTAATTTCCGAAAGAAATTGCATGATTAACCAGGGTATCGCCGCTTTGTTAGAAACTGTTAAAATCAAAGGAATCACAAATGATGAAGCTTTACTTTGGGGCTATTCTTGTTATCGAGTTGATGTAATTGCGAGATAGCCACAATCGCTTGCAAATATCTTCCAGACTGGGAAATTTTATTTTGACTGCAACCTGATCGTCTTTAGTAAATTATTTTAATTCGAAATTACTATGGAATCTTTCAAAGTCTAATTGGATTTTATTACTACTCTTGAAAGAAAGTCCGCAACAGTTCGAACAAAATTGCAATCGAATAACGCCGCAAAACTCGATGAATTTGTCTCTTAGAAATTGTTCTCATTATATTCAAGCGTCAATTTATTCTGATGAGCGAAGGAGTCAGATAATTTGGAAGAATCATGTTTCATTTATGCATAATTCCAAAAATCGGCACGTTGGCCTAGCAATCATTTAGCAGATAAGAATTGACGAAAGCTCATACGCCTAAAACTACGCATCGAAACTATAAAATATGTTTATCCAGATCATCGCTGTCCTCAGAACTCAAATATCTTTCAAATAATTAATATTTTTGGCGCACAGCGGGGGTTTTATGAACCCGTATTTTAATTCACATGCAGCGATATGAATTTTTACCCCTGGTTCAAATGAACTGCCAAACAATAAAAAAAGATATCGATGATTTTTTTCCTAAAAATTTAACGTTTTTCTGAAAATTACCTCCAAGATAATAATCGATATTTTGATCTGGTCTGAAAAATCATATCAGTATTTGAAAATCAGGCTGTTTATATTGTTTCTTAAGAAAATAAAGCCATGTTAAACATAGTTTGTCGATAGGTAAGCAAACAAACTTCAAACTTGAAAGCAACCGACATTGAAGAAGGGTCGTTACATCAGGAGCAAATATTTGGCCAGAGGAAGGACAACCTTGATGTGGTATTTGCGGATTTTTCCGCGTAAATTTTTTTCAAATTAATTCCTGTTTTCAATCATGAATATTTAAGCCGGATACTTCGGGTGATCATTCTTATTTCGTTTGAGCAATTTCCGCAATTTTAACGATATTTAATTAAGAAGATAGAATTCATCAAATCGAGATCATTCTTCAGTTTTTAAGTTCCGCATAAGCTATTATTACGTTTGCCTTTATTGGAGATTATTGCTACATGATCTTTTTCTATTAATCAGGAGAACATCGACTATTTTTCGAGACTGATAATCGAAAAGTAACAGATAACGAAAAAAGAAAGAATTATGGCAATAAAAAACTGACATGCCCACAAAAACTACAGACAGTAAAAGAAGGAACCACATCTTAAGCAAATGAAACAAACAAACAAAAAACATTCCAACAACCATCAGATTTAATGGAGCAAAAACTTGAAAAATCAACTAGTGTTATTCGGAATGCTATAGAAAAAAATCATCCAAGGTCGAGAAGCGTATCTCTGTAAACTCGGCTCTCATGATATGAAGGCGTGGCCGACTCACCGAGCTTAAAGTGATAATTTCCAAAAACTCCGCTCTATTCCACCAAAATACACCGCTCCGGTACGGTAACTAAAGGCGAAGGGGTGCCTGGCGTGTACACCGAAATGTACCTCATTAGTGCCAATAGTTTCTCTCTGGCAAACGTGCCTAAAGCGGAGAAATAAGAAATAAAATACCTTACAGCATACATCATGTAAACTCTGACTTAACAGCTCTGTTTAGGTTACAAAGCATTTCGTATCCACTAGGAGGCTAAAATGTTTTTAAACGTTTTTTGTAACTCCCAAACGAGCGCTACATGTATGTTCCTTTCTTCAAACACGCTGTTTACTTCTACACGAGAAGCTACACGCTGTCGAACATGATTGATCATATTGCACAAAACGTCTAAAGGCAATCTTGCTGGATACAGAAGTAGACGCCGAAGTGATTCGAAATCACTGCTAGCGGGACAATAAAAACATCGCAATATCAACACTGAGCAATGCATACACGCGCCGTTTTCAAAACGGCGCGTGAGAGTGTCACGTAAAGAAACACGAGTTTCAGTTGGGATAGGGTCTCTAGAGAGAGCCAAACATACGTTCTAGATTATAAAGCACAGTGAGCCACGCGGTATTCGAGACACACTCATCCATCATTAAACAATAAAGAAGTTTGACGGAATGTCTTGATCATGCTGAGTGCTGTGTTGAGTCCAAGCTTTTTAGAACAGCAGCATGCACCTACTCCAGGTGTGTAGTGGGTTATTATTATTATTTTTTGAGTCATATACTAGGACGCCTAATAGTCTCTCAGTTACTTATTTAGAACAAGGGTTCGGATAATTTTTAACGTTCACGGTTGGCGCAGAAGTTGGCAAACCTATGAAATGTCGGCGGCTCTTGTCAATGGTAACAGCACAGCGCATCGAAAGTGAGAAAAACACAAGGTAAAGCAATGGTTAATAAGAACTACTACACACCGCTTCATTCGTCATAATTATACTGTGTACTTGTATCAGTGTAAAGAAACCTTTTTGAATAGCATTTACCCAGTTCAGCCGGATGGAAGTCTACTAATCATACCAGGCCATACCCTAGTTCTAGCACACCTTTTCCCATCACCACAAACGAAAAGTTTCATGGCACTCTTAAACTTCATTCTTAGCGAATAGACATAAAAAACAGGCAATAAGGCCGGATTTTGTGATTGTTGTGTGGCTCGAATTCGCGACACTAGTCGCCCAAGTTGACAAAAGTGCCACAAGTGCAGCGTCCCCATAAATCACACAACACGATTCATTTTTCCTATCCCTCAGGGCAATCCATACAAAATGAATGTTTCAACTCTCAGGGAAATTGAGAACGCAAAGCTGTCCTTCGACGGTTGAAAAATTGTGACAATTACACTGGAACAGACAGGTCGCAATTGTGTCAACAGCGAAAAACTTGAAATAATTTTAATCTCCAGTTTAACAGTGCTTCTTTGCTGCAGGCAGTTCGTCCGGCAAGTCTAAGAAAGGTGAGATCGGAGTTTCATTTCGTAATTCTCGAAACTTGGTGTCATTTAGTTCGTAGCCACTGTAAAATTATATTTCACGCTAATTATAACGCAAAAAGACATGCTTTAGGGCGTCAAGAACGTACTGCTCGTACACGGTAAAGAAGTATTAAGCATTAAGCTTTTGAATTAAGCTAGTCAAACATGGCCTGTTTAATTACATGGAACGTGCTCTCTGTAGCGAGGCAAAGATTTCGGTCGAACCGGTAAAGAGGTTAAAGTATCTCGATAAAAAAGCATTACTACGCCAAAAACACCTTGGTCGAGAAGTATGTTTGCGAGAAAAAAGAAAATGAAGAGTGACAACGACTAAATCTTGCACGTATGGTCCGAAATAAACAGTTCTTTCTCACGATGCCTTGGTGAGCCCAGAGTTATATAACAACTTCCATGGTTGACTTCGGCCTATTGTTAAAAGCCGCCATGAAACTGCCTTTGTTAGCTCAAAGCTCAAGGTTGAATTCTATTTATATATTTCTATTTCTATTTTTTTTGTAGTGAGCTATGAATAGCCTCTCCTCCAAGGTTGACTGCCTCTTAAGTTCTCATGATAGGGATGGATTATTCCAAATAGCCGGATCTTAAATGGCAGACGATCGTTGTATTGAAACTCGTTACGTTCTGCCTTCAAAGCATTCAGAATACTGACAAATAAGGTTATACTCTAACCTCAAAGCATTCGGATTACTGACAAAGAATAGCTAAACAGAAAGGAAAATTTTTGGTACGATACTTGGGGGTATACTCTATTTATAATCAAGAAATAAAGCAAATTGGACCGCTTGAAAGGAAGCACTCGTCACAAACATGTGTAGTTTTTTCAGCACAAAACTCCTGTTTCAAGATGTCAGAAATCGCCGAGAAAAACTGTGCAAATGCTGAGTTTTAATGAGTGGAAAAATACACACGTAAACGACACACTTGATGTCTGAGAACCACTGTGGAATCGTGTGTAAAGCGGTAGGGCCAGTTTACTTAGACCAAGAGAAAAAAGCCAAAACAGTCCTGCCTGAAGGCGTTGGAAGTTGCATGGAGACATCGTTGAAATACATGTTTAGGAAAGTTAGAGGCTATTATCCACTTAAATTGATTTTTTCTCAAAGTGGAATTTGTGTTGTTTATTTGGCATTTAGAAAGCTATACAAAAAGCATAATATATCCTTTGTTAAACTGAATTCATGAGTCATCTCGACTTCCTGTTTGCAGATTATCAGTCTATATATTACAAGAAGCCGCTTAAGTTTAACAAAACTACTCTTCAACTTTGTAACACTCTTTTTAAGGAACCAAAATTAAATGTGTGTTTGCATCCTGTCCTTATCAGTATGGACAATGACTTAAGAAAAACTGCAAGGCAGTTAAAAGGCTTTTTGTTATTATTTTTGTTGATATACCAGTGTGACTTATTACGGTTTTAACCATCTCCCGACAAAATGTTTTAAGAATTACCCACTGCCTAAAGTGACAGGCTTGTTTTCAAAAATTACAAAGAAGGAATTACGAGAAGGCGCAGCCTTTTGAACATATAACAAACAATAGAGTACCTTCGGCGGTCGGTAGGGACATATTGTGCACATATTGCACAAGTCTGAAGGTTGTAAAGAGGAAGGTGCAGATCAGCGTACACAGAAAAAATTCTTCGTGATAAATTTGAAAAACTATTCATTTGAAAGACCTATGAGAGAATAACTGACAAGGGATAAATGATTCCCAGAGTAGTGAAATAGTGAGTAAGAGCAATGATCAAATTATGAAGACAGGTGGTTAGGTCAGGTTTCTAAAGAAATATGCTCACCGTTAAAAAGGTTTATTTAATTTAGTTTACTGGCTAAGACCTAAGATTTTCTTTGGTATGTTCGTCAACGATTAGTTTTCAAGAAGGTTTAATTTCAGCGCGTTTTGAACACGAATAATTACTATTATTAAAACTTGGAAAAATAAACAAGGTTAAGAATTTGAATTTCCTATTTTAAAAAACAAGAACGAGACACGGAGACGCAAGGTGACAGCAAATTGACAACGAGCTGTCCCTTTTGCCTGAAGCCAGTGAAAGGTGTTAAAAAGTCCACATCACTGAGTAAACATCATGAAATTATCATACATGTCGGGAACACTTTTCACACTAGGGAAAAAAATACAACCTAGGGAAAAAAACCACTCTCGTCCATTTGGATCTTAATGTCTGAGGCAAGGAGTTACTACCGTTCGTAATAAGCAAGATATTGCAGTTTTACTCGGGCATTCGAACTTGACTAGCACTAAACAAATAAAACAGCGAAAAACACAGCAAGTAAAAGCTGCTTCCCACAGAATGCCATATGTTAGTTAGTGAGACATACCCGGAAAAAATGTGCGTGACCTACAGAAAACTACGAAATAGCCGGATGGCTGGTAACTAATTTTAACTAAAGAGCTAGCCATGCGTCTCTCAATTCAGACATCAGCTCTGGATATGCCGTGTGAAAAACCTGCAGCTGATGCTTTACAGAAGGCCCTTCCTGATTTATAATTCCTGACGCAAAGCCTAAAATAACGCCAAAACCCCCCTCCCCTCGCCATCATATATCTATGACAACTGGGTGCACTAGTTAAACCATTGGGACAAATGCAATAAATTCTGCCTTTAGCAATGGACAGTTCAGAGTCTCCTTGTTTAAGGCAGATTCTAAGGCTAAATATAAGATTAGATAAATTGGGCGGCTGGTAAGCTGGAAGATTCCTCAAAAAACTAGAGTACTGGCTTCGACGAAACAGTTTGGGTATTACATTTAACAGAAACAGTGAGAAAAAACGAACAGCACCTCAAAAAAGAGTTACATCCCCGTCCCTCGATGCCTTTCTTCGAATCTTCTTTAGTATTTCTCCGTGCTAAATTGCAGTGAACATCTTTAGATATTAAGCACTCTAGTTTGCCCAAAACAAGAAATATTGTTGAAAAAGAAAAAAAAAAACAAAAAACGCGAGCACTAGGAATAAGTTATTTATTTGCTTTCGCTTTTGATAAGAGCGGCTTATTCTCGAGTGGTTGGATATGTTTAATGTATGTGTGTGTTTTCCTTTTCAAAATGGAAACAGAACCCCACCGAGAAGAAGCAGGGATGCGACAAGGAAAAACTGAAAGGTTCGACGCTGGGTAGATCTTCAAGTATTATCGCTGTACTTGTTTAAAAAGCGGTTCTTCCAGCGGCACACCGGCACAATTAAAGCAATTCAATAGCCATAATTCGGAATACTCAAAGAGATCAAATAAAATGTTTTCTAAACAGCCGCGAAAAAAAGTCGAGTCTTAGTACCAGAAGAATCAAAGGCGCCAAAAACTGGCACGATAGGCAGAATCCGTCAATATATCTAACAAAAAAAGTTCAGCTTGATATAATATGCTTCAGGATTTTGATCGAAGATGAAAATTAATTTTCACAAAATTAGCCTAAAATAGCAGGTGGTTGGTATAACACATTTGCCTGTCATAGTAACGACCAAAGACTTACAAGGAACGCGCGCGACCCCGACAGCCTGCTAAGACAAACCACGTGTATATGGGGCTTGATACAAAATCCTAAGGTCAGCGTTCAAAGTAAATATTATATTACAGACTTGTACAAATTGAAGAGGGCGTTCGTTCAAAGCTGTCCTATGAGGAAATCCCCAGGTTATCTTTCCTTTTGTTTGTTACACGCTGTATGTATTGTAGTGAAAGCTGCTTAATGACATAATTTTGTATCGTTTTCTGCCCATATTTGAAAGTTAAAAAGTCCGCGTGATTCATAATTTGCTTTCCACTTCCCTGGATACAACATCCTGCTGGACTATCCTGTCTTGAATACTTACAGCACATCATTTTTGGTTGGTAAAAAAAAAAAGTTTCAAGTGACTAGGTTTAATTTCTAAAAGACTTCATAAACGCTTCTAGACGTACATACCGACACTAAATTGCTCAACCTTTTCATAAGACCTCATTTTAACCTGTAATCACTTTCGTTCGTAACTTGACCACTCGAAGTAAAATTCCTCAATGCATCCACGAAACTCCACAAAGACAGCTCAAGTGCTTTTGTGAAGTTTCGCAAACGTATTGGGGGGGTTGTGAAAATTTAAAAGGAATGGAAAGCCAAGCAGCTCAGTGGCATCAACCTCAGTACCTATTCAAATAATCCCGTCGACATTACGCTGTTTGATAAAACCTGCTTTGCCAGTTCTCTGCATTTTGACGTTGGGTATCAATTTTCCTCTTATAATCGTCAGGTTGCAGTTCTAGGTCGGGTTTGGGCGCATTGCAGATAGCGTTCATTGTTATTTGTCGTTTGGCTTACTAACAAGCTTCCCGGGGTTTGTCTGCAGCAGATTTGAAGGTTAGCTATTGAGCGCTACCATATAGCTTTTCTTGGTCAATAGTCTTATTTTAAGTCTGACTATAGTTCGTTTCATAGTGAATGTTACCCAAAGAAAAATTGAAAATCTTTGTTTAGAACACGTTAAGGGGACGTAGAGAAAGTTGTTTTAGTCAGTTACTCTAGTAACTGATTGTTCTTCCAACTGGCAGTTAAAATATCATCCAAACCCTTGTGGGATATTCCAAAAACCTTGGACGCAGCTCCCTTAAGCTATAATCTTAAGCTATCACCTTAAACCAAACCAAAGTCTGTTTGAAATTCTATATTTCCAAGGAAAAAAAAAAAAATTGGAAACAAAAATGCTAAGGAACATTTCATAGTTTCGCCAGAATTTCTCGTGGAATATCTGTAAACTGGTGCAGTTTTTTTAAACTAAACCATATAGCTAAGCGTATGTTCCACAGTAAATGAAGTATTGTATTGAATTGTATAGCATAAAACGAAACAAAATCAAGGATAAAGCTTGTTGCCCAAGCCCAGTGTTATCAAAAAGGAAAGAAGCCCAAGAGAAAATATATTTTTTTGTGGGGAGAATGTCTATCTACTAGTTACTGTGTGGAAGGGTTAAGAAATCAATCTTGAAAGGAACTATTAAGCCCTAGAGAAGTGTCCACACTATCACACGGAAGATGTTTTCCCTAGATTCAAGTTAAACCAAGTAAATAGTTTTGAAATGTGGCCGCCCTGTCGCCATGTTGTCAAAGGAGGAGAAATGCAAACCAACATGCAAAGAGGAAGCATGGAAGAATAAGTAAACGCTTAGAAATTTAAATAAGTTACTGAATGAAAGACTTGGCAAAATTCTCTTACTAAACCCTATATAAAAAAAAAAAAATTTCGAACCAGTCTCGATGGTTTCGCACTTTTCCTTTGACAAAACAGTAGAACATTACGAGGAAATAGTCACGTTTTTGTTGGATGTTACAAAAGTGTCTTTATGTAGAGGATGCTCCGCAACAGGAATCCAAGTTAAAGGAGTTCCTCATTGCAAGAAAATTTCCGTGAACTAGGCTTTGACAATTGTCTTTTGTATGTCACTCGGAGGTAAAGCCGATACCTACCATAACACTACATTTCATTTGCCAGGGGACAAATTAAGGGCGTGTTTCACTAGTATGTGCTTGACACATTTTTAGAATACAGCGTCCTATTTTCTGTCTTGATAAAAGCATATAAAAGAAAATACATTAGACAACACACAGGTTTTTACAGAAACCAGCGTTTAACCATAAATGAGCTCCTTCCATGCAAACAATCCTGAAGTGGCGTTAAGTCACGTAAGGACTGGCAAGAAAGCTTCGATTCAATATATTTTTTTTTAATATACGGTATAAATAAAGGCTTTGGTTAAGCAGGTTTATGTTACTATATGAATTCAACTTGATCTTGGTTCACTGGGTTCGTAATATCAGCCCTTTAAATTCATGCGGCCATATATATTCAGGAGCCAATTTCAAAGAACAGAGCAGGGAGACTCTAAAATGAAATAGCGAAACTCTGTCTAAAAGAGGCTGCTCGATAAATGTGAGAGTCAAACTGCACTAGTTATAGTTTTCTAATGAGACTTTTTATTTGATTATTTTACTGTAAATTGTTGTGGAATTCGAGTTGAATGCAAAGGTTGTCTTTCACAGAGCCTCTTGGAAGTCAATCACGGTACCTCATAAAATAAACTCAGTATCTCGTAAAATAAAATCAGGATCAGTCAGTACACAAACACAAAATTAGAACCACTCCGTTCAAAGCAAGGCATTTATTTCGTGGAGTTGAAAATAACGATACTGCTAGCGTTCATTCTTCACCCAGCACCTCTTAAATTTCTACTCTGAAGCTATGCGAGAGAACAAGACAAGGCTTTCAGTTGTTATTTCAAACTTATTTTGTTATGTGTTGTTTAATATTAAATATGTACAAAAACCCAAGTTGGTGCTCGTGTTAATAACAAAGACATTGTTAAGGATTGTAGTTGGCCTAGCATCAGGTTACCTTGCGACTACCACGGAAATTTGGCGAGAAACATGTAAGCCGCCATAACTATGGTCGTTAACTAATATTAAGAGGTTAAGCGCTATGCTAATATGGAATGTTGGATGTTGCTGAATGTTTTGCCCTGAGCTATCCTTTTGTATTGAATGCAATAGTGCACTATTTTGACGTAAAAATTCTGTTTTTTGAGGCACAGATGAGCTTAATCTTGTATTTGATTTCAGAACATTTATGCTAAGTATTATTTTATTTCGTAGCCAGCGAATAATCTCTTGTTTTGTGCTTGTTTTACTAGTACACACGTGAACAATACAAGAGCTGCTTGAAGTATTTGGCAATCCTTAGTTGTAACATGCAGCATTACAATGAACAAGGTTCCTTTAATTTAACACTGCCGTTTACCAATCTGCTGCAATGATACGCAGGCAGTCCACATCATTTAAAGATCGTCATTCATGCTGACAGGACAAGCCGCCGCTGCTGCATGTCAACCAAACGAAGAACCCCTCATATGAATAACTGAAGCTAATCACTGAACGCTAGAGTTGGCCATTTCTGATGAAAACTTAAGAATGTCCACCTCGGGAACGACTTCACTGCCCCTATATGAGATTGACTTGAACTGCTGATACATTGTAGGGGATGTAGAAGTCACTATTCAAATTGTCAACATGTCGTTATATCTGAATATATTAAATATCATGTTTGATTCTTGAGTTTGTTGTTATGCCCTGTTTATGTTGTATTATATTGTAGGAGTCTTAAGTGCAGTTATAGGTCTTACAATTGTGCCGAAAGAGACGTTTCGTACAAAACTGGACAAGCGACACCAACCAGGGGAAACTGTCGACAAATGTTTTGATTTGAAATACCATAATAACTACCGTAGATGAAGTCCTTGCCGAAACACCGCTCGCAGTTTCCTAACTTGTCCCCTGGAAGTCAACTTTCATTTCTTCTTAAATTTATTTGCGTTTTAATATTGTCAAAACAAATTACTTGATTATTACGACGCCAAGTTTCGGTCTGATAGTCGCAGACCGACATCTTAGGCAGTAAGCGGCTTAAAATAGCTACTTTCGTAGTGGTAGCCTTTATTGCATATCTTGGAAAGCAAAATAAGGTGTTGATAAGATTTGAACACTGCTGCAAAATACGTCGAAACACGAAACAGTCATGTCAAAACACTATTAATATTATCTGATTCAAAAATAGTGTGAATTGCCAATTTGTGTCAACACTTCGCCGAGCTGCGTTCTCGCGTTAGATGCCCGTCATACATCGGCTGTCAACTGCAGTTAAATATCTTCAAAGGGAGAAAAGAAGCGCCCTTCATCCGAATTAACCCTCGAAACATCAGCCACTGAGATCCGACGACATAATCCCTTTACCAGGATACGAATGTTTACATAGGGAAATGTAAACAACCTGACTCGCGGCTAAATATTTTTAGTTGCTTTCAGAAAAGAGAATGATTCCTTTATTGCAACAATTAACGTAATGGTTGTTTGTCGTGCTATGGTATATTGCTTAGGTCAACAACCAACGCTTGAGTGGCAGCAGGCTGGTGACACTAACGCTGTGTAGCAAATGAATTTCGCTCTGATCACTTGTGACTTAAACTGATTGCGATGGTCTTTCACGCAACACGAAAAACTTAGATATTTGGCTCAAAGACGACTTCGTTCGTAAGCGACCCTAAAATATTATGTCGTGCAGAAAGCCGAGTGAATTTTATCGAAGAATATCAGCTCAAAAATCGGATACGATCTGTATCATGGATTTCCTTTACATGAATAAAAATAGTTGCCTGCCCATGGCCAGTATACATCTAAAACAATGGAAAACAAGACTACTGCAATATCTGATGGAGTTTATTACTGCAGAGGTGACGATAAAAACTCTCATTCAACCAAAGAGAAAAAAAGAACATTTGAAATTTTACAATTCATCCGAGCGCAAACTCGAAGTTAAAGCAATTTCAACTAACAGCCAAAATCTTGAGTTTTATTTTTGTAGCAAATGAATAAACGCGTTCAAAGAGGTTTCGCTTTTGGATCAAAAAGCTTGGATCTTTTGCTAGGAATAAGGCAAGTAGTACTCCTTCATTGTTTTGCCACCCACGGTGAAAGGGCTTTCCCGAAGCGGACATTCAGACCACTAATTCATCTACGAGCCAATATGTTTTACGTTGACGACCCATTTTAGCCGAAGGCGATATTTTCTAATTTTCGTTATCTTGTCCTTTCTTTAAGAATCGCGTCGTAGGGTGCCAGAAAAAACAGTAATTAAGTTGAAGGGCGAAATCAAGAGAAAGAGAAATAACCTTGGCAACTACAACCTGGATGAATTTGGCAATGTTTTCAATTTGGCGTTCTGGGCTACTTTCAAACTCTCACCGCAGGCAAGTCGCTTACAAATTGCAGTGTTTGAATTCATCTTTGTCTGCAAATTATTTAAATCTGACCCGACACACGAGGAGCCCTAAGGTAAAGAATAGAACGCGCTTCTTTGCGGTTTCTTTAAACAGGTTGTAGAAGATTCTGTCGACGATCAATTAAGAAATGAAAGAAATGACGCTCGCTTCCCTTAATTTTTTTAAAAAAATAAAACGAGGAAAACATACATTACATTTTTGACAATGACCCGCGCCTGAAAAAGAAAAAAAAGCGGCTTAATGGCTCTGCTTTAATATCGTTGTTTAAATATTTTAATTTGAGGTATGCCGCAAAGGGGACTTACAGAGCAGTAACATAACCAGAGATACAGAAAATCTTGTCTACATAATGGCACAATCAACGTAAGAAGAAACAAGACAGAAGCTTTGTCCTCCGATTTGTCTTTTCAAATGCTGTTTCGTCTATAAACCTTTACCTTGGGGTGTGAGAACACAAAACAAACATCTCCCACGCTCGTTGACAGTAATGGCGTGTTATTGTGTAGGAAAACCTCCCCGCAAACACACAAATGCAAACTCAAATTTAACAGCTCGAAAATTAATCTAGGAAAGAAAACAGAGTAGTTCTTTTCCCAATAGATCTGGCGGAAGAAAATCGGCTTTCGGTAATAGCGTTAGCAAATTTGCATTTTACCAAAATTAAATGAGTCTGGGAAAAGAGTTGAGAACATTCATAATTAAAAAGGCCCGTGTGCCGGAAACTTCTAAAGATCTTTTCCCAACCAGACGTAATAAATTTGAATGTCTCACACAGACTGTCAAAGCAGCTCAGTGGGGTTTCCCGGCTCGCACAAGGGCTCATCACGGGAGATTGAAGTCCTGGAATACAATACTTCCACCCAAGGGGGACCGAGTCAACGTCAATAAATTATAGAACCACGAGAATGAATATTAATCAACACGTAAAAGAAAGGAATCGAGTCTTAGTTTCTCAGTGCCAGTTTAAAAGAGTATTTATGTGCAGGCCTTTAAAGAGAGTGCCTTTAGCTATAGAAAGAACATTAAAAAAAAAACTGTTGTAAGAATACGCCTTTTCTTCAGTGTAAAAGGCCTAAAGAAACAGCAGGGATTCAGGAAAATGCTGTGCCCCGTACTAGCCTTGATTCATTATCGCCCCGTAGAAGATGACAAGGTAACAATAGATTTAAGCGAGAATCGATAACAGCTATAATGAAAAAAAGTAAGCGTCCTCAACACAGAACCTTTCATGGATACTATTTAAATTCACAACTGGAGCCTTCCATGTTCAGCCTTCTCTGAATGAACAGAAAGAGCTTTGCGTCAGAGACAGCAACTTTAGGAGCCGTAGGGGAAGCAAATCACATCCTTACAAACGAAATAGAGCTATGATGACCAGAGCGTTACTTGCAAATGCAAAATAATTATTTTGTTTGCGACAGCAAAACGATCTTTGGTCCTGTATGACGCTTGCATAACTTCCTTATCGGCCATAATGTTTAAACTAGTACATCCTTCCATGAACAATTATTAGTACGAAAAATCGACAATTCTTAAATAAAATAGCTTAAGGAAAAGATGTCAGTCAAACAGGGCACTATACACAACTCGAGAGGGGGTACCCTCACGGGCCCAATATCCCAGACGGAAATAAAAGGAAAATTTTGGTGTCGCGGAAGCAGGATGGAAGGGGAGGACAAAACAGAGAGAAGTCCTCGTATCAAGGTTGACCATGAAAGTAAACCCCGAATAATTAAAAATTAACATGCTGAAGTGCCAAAATCTAAAGGTCTCATGACAAAGGCACACGATAGAACCAAGATTCAAACATGTACCTGCAATCTACCCAAAGACTGCAACGCTTCAGTTCTCAACTTAGTTCTCTTTAAGAAGCTTATGAAATATTTAAAGCATGGGGCACAATCATCCGCACTTAAAACTAAATCCTGTAAAAAGGAGTGACCGAAAGGCATAAAAGAGTTACAGACAATGTCCAGAATAACTAATGCTAATGAACGGAAACATAAGAGTAGGAATAAATCTTTGTAGGCTATAGCGTTCTCAGGGCGCGAAGCTATATAGAACTAGAGCTCCCCACGCGAACAAAAATGACGGTTTCATTTCCGGACATTTTTCCATTGATAAATAAAACAGCATTATCCACAATTTCTGGAAAAGTAAACAACCTTGTAGTGGAAATACAAGAATTTCTTTCCGGGAATTTCTGCACCATTAAATTTTAATCCCAGAATTTCCGAAATGTGCGGTTGAATGGTTCCCATTTTGGAAATTTTTCAATTTCCGGGTTTTTCGGAATTTCCGTACCATTTGCCCCCGTTTTACAACTTCCGGAGTTTTTGGTTGAATAGATAGCGCTCAATGTTCGCGTCCGTCCAGTTTTTCAGGGCGGTGTCCAGTTATCCTTCACTTGTCATTACGTGTTACCGAAACAACAGAGTCAAAGTTCAGGTGTATTTCAGATTATAGATACAGTAAACAGAGCAGCACCCCTCCTGTGACCAGTAGAAGCGTTTCGTAAAGCCAGCGCTTGCTTTGTCTTTGTCTGTAAGCAATGCGCAAACTATCTAACTTCTAGGTGCAATTAGCGAGAGGCACCGTGGCCGAGTTGGCGCTAGCCTTGCTATCCAGAGGTCCCGGATTCAAACTCTCCATACTATTCCTGACTGAATTTGTTTCCGGTGGTCATAAATTCAATTCCTTGGTCAAGCCTTGTAAATAGCCAAACGGTTTGGCCCGTACCAGTTGGGATCTGTAACTACCATGCATGTTATGTACATTTACTATATTTGTTTCAGAATTCGTTGACATCGACCCGGAAAATTCTTAAAAAGTAGTCAATTAAGTTATTTATTTATTTATTTATTTATTTATTTTATTTTTTATTTGGCAAAAAATCTGGGCACAGTTTAAGAAATTTATTTTGACTTGTCTTAGCGTTACGAAGATCCTTTCAACCATTGTTAAAGTGCTCAGTAGCTATTTTAAAAAGGCTGTTGCCAGGAAAACAAACAAACAAACAAACAAACAAACAAAAAACACCAGTGAAGAAAGTTGGTCTATCGAACAAGCTTAAAACAACTTGACGATCGCTACTACATTTAACACATATCACATCCCCACATATTCCCTTGGAGTGTTTTCCAACGATCACTGCGAGCCACTAACAGCATGGACTGGATGAGCAACCCCTTACCTTGCACTGATGGATCCGTCAACGAACCAGAATCAAGCAATACTAAATGGCGGTGTTACGCAGACTGGACAGTCACCCTCATTTACAGAATATTGGTTGACAATTGTAAATTCAACACGTGATGGATGTTATTTTTCGATATGCAGGTCAAAGTTACTCGCAAAAAAATTTCGGACAAAAAAGCGTCCGAAAACAAACCCAGCCGAAATTTTTAAACCTCCGAAATTTTAAGCGTCCGAAATATTTACAGCACAGTATAAAACTTTTAAGTAGCTCCAAAGCTGTTAGCTTCCTTTATGGAGCGAGCTCTAATCCACCGCGGGAAAAAAAATGGCGGCTGTACATTTTACCACAATGCCTCGCGAACCTAACTCAGCCCAAAAGGCACGAAGCAAACCTTATAATTGCAATGTTTGTCCCTGTACAAAGGATATTAAGTAGCCTAGGTTTGAAGATATTATAACGTTTCTGTACGTTTTTATGAACGTTGTTTAGGTTTTCGTGCGCTAAGAACTATGGGTAAATGTACCAGTGGCCATCTTTTTTCCTACGTAGGATTGTGACACTGTTTGAGATACATAACGGCTTGATAGAATTTGTGTTATTTTCCTGTCGATGTATTTGTAAAACCTTGAAGGTGCAGTACATCTACCATTTTCAGGATGTTGTTTCAGTCTAAAACGTGTTTTGTAGGTGGCGTAAATTCACGTGAGCTTCGTTTCAGCAAGGTTTCCGAAATTTTTGTCCGCCTGAAATTTTTCCGAAGTGAGATAAAAAGTATTCGAAAATTAAACGTCCGAAAATTTTTGTAAGTGATGTACGTGCATCCTAACCTTAAATGGCTGGATTTTGTGCTAGCTAGACCTGTTTCATAAACTGCTACTGTGTTCCGCTTTTTCCCAAATAAAACATTTTCTGTATTTGCTAAAATTCTAAGCAAGCATCCTGCAGCATCTCTCCGTAATTAAGTCATGAGACTTGTTCTCCATGAACGGTTATCGGGACAATACTGCCTGGTTATCTAATCGCCTGCTTGCTTGATTGACTGTTGATAAGATCAGAATCTAGATGTTCAGCATTAACATTCCTCGAAGTCCAAACTCTCAGATGAAATTTGGTGGGAATATCGTTTTCAGTGGCATGAAATAAGTCATCCATATTGTGAATGTGAGACTGATGAAAGAGGGGTCTTCAATCTTAAGTTCAGAGTAAGAGCCAGAACACAAAACAAAGGCAGGTATGGTAGATTAACCGGCCAAACTTCGGCTGCCACATATGATTACAGCTGAGAAGAGAACATTCCCTAGTTCATTGGCCTCAAAGGTAACTCACTTAATATAAGAACGCTTTCTGTAGCGCTTTTGAATAGCTGTGACACTGAGTCGGAACTAGAGAGACGTGGCACCACCTGGGCCGAGGCAGAAAGGACAGCCCAGAGTGGAGTGAGATGGAGGAGAGTCGTTAATAGCCTATGCTCCATCTGGAGAGTCATTAATAGCCTATGCTCCACTTGAAGTGAAGGACCTAAGTAAGTAGTAAGTTCCTGGAGCGCTTGAGCCAGGATTTCGCAGGGGTCAGATATTGAAAAACTCGATTTATGTATATGTATACTTAATTATGTATATGTACACTTAATTAACGTCCTTGCTACAAGGTGCCAGTTATCAAAACCATTCAACCAAAATCAACTATATTTTGTGGCGGTTTGTCGCGCTTCCCGACAGTTGTTTTAGAGGATGCTCTTTGCAAAAATCAGTTCAGTCAAGGTGAATGGAAGAAACTGGCCATCAAATATCAAATGGAATATCATTGGACACGCTTCTTTCAAACGTCTAACTGACGGGACTAACTGAAAAATCGCAGTTAAAAAGGGTTTGTGTGCTGCGTTCAAACACGATGATCATTTAAAAGGGTTTTTGAAAGACTGCAGTTCAGAGTAGGAGCCAACCCTGTGCAAGACACAATAACATGCAAGACATGAAACACGCGACCATACATACAACAGGGTGGTGTCCAACTACCCTTCACTTGTTAGTCAGAGTCAAAGTTCAACTCTATCTCAACTCCACCAAGTTTGCCATGAAGGTGAGAAGAAAACTATGTAACCAGTTGTACAGACAAGTGACCATATGCCTTTGAAAAGTATGGGGCTCCGTGAACTATGAACTGCTGCCGCAGTTGCTGTCCTCTATCCACATCATGTGGAACGGATGGTTAAGAAAATGGCCTCAGGGGAGGGACGGACGAGAGCAACGCCTACGTCCACAGTGCAACACTCTTGCTTGAGACAAAGCAGCGTATGAAAAAAGTCGACAGGCAGAACTTCATTTTACATACATCGATGAAACATTTCCTACGTTGACCACAGCACTCATAGTAATTTAATAAGACCTGGGAAGACGACGCTCCTTCCATAAAGTTATCATGGGCACATGCTTTACAGGGTCGTAGATGGTAAAAGGCAATCCGAGGCATTAAATACCTCAGTCATTTGTTTTGTTTTCCATTTTTTTGTTGTTTATAGTCATCATAGACACCTTAAAGACCTAGGAAGAGAATTCAACTATGGCATGAGCAATGCCTCAGTCTTATTTTATTCATGTACATTGCCTCAGTCGTAATTTTTTTCTGGCCACGACTCTGTTACACAGCATGATAGTTAAAGGAACTTTGCCGGATACGAGAAGCAAGTAATGATAATGCAGGACTCAAAAGATTCCTAACGATACAGAGAAAACTGAGTCTTTGCATAGATAGTCCATTAAATAATAAATGTTCCTCTAATTTCTCAAGCTCAGAGTAGGAGCCAACCCTGTGAAGGACGTGACGTTATGCGTGAAAGACATAACGTTATATCGCGTAGGTCGCGACTATCCTAAATCGGGTGGTGTCCAACTACTCCAAGCGTTTCACAGAAAGATCGGGAAATTAAATAATAAAGTCTATTATTTGTCCTATAGTAACCTATATTAAATTGAATATATGGTGTTTGTGTAAAAACTATTATCCAAATAAAATAAATTAATATTGTTGTCATATTATTATCTTAATGTCGTATTTATTCACTAAGAGAATTAAACGCGCCCTATGCTTTACATAGCCATCATGTCCAAATAGAGCGGTTTTCAATTGGGTGTCGAGAGTAGTTAGACAATTACTTTGGTTTTGGTTTTGGTTTTACTACGGTTTGAGATTGGCTGACTACTCTACGTTTTGGTTTTACGACACTCCATTGAAAACCGCTCTAATTGCGCAATTATCTTTAATCAAAGATTGTCTTCTTCCCGAATTGTAGAGTAGGTACGCACCTTCACGGATAACGTCAGAATGAAAAGGGATTTCTACTCCCCAAAACTACTGGAAGCCCAAAGTAAAACTGAATGAAGTATAAGAGACAGAACCAAGCAACATTTATTTACCATTAATAACGTACGGGTAACTACTCAGGAGGACGAACACATCATTTGCAAGCTAACACGACAAATTTAGGCTACAAAATGAACGTTCACTTACCAAACGGTTTTTGATTCTTTCACTGTCAAAATAGCCTAAGCCTCGGGAATTTAATCTCCTCGAGCCTGTAAAAGACAAAAATAGAGTGAATGAATTCCTCGCGACTTTCGAAAAATAAAAGGGGCATGGTGTGCACGCTGGACACCTAATCGAGCAGTCCGGTATCGAACAATGGCCGGATCACTGTATTGTATTCTTACGTAAGATACATGTACTTGAATCTCACAGTGCTTCTCTCGACCCAGGTGTACAAATGGGTACGGCGAATTTAATACTGGGAAGTAACCTTGCGATGGACCAGCATCCTAGCCAGGCAGGGGGTTGTGTGTGTGTGTGTGTGTGTGGGGGGGGGGGGGGGGGGGGGGTGCGCAAAACAAACCACAAGAGCGCTTTACGTTTGAGAAAGGGGCCCGTC